>Ga0078972_1004503_pt1 | contig 37914 bp, 34 predicted proteins | sample YelNatPaOPGAMG01_FD_67568 | JGI IMG/M metagenome (GOLD analysis project Ga0078972, IMG submission 67568) | Hot spring thermophilic microbial communities from Obsidian Pool, Yellowstone National Park, USA - OP-RAMG-01 (SPADES assembly) (version 2) | ecosystem: Environmental > Aquatic > Thermal...
CACCGTACTACTTCCGGGTAAGGTCGAAGGATGCGGCAAGAAATGAAGCTGTCTCCGATGGAAGCAGTTTCAAGACGTATCTACAATTGAAGCCCGGGCCGTATAAGGTGGAGGATCTGGGAGTGTTGGTGCAAAGCGCTAGCATTGATGCGCTGTTCATGTTCAGGCATCCGGGAGATAACCACCTGCATTTGATGCTAGGATATGCTTTTGTGTTCCCATTACAATATGTAGATATCGACCTAGACACCGGCGAAGTCTTTTCGTTCGACGCCCGTGGTTCTCGATGCGGAGCAAAAGGCTTAGTACCTCACCCAAACGGCTGGATCTATATAACTACCGGCGATACTGGCTACTTCTATGCCTACAACCCAACTAATAAGGTGGTTCGAGAGATTGGACGTTTTGGAGATAGGGACGGCTACATCGCTGTTTTGGGGGACGACAACAGTGTCTATATTGGAGGTAGTACAAAGGGATGTGTTGACCGCTACAATCCCGAGACTGACGTTCTGGAAACGTTTGGGATAATGGATGATCCCGGCCCACCGTACTATCGGTATGTTTATACTCTTGGGGCTGACGGAAGGTATGTGTACGCGGCTATTGGGCAAAACCCGTGGTATCTTGTGGTATACGATTGCCAAACCAAGGAGCAGCGGGTCTATTGGAAAACCGCAAACGCCGGCTACGTAGGCGTCAGCCGAGGGTGGAAAGACGGTGTGCCTGGATGGTACGCCGAGGTCAGCGGCGGTTCTGCCGCTGGCTTCTACAAACTTGAAAACGGTCAGCCAATAGCCACCTCGGAGACTGGTGTTACGCTTAGTCCCTGGTATCAGAGGGGGATGCCATATGTTTCCTCTGAGCTATCGACATTCCCCTCTCTCTTTGGTTTCGAGGTTAACCTCGATGAGGCAATCCCGTATTCGTCAAGCAGTAATGGAGAAATAACCGTGAGGTGGCGACCCGTTGGTCAGAATCAGTGGAAGGAAGCTAGGACCGCGGTGCGCTGCGCTCCTCAGCCGCTGAAACGGTTGTATCAATATGGTAATGAGCTATTCGGATTTGTGGAGGCCTACGGCCCTACGTTCACATATAATCCGGCTACGAGAGCCGTAAATCTACTTGGAAGAACCGGCTATAGCTGCTATGATGCTGTCCATACCCAAGGGATCTGGTTCCTGTCGGGCTATCCAGCGGCAACGTTACGCTACGACCCAGCCATACCTTGGACCTTGACACCTTCAACAACAGACCAATCAACCACAAATCCACGTAAACTAACAGGTATACACAAGTACCATTACTACTCTGCGGTAGGTGCGGATGGCAACGTGTATGTCGGCGTTCACCATGAACGCGACAGTACCGGAGGGGAGCTGGGTTGGTACGATCGCAATACTGGCGATCTAAAAGGCAGATTGCGGGATCCGTTCGTGAAATTCGATGTTCGCGACCTCAAAGCCGCGCTTGGCGGGCAGAAAATTGTCTATAGTAGCATCAATATAGACGGAATTCCTCCTGCGAAGCTTTTCGTTTTCGATACCACTAAGAAGATCATTGAGCGCGAAATTGCTCCGCTTACAGACGTATCTGCTCTTGATAAAATCCTAGAGACATCCCCCGGAGTGATCTTTGGAATCTGCGGTAATCGATATTACAAAGTGGATATCCGTACAGGCCAGGTGCTTTACATCAAAGACCTCGGCGGAGACGCTTTCACCGGGATGAGATCTTACGACCGACGCCTAACTCTAGGACCTGACGGTTATGTGTGGCTCTACATCGGCAACAGCATCTGCCGTGTTGAGCCTGACTCTGGAACTGTGGAGAAGATCGTGGATGCGTCTCCTGCAGGCGGTCTCACGTTCCTGAACGGTGACCTTTACATATGGGGATACCCAAACCTCAGAAGGGTAACGGGGTTGTTCCCAAGCGAGTAAACACTGGTTCCGTTAACTATTAACTATCTATTGCCTCGTCAACCCAATGAAGCGGCCGCGGCGCCTGAGCACCACGAAGTCCCACACACCGGCCAGGAACCCCAATCCGTAAGCGAAGTGATAGCACGCAAAAACCGCTGGAAGCACCGGCAATAGCCGCCATCCCCCCTTGGTAACGGCGGCCACCGATGCCACCAACGCCGCAAGCGCGTAGATGCAAACCTCGGCGCCCAAAATCACGCGCGCACCTGGATATGGGATGCTAAGGATGCCCAGCCCAAGCAGGGATGCAACAAAAGCACCAGGCACCAAATGCCGCGGCGATGCCGGCAGTTTATGCTTTTGAATCACCCGAACTTTCCAGTAGCCGTACTGGAAGTACTGCCTGAACAGCGCGCCAAGCGACCCCCGCGGCGTGTACCAAGAGCGTATCCTGGGCGACTGCCATACGGTCCCGCCGGCGCGCACTATACGCAGGTTGTGCTCGTCGTCCTGGTTGCGGACCAGCTCCTCGTCGAAGAATCCAACACGCTCAAACACCTCGCGGGGCCAACAGCCGTAGGTGACAGTGTCGACAGATCCCTCATAATTTGGCTGGTGAAACCGAGCCCCACCAACTCCGAAGAAAGAATGATACGCGGCTGCAACCGCCTGTTCCATGTAGGTACTGGGTTTCGTAAGAGCCGGCCCCCCGACATTATCCGCTCCCGTTTCCTTAAGAACTGCCACACACTGTCTCACATAGTCGGGTGCGTACTCCGTGTGCGCATCCACCCTGATGATAATCTCGCCGCGCGAGGCTTTGATTGCGGCGTTGAGCCCCGCCGGCGTAACCCGCTTAGGGTTGTCCACCACCCGAACCCGGGCATCGCGTGCCGCAATTGCTGATAGAATATCCCTGGTACCGTCGTCCGACATCCCGTCGGCGACGATGACCTCCATCCGGTCGGATGGATAGTCCTGGGCCAATATCCCGCTCAGGCACTGCTCAATATGCCGCGCCTCGTTCCGGCAAGGAATGATAATCGAGACAAAAGGCAGTTGGTTGCCAACACCCTTCTCCATTTTCGCTTGCTACTTAGCCACCTTAAGTATTGCCACACAGTGCGTTCGCAGCCACGGTATCCACTCGAGCACTTGACAAAGCTCTATCGAACGAGGGGCTAGGATGCGCGCCAGTCCAAGTTGCCGAAAAGCTAAATTTACCCAGTCAGCAACTTTCTCATTCCACCAGACCACTGTTGGCCGTCCATAACTTTAGTCCACCCGAGGCGTTCATAAAACGCTATGGCCTTCACGTTGTCCGGATGCACGGTCAAATGCATCTGTTTGAAGCCGGATTGTCGTGCCATTGCCTCCGTTGCGTCCATCAGAGCCCGGCCAAAGCCCCGGCCTTGGCGCTGTGGATCTACAGCTATCACCAAGATCCCTAGCGAATCGCGGCGCTTTTCGGGACTACCGGGCATTGTCGACTGAACGGTCCTGACTCTCCTCAGTAACCTAAGTGCCAAGAGTGCTCGGTCTCTAATTATCGGATTGAGGACCAGCCAAGGATGTGATAGCACGTGTAGCATCAGGTAGAAGCGGTTTTTGCGGAGGAACCCAGACATCGAACCACCGGTCGCTCCGCCTATACAGAAACCGGCCAACCCGCTGTTATCCCAAACACCAAGTTTGACGAGGTGTTCGACGCCGAACATCTGCCACTCATAGAAGAGCTTCACCACTTTCCTACCCAACTTTGTAAGCGCGCTGTCTGGAAATGCTGCAATGTGCACTCGGACAACTTGTTCTAAATCAGCCGGACTAAGTGGCGACACGCGAACCTCTTCCTCCATGGTTCTCAACTCCTTCCAGGCCAATCAAATCTCGCTCAGCCTCGCGGTATGTTTTGCGGATGTGCTCTGCTTCACTGGGTACTTTCTCTGGATCGATCATTTCAGTGCCCAAAAGCACGCGCGCACCTGGATATGGAAAGCTTAGGATGCCCAGCCCAAGCAGGGATGCAACAAAAGCCCCTGGCACCAAATGCCGCGGCGACGCCGGCAGTTTGTGCTTTTGAATAACCCGGACCTTCCAGTAGCCGTACTGGAAGTACTGCCGGAACAGCGCGCTAAGCGACCCCCGCGGCGTGTACCAAGAGCGTATCCTGGGCGACTGCCATACCTTCCCACCGGCGCGCACTATGCGCAGGTTGTGCTCGTCATCCTGGTTGCGGACCAACTCCTCATCGAAGAACCCAACACGCTCAAACACCTCGCGGGGCCAACAGCCGAGGTACACGATATCAACAAATCCCTCGTACAGTAAACTGTGCGACCTGGCACCGCCGACTGCGAAAGGAGACTGGAAAGCGGCAGATATAGCCTCTCCTACAAGCCCGCAGGCCCTCGCTCTCCAGGGTCCCCCAACATTGTCCGCTCCCGTTTCCTTAAGAACTGCCACACACTGTCTCACATAGTCGGGTGCGTACTCCGTGTGCGCATCCATCCTGATAATGATCTCTCCACGCGAGGCTTTGATTGCGGCGTTGAGCCCCGCCGGCGTGATTCGCTTAGGGTTGTCCACCACCCGAACCCGGACGTCGCGTGCCGCAATTGCCGCTAGGATATCCCTGGTACCATCGTCCGACATCCCGTCAGCAACGATGACCTCCATCCGATCGTGCGGATAGTCCTGGGCCAGTATCCCGCTCAGGCACTGCTCAATGTGCCGCGCCTCGTTCCGGCAAGGAATGATAATCGAGACGAAAGGGCATCTGTTCACAAACATCAATATCCTCATCACAACCCCAGATTATTGTTTGCTTAGGAAATCCCTAGCACATAAGTGAAGAATACCCGTCATGCGATCGTACCGTTTAAGTTTGCACAACTTAAATCGGTTGCTTTGCAAGAAACGCAGAAACTCATTCGTAATTCCTCTGTGGTATTCCATTCGAATCGAGCGAACAATTTTCAACACATCTGGCGGTGTGCTGAAGAGGATGTCATATTCCGCCCCCTCGCAATCTAGCTTAAGAACGTCTAGCCTCTCAATACGGTGTGTTTCAATGATTCCCTGTAAGGATACTGTCGATACAAGCTCGGTTTTTCCCTCAGTGCCACTCAACACAATCCGATTCCGCGGGCCATCGCTGATAGTTAGCCTGACGAGGCAATCAGACACTCCTGTAACCGCACGTCTCACCGGTATAATCTTATCTTCTAATCTGTTCACGCGTACATTATGTTGAATGACTTCAAAAGTGGCAGAACACGGTTCATAACAAAACACCTTAAATGCACCGCAAAATGCGGAGAAAAGAGAGAACGCACCAAAGTTAGCTCCCACATCCACAACAATGTCCCCAGGGCTAACTAAACCATATTCCCGCCTTACAAAGATTCCGAATAGTGTAACCACATCCTCCGGATGCTCTGTAAGAAGTATACGCTAGCCGTTTCGCAGAGCTACCTCCAGGTTAGACGGGGGCTTTCGGCTCAGATATGATTTGAGCACCCCTAGTGGATCAGCAAATACTGAGACCCGATGTAACGCAAAGACCAATTCTGGTAAGTATTGTATTCTGCGTAATGACACCCTACGCCTTAATAGTTTTATGTTCATAGCAAGACACCATTTCCACTTAACCAGGCATATGGCGTGTTAGGAAATCGGTAAAGTCGCCAACTTCCACAATTAGATCTGCTCTCTTGGGTGAAAAACTACGAGCCGCTCGACATTTATAGAGGAAGTACTCGATTCCCAGTGAATTCGCCAGCGTATAAAAACTAGCATTCCAGCCGGCGCCGTATATCTCACACACCCGCGAGTCAGAGGACCACAACATATTGGCCAGCCCGGCCCCGTGAGGTCCGACTATTCTATCAGCGGTCGCGAAAAGCCTCACCTGCTCCTCGAAGCCCAGCTCCTCTAAGCAATAGCGAACAAAACCGAGCCTAGCCAGCGCATCGCTAAGTTCATCCTCGTTCAATATGCGGCGACCGATTGACTTAGCCCGAGAAATGAACACGCCGTTCGTGCGTCTCCCAACCTCCGCATTGCACACACTGGTAAGGCGGCTCCTTAGAGCGCGTAACATAGAGGGGCGAAGCACGCTGAAGGAGTAGCCTAATGGTACAACTCGGGGAAAATCCGGAATCAATAACTTATCAACCCGAATTGTTTGACCTGCGCGCACAATGTTATTACCTACACCGAGGAGTTCCAAAGAGCGAAGTTGCCAGATGGTAGGATGTTTATCTATAACCAACACGGTGCTTTCCTCAATCAAACCAGCCTCTAGAAGCAGAACAACACGTGGAAGGATTTCCACGACCCAATGGTAATAAGATGTGCTCCAACCATTGACCAAACAACAGGCTACATCACAATGCATTTCTGGCTTTAACTGAGTGACCTTGCATGCTCCAATTATAGCTTTTACATCTGCATGACGCAGAAATTCTCTGTAGTTGCTTGGGACAACGCCATATCCAAGTATCTGACCTTGTTCATCGACCGGCGTGGCAAATTCCCCTATGAGTGTAACATTCCTTTTGACGATCACTTCAGGAGAGTCTAGGAGAAACCTGCCCACCATGCGCAAGTAAGGCGGACGCTCATTGGATACTGCTTTCGAATGCGTAACTTCGTCTTCCACACGCGCGCGGTAGATAACTGTTCCGAAATCGTCTTCCTTCTGTCTCAAGATCTGCACATTGCAGAGCCGCGTTACAAGCCTGTATACGAACCGCCTGCAAACAACCGCGGATCTCGCTATTACCCTGTTTGCGACATACTTTAAATATTTTAGGCAGGCTATTCTGGGAACCAATTGGCAAATGCTCATACGGGTGACTCCATCGAAAGTGCCCAGAACCTGAACTTATCCGGTTCTAGGGTCAAACTCAATTGCTGTAGAAGTAGTCTCATAAATAGTGCCTGAGCAAGATAATAATGCAACCGAGTTGCACAAAGCCCAGGAAGTTCTCCAAATAACGTGCATAACGCATCACAACCCGCCTGAAATTACCCAACCACGTAAACAAACTCTCAATCTTCCAACACCTCCTGTAGCACTGCAGTTTCCGTCCATCCTGCGTCTTGGGCCTTACCCGTTTCCGCTGATGCGGTGCTATCATCTCTATGCCAAGTTCCCCCAAACACCTGTCTAGCTCGTCACTGTCATAGGCCCGGTCTCCCTCCGATCAACCTCTTAGGCTTGCCAGGAGCAAAGTTAGCTTCAATGGTCTCTTCCACCAGCTTCATCTCATGCGGACTAGCACTCGTGACGCATACGGAGATAGGAAGACCAGCACTTTCTGCCATTGCCATGAGTTTCGAGCCTTTGCCCAGCTTGGTCTTTCCCACCCCGAAGCCCCCTTTTCGCAGCTATAAATGTGCCGTCGATGTAACATTCTTCTAAGTCTAAACCTCCCTTCTCTTTCAGATCCTTTGCAAGAGCTCGTAAGATCTCTTCCATCACTCCTTTTCGCACCCAACTCTGAAAGCGTCGATGGCAGGTCTGGTATGGTGGATACCGCTCTGGCAAATCCTTTCAACTAGCACCTGTGCGAAGTATCCAAAGGATACCGTTAAGCACTTCCCTGGCAGGGCGCCAAGGCCGGCCCGGACCCTTCCTTGGGGATCTTTCGGAATGAAAGGTTCAATAAGGGCCCATTGTTCGTCTGTCAGGTCCATAGTGCCCTCATGTGCTAAGGAGCTGCACTATAATATCACAGAAGCCGATTTATGAAACTGCTCCTAGTCAAAAATGAAATCCTTTCTCACAAGTATTCACACCCTCCTGCCGATTACACTTTTGATGAATCCTCGTTTCAAATCCTTAATAGCTTGGCAACCCTATCAGGCTGTAGCAATACCCTACTCTTAATACATCCCGTTCTCTAATAGCCTAAACTGGTTATTTGAACCCCAGAAGGAACTTACGTTTAGTCAAAGCAAATTAGCCATTATCTCTTGGAGGAAAGTTACTAAGGTTGTTAACGATCCAACAGTTCACCTCGCTGGACACAACCTAGCCCTGAGTTAGCTATGGTTAAATATACCCTGACAATATTTTGAGCAACAACACGACGCTCAAGGTGGAGAATCGCGTTTCTCCCGCGTATACGCCGAGGGTTACTAAGGACTGAAACTAGTGCATTACCGATGACGACGGGAGAGGGATGCTCGCAAACAACACAACCATCAACATCTCTGACGCGGTCGCGCACATCGCCAACATCGACCGACACGATTGGCAGGTTGCATGCCAAAGCTTCCTTGACCACGTTCGGAGAACCTTCATGGAGTGAGGTAAGTAGTAGCACATCGCACGCATTCATGTAGAGCGGTACCATCTTGTGCGGGACACCACGTAACATCACGATCCTAACAGGAGCTGAAAGCCGACTAGCAGCCATTGCAACGGCTTCGCGTGCTAACCAGAAACGTTTCACTGGATTGCCAGGATCGCCCGCGAAGAGTACTAACCGTACCCCCATAGGCAAACCAAGTTGTTGCCGTGCCACCGTTCGGCAGCAGGGCCTGAAAAGGCTTAGATCAACCCCGCATGGAATCACAGTTGCCGGTATGCCTGGGGGCAGACGATCAAGGAGCCCTCGGGATACAACTATTACATGATCTGCTCTACTAGCCACATAGCGGCTTACTGCCTGGAGTAGCAGACTGGCCCCGGAATAGCGCCCGTTAGCCTTCGGAATCCCATATAGGTCGCTTCCACGGAAAGTTACCACTAGAGGCTTAATGCGAGGCAAAGCGAGCAAACCGCTCTGTCCAAACTGTGCATGCACAATGTCGAAGTCCTGAAGATCGTATTCCATACGAAGTCTAATCCAGGATCGAAGGTACATCGCCGGGTTCTTCCGGCCGCGAAAGTGGAATACTGTTACGTCAACCCCCAACTCACGAAGGGATTCAACCTCCCCGACCAAAAAGGGCACGGCGTACGGCAACTTTTCTGTAGGCCACTCACTGGTTATCATTAAAACCCGCATAGCAACCTAAGTGTCCACCTCCTCCAACAGCGCCTCCCAGCGCGGCAGCACAACCGACCAATCGAACCCCTCCGCCTTAGCGCGGGCGGCCCGCGACAGGCACTCTGCCAATCCCGGCTCCTTCAACACCCTCCTCACCGCATCCGCCATCGCCTCCGCGTCGTTCGGCGGGACCAAAAGCGCGTCTTGCTCGTGGTCCAGAAGGTACGGTAGTCCGCCCACGTTCGTGCTCACAACGCACAGACCGCACGCCCCGGCTTCAATCACACTGACCGGCGTGTTGTCCACGTTCGTCGTATTCAAGAACACATCTCCGCGGTTCAGCCAGGTTGGCACATCGCGCTTGGGCACCCCGCCCGGGGTCTCGATGCGCCCGGTTATGCCAAGCTCCTCGGCGGTGCGCCGCACCCTCTGCAGGCTTCCGTCGCCCTTGTCCGGACCAACCATCGTCAGCCGCACATCGGGAAATTCTTCGGCAAGCAGTGCGGTAACCTTAACGGCAAGCGATGGATTGTACATCTCGTGGAACGACCTCAGCCACATCAAACTCGGCTGGAGCGCGGTTCTGGGCCGAAACTCGTACGCGCTTATCTCCAGCGCGTTTGGCAGTAGGATGAGGTCGCTCCGGTACTCCCGCATCTGCTCCAGGAGGTAGCGCGAGGGCGTGGTGACGGCTCCGGCACCGCTCAACAGCCTGCGCACGCGGCCGGTCCTGCCGCGCGACCACTGGGGCAGATTTCCGCCGCGCAGGGTGAGGACGTACGGCTTGCGGACCCAGCGCAGGGCTGTGCACGCCGCCTCGGCCCACAGGAAGGCGGGACCGCTGAACACGTCCACGTGAGCCACCGAGTATTCGCGCCGCCGGCGGATTACGGTGCAGAGGATATCGGCCAGCCGGGCCAGCCTGCCACGGCGGGATGATGTGCGGATGACGTGCCAGCCGCGGGCTTCCAGGCGGTCGGCCAGCTCCTCGCACACCTGCCTCGAAGCCACCCCCCACTTCGACAAGTGGTTGCCGATGAGGAGTACCGATCCGTGTCTAGGCCTCTCTCGAGATAATGACCTAATCTTACCTTTCATCTTCCTGCACGTCTGGGGCGTGGCCAACATCAAGGTACTGACAGCACATATACACCGTGACAGCCGCGCGCTTAAAGCTCCTCGAGTACCTACCTGAAAGAATCGTCGGAAGATCCTCGGCGTAGCACTCAAGAAAAGATGGCGGTGGATCGCCAACAACGGTCAATGCCTGCGCACCAGTCCTGGTGCCATGTCCACGCCGTACCTGCCACCTATCCCTGAGAACCATAAAGGCTCTGTGACCGTACTCGTAGTGTAGCTTATGAAAGGGTTCGACCAGTGCGTTGTACGGCCTGTGGCGCGTGCCGTCGTCATACGGAGCTGTAAGGTCGGGCAGTAGCTTGTGATTGAGCGAACGTACTCGGTCGTTACCCATTACCTCCCACAATGGACTCGTGATACCATAAGACAGGGCTGTGAAGTCCGAGAGCAGGTACACGGGGTAGGTATAGAAGCCCATATCCGCCATGTGTGCTGTAGCCCACCTTAAGTAATCGAACACATGCATCAGCCAGCATGCTAGCTGTTTCCTCGTGGTCAAGGAGCAGTAGGATGTGTAGAAGTCCACATCGGCGAGCAAATGCTTCTTCAGCTCTTTCAGCTCCACACTTCGGCGCAAACCTGTAAGCGTTTCGCGGCATCCATGGCACATCTCGAACAGCACGTACTGTTCTGGCAAGCTCTGCCGGGTGCCTGGTGTTTTGACAACCGAACCCGCCGACACCTTTAGGATTGAGCGGGAGAACTGGCCGGTGTGGTACACCGAATCTGCTACAACGGATCGCCGCAGTCGGCTATAGTTTCCCCCTCGGTGGTAGATCTGGGCGTCAGTCGTCAGGGTGTATACGTACGTTGGCAGGAGCGGGGCACCGTCGTCAATTGTCAGCGGAAGCCCAAGCTCATACGCAATCTGAGCAACAACGGCGTTCTCTTCGCTGTTGAGGTGGACCAGGCTTGGTCGTACTCCGGCTTTCAACAGGCAGCCTAGTACGAATCGACTGTCATATCCTGAGGATAGACCTAGGTACGTGGCTACGCCTTTCGGAACTATGCTCACAAGCCTCTCCACCATCGCCTCATCATCCCACTTTTGCGGCACGAAGTCGCGCATCTTGCGGAGCGTGCCGTGAACTGGATCGTAGGAGTGCAACGGTGGTATCAAGCGGATCTCGTTGAACAATGTAAGACTACCAGGCATGAACCCTGCTGTCCCGAGAACAGCTGCGCCTATTGGGTCTGGCCGCAGACCCTTGGCGTCCGCTATGAGAAGGGCCATGTCTGAAACCGCATCGCGGCAATAGAAAACATTGGTCACCCCGTTTGGGATGACAATTATCGCATCCTCTTGGACTTTGAGCGTGATACTTGTGAGAAGAGGGTGTAGGTCATCAGGAGTAGCATCCTGGTGATACGTGGGTTCCGTGGAGTTTAGTTCGTCAAAAGCAAGTTTCCCCACGACGAAACCATCTGCGAAAACATGAAGGTTGTCAGAGGGTTTGCAGGGGAACCATCCGAGCCAAAAGCGGCCAGCCTCAAGCAGTCTCACAGGCCCTGGATTGAACAGGGAGAGGTTATCCCGCATCTTTGCTAGGACCTTTTCGCAAGTTGATCGGTCACGCATGAGAGCAAACATGGGTCCCTCCTACTCGTCCACGGCGAACAGAATACAGGCTCGAATATCCTCCGGCCTAAGCCCTTGATATCCTTTAAGGACATCCCCGACCGTTGCGCCATAAACTGAAAGCCTCAAGATGTGCTCAACGGTCAGACGTGTTCCCTTTATGGCCGGTTTGCCGAGCATAACCTTCCGGTTGAAGGTTACGCGACCAGACAGTTTCCGCTCTTCCATGACTGTACCTCCGCATACACGCTGCGACATGCCTTGCGCAGCTGGGACGTTCGAAACCGCGGGGCTAGGGCTTCCAGGCGGTCGGCCAGCTCCTCGCACACCTGCCTCGAAGCCACCCCCCACTTCGACAAGTGGTTGCCGATGAGCATCACTCTTCGCTGTTCCACCACCGTATTAGGAGGTAACCGAGACGCGATCACCTGTAGCGCTCCTCATCGGTTTGCAGAGAGCACCACACCAGCCCCATCACGAACGAGGTTGCCGCCACCCGCATCGCATAGCCTGCCATCGCACCAAAAGACCATGCTAAACAGGCACTCACAAAGGCCTTCGTAAGCGGAGTCCCAGCGCTCCGATATCGACGCAGGCCGCTCGCCAGCAAAATCGCCAGGGCTGTTAGACCGAACAATCCATGCTCTGCTAACAGCCTAGTGAATTCCGTGTGTGACGCGGCGCTGTGCCCGAGCTCGTCTGCCACCTCAAGCTTCGCCATACCAGGTCCAACACCGAACAACGGATGCTCCAGCCATGCCTTCACGTGGGCGGATGCAATCTTTTCCCTGCTAGTCCCGCTGGTATCCGAGTAGCGCTTGGAAAGGAAACCCCCGGTAAACGCATCAAGCTTTGGTATCAAAAACAGCACAGCCAGCGGCACCAGCACCGCGAGGGCACACACCGTCCGCCGCCGCACCAACCGCAGTCGCAAGAAGTACGGCAGCGTAACCGAGATACCCAATCCTGCCAGATAGACCCCGCCGCGCGAAAACGTAAGCAGTGCGTGCGACAGGAACCACACAAACAGAACCGTGAAAGCCAACCGCATCAAACGGCGCCGTTCGAAACCTATGGCCAAAAGCCAACAGCACAGCACACCAAGCCCCAGGATTTGTGATACCTGGTTCGGTCCGAACCCGCCTGCGGCCACGAAGTTCGACTCTGTGGAAAACTGTATTCGTCCGGCTGCCATCAGTGAGTACAAAGCAAGGGTTGCCAATCCAACTATTGGGGCCGCAACAGCCATCAAAATCCGCTTCAGTAGCCGCCAATCCGCCTCTAAGCCCGAAAAATAAAGGGCACACACCGCCAGGCACAGGGGTCCGGATAGGTTGAAGCTCACCTCCTGCCTTATTCTCTCCAGATCCAAGCCAGCAAGGAGTGCGATTGAAGGCAACAGCAGAGCAAAATACCACAGCGGTCCCAAAGCCGACCGCGGCACCGTGCGCCGCCTTAACACGGCGAACCCGAGAACAGCCACAACCGCATACTTTCCGAACTCCCAGAATACCCCGGCCCGTGCCGCCCGCCACAGCACCTCTGCGCCGACTATGTAGCCCGCCGCCACTGCCGCTGCTGGATCGCGCCTGCGCTTCACCAGCACCAGGGCCACAGCCACTGCCAGCGTCAGTACGGCGTGCGCGGTTGCCACCGACCGGTCGTACCGCATGAGCAAAGCCAGCGGGATGTGCAAGCCGGCAAAAACCAGCCACTTGAGCTCCGAACGGCTTATCAAGCCACCGGAGACTTTCTCTTCCACCAACGATGATACCAGCTCGTGGTTTGACTCAGGTCCAGAAGTCAGTACTCCAGAGGTTGCCATCTGGATTCTCCCAAACCTCCGGCCGAAGCAAACTCGCTCGGCGGTTCAATACCCAACACTTCAGCCACTCGACGCAGATAGGCTTCGTATGTGAATAGCGGTGAAGCCTCCACCCCTTTCTCAGACAGCCGCTTCCACTCATCCGCATTGGATGCAAGCGCCTCCACGCTGTCCGTTATTTTCTCCACATCGTGGGGCGGAACGGCAATTCCGGCGCCGGCCTCTGCCAAAATTTGAGGTATACTGGAAATCGCTCCAGCCACTGGCACCACTCCGTATGCCATCCCCTCGCTCAAGACCTTCGGCCAGCCCTCACTACTATTACTAGGGAACACCAAGATGTGAGCAAGAGCGTACAGCGGCCCCAAAGCTGTCCGCGGCAGCCACCCATGGAAGCTGACGCGCTCGCGAACGCCAAGATCATCGGCAAGCTTTTCGAACATAGCGCGCTCAGGCCCATCGCCAACCAGATCCAACACGGCATCGCACCCACGTGTTAACAACTTATGCAGTACCTGCAGAGCACGACCGACGCCTTTCGCTTCCTCCAGCCGACCCACGAACAGCAACCTCACCGGTCGCGACAGCTCCTTCCTCAGCGCTAGCTCCTTAGCTGCTTCGACTTCAGCCTGCGTCAAGCACGGATTCAGAAATGAATGCACATGCGGAGGTTGGCCCGGCCACCGTCCGTTCACCGTCACTATGCCGCGGTGGAGGCCCTTGTTCAACCACCACCGCTGGAACGTGTATGACCATGCTTCCCGTCCATCTGGATGCCAGTTGCCGGCATACTTCACCCATCGGATTCGCGGATGCTTCACAAAGGCCAGGAGGACGATCGCAAGCATACTTATGTTCGCCGGACAGCGCACGTGAACGACATCCGCATTTGGAAGCTCCCGAAGTATGGTCCGCGCATACAGTGGAAGGCATTTGAGAATGCCCAGCTTGCCCCGCAGGGACTCCCCTCCCGACGGCGGAACAGGAACCAGGACTACATTGCCAGCCTCATAAGGAAGCATGCTCAGAGGCGGATCGCCAGGGTACAGGCAACCTACGTGGCGTACCAAATCAAACAAGCGCGCCAGATAGTTGATCTCTCGCACCGTAGGCCCGTGACCCAAAATACACCCTCTATCACAGTAGTGGGTCATATTGGACACGATTAGGAGTCTCATCTTTCGCGCCTAATCATCTTGTCGTAAAGAGCATACCAGCGCGGCATGACGACCCGAATATCGAATTCTCGCAGTGCGACATCTCTTCCGAACCGGCCTCTCTCGATACGTTCCCGCCGGGATAGCGAAAGAATTTCATCAATCGCCTCCGCTAGAGCAACCGGGTCCCCGGGCGGAACGAAACCGGGAACACCGCTTTCCGCCGCCCTTCGAGATATGTCTCCAACCTGTGATGCAGCGAAGGGAAGCCCTGCGGCCATGTACTCGATGAGCACGAGGGGACCTGACTCACTGATGGATGGTATCACTGCGTGGTCGACCCCTTTTAGCAACGCAGGCACGTCGCTACACCCGCCTGTGAACATTACCGTGTTCTCAAGTCCTAACTCTCTACGAAGAGCCTTGCAGTGTGCAAAGTATGAGTGATCTTGGGCATCGCCCACAACCAAGACAACAGTTTGCCCCCGACACCCAGCCAAGGCCAACGCTCGCATTAGGATTTCGATCCCTTTTTGAGGCCGTATCCCGCAGACGACGGCACCGACAAGCTTGTTCTCCGAAACGCCGAACTGCATACGAATATCAATCGGCTGGGCGGAGAATATTCGGGTGAGGTCAAGAGCGTTGCCTATAACACTCACCCTTTCCTCAGGAACTCCAGCGTCCACTGCCCACCGGCCCAACTTCTCATAGACACCAACATACTGATCGATGTGCCTCCGCCCCCATATCCGAAACCACCGGGGCACTGTTGTATCCAATTCTATTCCGTGATGGTCATGCATGAGAAGAGGCGTCTCAAAAACGCCTAGGGCCTTGGCCAAGGCTACAAAGGAAGCCGTGGAACGACCATGCACGTGAAGCACACCAGGCTTTTCCCTCCTAACCAAGGCCATGAACCGCAACATACCTTTCACGTCAAAGCGGGACTTGCGACCTATCTCCCAAAGACGAACGTCCGGATGAAACCTATACCCTTTTGATATCCCTGAACGCGTCAAACATACAGAAACCCTGTGGCCATCCGCGGCGGTTGCATTCGCGATATCCACCAGCATCCGCTCCGCCCCACCTAAACCCAATGCGTCGATAACATGCATCACGTGCATATGTTCCCTACCACTTCAGACGGTTCGGCTCCCTGCTGTATGCCCCTCAACCACTCCGGGTATTCCCAATCCACCGGCTGTGGTAGAAGGTGGCACCGACCGCGATGCGCAATCTGCTCTGCAGACGTCAACACCACAGCCTCAGCCAGATACCATGCCTTGTATCCCACATCACTACACCATTTAAGCACCCTCTCAGCGTTTGCACTCATCTGCAGAGCCGGATTTGAATGCATTTCCACCAGGAACCTTGTCTGCTTGCCTGATACAAAGTCTCTGCTTCCGTCAAGTACCGTCGACTCCGCACCCTCAACATCAATCTTCACAAAGTCGGGGCAGACACCAAGCCAACTGCATACCTCGTTAAGCGTAATTGTTGGGACCCGGGAACAGTTCGTCATGCACGACCTCCAGAAGATTCGCATTGCCCCATGCAAGAATCTAAACGAAACGCATTCTTTGCCCTAAATAAAATTCCAAACGTGAGTACTCCGCGCCTTAACTGTCTTTCCACACAGGAGCACTATTGCTACCGCCCCTTCTGAGCCAAGGTGAGACGCATGGGTCCTGTTGTAGCCTGTTTCTCCTGATGAGATCTTCATCCCAGAAGCCATATTCGCTACCAAACGAGTGACCCAGACTAGTGGTGACTAACAAGCGAAGCTCCCTTATGTAGTATGGCAATGAAGGAGCCATCAGCCCCGATTTCGCTTATTTGACGCAACGTCCCTTTTCGCTTAGATTCTTGATGAGACAATGCGAATCTGCGCTTGAGCAGTGTGGCCATGTTAGTCAGTGATCCCGATCCTAAAAAGCTCTGAGAAAAGAACTTCAGCCAACCCTTTTGCACGCCCCATCGCCTCCTGCAGTCCGAAGCGAATATACCTTGGGCGTACCAGGTGACGAGCTAACATTAGCATGTCCAAGAGCACAGAGTAGAAGAAGCGTGCGGTGTCGCTTGGACGCCGGTCGACGAGGCATTCACGGTGAATTAGATATGAATTCCGCACCACCATATAGCCATGGCGGCAAGGGTCCGGACGCCCCCTGGGATCGTGAAGATGTTTCACTCTGGCACAAGTGTTTAGGACCAATGCACCAAACCTTTTGGCCCGGAGGCTGAAATCGATATCCTCGCCACGTCCATAACCAGCAAAGCTCTCCCGAAACCTAACGCGCCTCACTATATCGGTCCGCCACATCGAAGCACAACCGGGCAGGTAATCACCACTCACTACCCCCTGACAAGGCTCCAGGAACTGCCAAGGGACGCACAAACCTGCCCTATGGTATCGTCCCGGCTGAAGATTTGGCACGACTCGGAATAGCCGCCTCAGCTTCCATCTAGCGTCCGGTGGTCTTGGCTCATTTATGTAAGCTCCGACGCCCGCTAACTGGTTTCCAAAAAGGAGGTGCGTTGCCTCCATGATCTTTAGACAGTTATCGTCAAGCACTGTGTCGTCGTCAAAAAAAGCTAGCAAGCTCTTTGTTGTAATGTTAGACGCGAGGTTACGCTGTCTCGTAAGACCCCGCAATGGCTCTGTTACCCTCACGTAGTAAAGGTTGTCGAGGAGTAGTTCCTGTTGTAATGCTGTCTTCAACATCGTTTCGACAGAGTTGTCCTCAGTCGCATCAACAACCACAACTTGATCAGGGATGCGAGTCTGACGGGCAAGCGAATTCATCAACCGTCGAAGACTCTCCGGTCGTCTGTACGTACATATAGCGACAGTTAGCCCAGGTTTCGTGTTGAACGTGCTATATGTAGCCAGGCTGTCGAAGGGTTGCTCATCGCCGCCTTGCCAAACCCAGGCGGAAATAATCCTCTTATCACGCATTGCTCCTTCCAAGACCCTCGCTCCAAAAGGTTCTCTTAACAAGTTCATATGTTAACCACTTCCATTTGCTAGGTCGCACCAGCCTGATCATTTAGAACCTCATATCTCAAAAAATGTTTCACAACCTCAAGAATGTTGTCTCACCTAAAGACTTAGAATCCACATTGCTTTCTCTCAAAGCAGAGGTCGCGCATGAAAGCTAGAAACCACATTCTTCAATATCGATTCTACCTGTTCAGCTCTATCTGCCCAAGAATGGCCTTTCTGGACATAGTGGTAACCGTTCAGCGCGAGCTCTGTAGCCAGGTCAGGGTTATCAACGATTGTTTTAATCGCCTGAGCCAACGCTTGGGGATCCTCCGGCTCTACGGCCAGGTAACGTCTTTCGAGATGATGTATATAGGAATAGGAACTTGGGACATCCGTCGCGATTACGGGACGCTGACTTGCCCAATACTCCCACAACTTCATAGCCGCCTCGATGCTTTTCGTTTGTTCAATACAACTCCTTGTGAAAACGGCTAAGGCAATATCCATCTCCCAAAGGTGTTTTGGGATTTGGTCATGTTGAACACCAGTCACAAATCTAACACACGAGTCGACCCCTAGCGCAATAGCCTCGTCTTGACACACGGAAATATCAGGATAATAACTCACGAAGCGTAGTTCAATCGGATAGTTACTAGCCCGCAACAAGGAAATTGCTTTCAGAATGGTACTTACATCATGATTCACGTGAAGCCCGCCTACAAAACCAACAATGATATCCCCGCTTACACGAGGCTTATAAGGAACCGGAGGTCTAAACCCATCGATGTCTACGCCGTTATTAACGTGGAACACCCTCTCAGGATCGACACTCGTAGATGCAACGATGAGATCCCTGAGGCCAGGAGAGCTAGCAATGATAGCATGGGCATGCTGGTACCGAAGCGTCAGTGCCGCGATTGCCTTCTGGACAAGACGTTCATTACCTGTAGCAAGCCCAAGATCCCTAGGGGCCCAGCCATTAACCTCAATGACAACGGGTATGCGCCAAACTCTCGAAAGTTCTAGGGGTACATTATCGAAAGGTCTATCCCTCTGGTAGATCACGTCAGGTCGGAACAGAGCAGTAACGATGTGTCCAAGAATCCGATGTGCTTGCCTCGTGCAACGCTGTGGTATCCTAATTCCTAAGATCCTTTCAGGAACGGCGAATATTGCAGAAAGACCTCCACATACCGAATCTGGTATCGAGCGGGCAAACAACACCACCCTATGACCGCGGCGGACGAATTCTCGCAGGAGTGATAACACATGCCTACTAGGTCCACCTGACTTCTCGATCCGTATACCGGCCCAGTATATTATCCGCATTAACTTACCTCACCTCTCTACCAGAACGCACTATTGAAGACTCCCGAACACTTTTACTCCTTTGGTTGTGTATTGTCCAACCGTTAACTATGGTTCCGCACAACATTACAATGGACCTAATGTAAGTAGCCTGGCTCATTGGCCTGAATCCCGACGACACGAAGATCTAGGATTCTCCAAAAATTGCTTTCGCCAACACCAGCACATACTTCGCTATCCACTTTACGGACTGCGGGGTCAGACCGCGCCTCCGAATTGCCTCCTTCGCAAACAACCAACTGCCAGAAATGTCTCCAGCTGAAGCACATCGAGTTGCCGTTACCCAGAACACCCTGCTTCTTTGCTTTGAATCGTTTTTCTTTTCCCGCATCTTCTGCAGGTTACTCTCGACGCTTAATGGTTCTCCTCGCATTACCGAGTCAGAGCCCATAACGCGGCGTTCTTCTGCTAGCATACGAGGCACCCGGTTAGCAGTAGCAGCGTCAATGCTAAAAACAATACTTCCTGGCAGAAGGCGATGGCCGTAAAGAGGAGCGGTAAGCGTAGCCATTGGCTTTTCAAGCTCCAGGATTCGCAACCAGAGATCGACATCCTGTCCCGACCTTTGGTATGTGCGGTAGCCGCCAACACGCTTAACCAGATCTAAAGGAACAACAACGGATGGATCGGCAAAATGCCGTGTATAGCTGAGCACGTCTTCCCAATCCTCAACCAAGTACTTTTGTTCCATCGGCACCGGCATGATCACTCTACCGTTCGGCGTCAGAGTGTACCAACGTGTTCCGACAAAAGAAAACTCGTTGTGTTCCTCAAGAAAAGAAACCTGGGTTGCCAGGCGCTCTGGCTCTGATACATCGTCAGCATCCATGCGAGCCATGTAAACGCCGCGGGCAACTGACAAACCCAGATTCATCGCGTGCGGATAGCCCATGTTGCTTGCTTGCCGTAACACCTTTACCCTTGGATCCCTGATTTTGCTGACCAACTCCCAAGAGCCGTCTGTCGAGCAATCATCCACAATGATTAACTCCAGATCTGCAAAAGATTGTCCCAGAATGCTATCCACCGCCGCCGAAACATACTTCTTGGCGTTATATACAGGCATGATGACACTGACAATCGGTCTGGTTGCCATAGTACCTCCGCTTTTACAGATCATTCGGAAGGCAAGCGTCGGCTCTGTTCGCTTCCCGGCGATGTTCCGCGCTAACTCCTAGGTATGCTAGACCACTCTGTGCCAGGCGTTTGACACGGCTCAGTACAACCCTCAACGGATGCCGCCGCTTTGGCAAACCGCCGTACCGCGGCTCGCTGGATACTGGCACTAGCCGTGCCAACAGCTCCTCGTATATCTCCGCGTACTTGCGGGCGCACTCAACTTTTCTCTTCGTCCGGCACCTTCTGCCGAACAAAAGTCCATATCTGACGCGCCAACCCCACAGCTTCTCTCGCTTCCTGGATTGTTGGCTCGTTGAACTCCGGATATCGCGCCTCAACCGCGTACGGCGTAAGTTGAACCGCTGCCTCCGTCATAGAAGCGAAACTGTTGTTATCTTGAGCTGCCAAAAGCACCAGGTCTTCTAGCGCATGGGTTCTCGGAAACGGTATGCTCCGCCAAATGAGATACGCTTTCAAGCTCTTCTCCGCACACTGCTGAGCATGAAAGCAGGCTATATCGGTGAAAGGACTTTCAGAAGCAACTTCCCTCTCGGCAACGGCGAGATCGCGCCGAGCCTTCTCCAGCCAGCCGCGTACCAACTCAGCCTTAGTGCTTTTCATACAACACTCTTCCCGTGCGCAGGGCCGTGGTCACAAACGCTTCCGGCACGTCCTTCCACGCCTCCACTTCCTCCGGCGTGTAAACCACCACATCCTTCGGTATCAACAATCCAGCCAGAGCCCTATACACCGCAACCGCACGCCGAGACCGAGGCAGGTCCGACCGCATCACCACAAGAATATCCAGGTCGCTGTCCTCGCCGGCCGTGCCCTCAGCCTGAGAGCCAAACAGCACAATCCGCTCCGGCTCCACGGCCGATACAATCCGACTTACCACCTCGCTCAGCAAGGCCTCGTCCACCTTATGCACCCATCTCAAATCCACTGCGCCGCTCCTTATATCATCCCACACGGAACCGCAGTTCGCCACCTAAAAGGGTCTATCGACGCACCAGCGCTGTTACCTACCACGGCCTGCCAACAGCTCCTCGTATATCTCTGCGTACTTGAGGTCACACTCCACGTTGGGTACCGCTACTTTCTTGGGCTTGGTGATCCGCACACGCCTGCTCTGCTGGACGAAGCCAAATCAAGCTTCCTACGCATCCGCCAATTCTGTATCTACCGGTTTCCAGCACCTCCGCCACGAACCTCGTTACCCCCGGCTTGGATCGACCGAAATCGTGGAAAACTAGCACACCGTTCCGAGCCAGCCAAGGTTCGACTTTCTCAAAATCACGCTTTACGGCGTCGTAGGAGTGATCACCGTCTATGAACACAAGGCTTAGCGGCACTGCGATATCGGTTACCTCTAAGTCCTCGCTTCGCTTTCTGACAGGCCTGATTAGGTGAGAGGCACCCTCTATGTTCCGTTTAAATGCATCGAAAGTATCACGCCGACCTTCCGACATCGCATCGTTCTCCCATGTATCTACGCAGAACAATGTGCCACCGTGGGTGGCCAATCCTGCGGCGATATAGCAAGCGGATGCTCCCAAATATGATCCAATCTCCAGCGCAATCGCTCCCTTCGGACACAACCGTGCTTGGTGATACAGCGCAACAAGCTCGGCACGGTTCACGTAGCTTGGGATCCTATCAGCGTGGGGCAAGCCCGCTGCTCTCAATGCTGCGTTTACTAACGCGCGCTCTACGCGCTTTCCCAACGCGTCGTTAAGTCTGGCAATGATACTCCATACGAGATAGGTTATCTGCCTCAACTTCGGCCACCTCCGATGGAGTCCTAACCACCTTAGCAAATAAGTATAGAAACAGCTTTGTCGGCCAACGACCGGGTTACTACGCATCTAGATCAGGCTACACATTTTTGGCCCATCTTGACGCTACCTAACACCCCGATAACCCACCCGGTGCACGAACCTTCCCCTAGAGCCACGGTCCTCAGTGGCAGCTATTCCCTGGTGGAGGCGTGGCCGGAAGTGGGAACATATAGGCGCTAGCCGCGCCCAGCTTCGAGGATACGGCCTTCTCGTGGGAAGTAGCGCCTCGGGATCGACTCGAGCTCGCTCGCGTCTCTCATCGAGATGTTTCGCAACCATCTGACTAAACCTATCCTTGACCAGTCCCAGTAAATCGACCTAGGGCTACAACAGACGGAACACGGCTAACCGCCTGTCGAACCGAAATTACCCATTGTTTCACCAACCATGGTGTTGACTCCGGCGTCGTTACAGCCCGGATTCACCAGAGACACTAGATCGCTTGTGGTTGGACCACCGGTGTGGAACCGCGAAGAGCATCCTGGACTGGTCCGGGGGTCTCCCGAGGCCAAACACGTCTCTGGATGACACACTGAAAACACCTATGTTTTCATTGCGCCACAGCCATTCGGACCTAGACAGGCCTATACCAACCCCCAATACGTACTCACCCGATGGTAGAGGAAGACCTTCTACGCAGCAATCCACCGAGCAATGCCCCTCGTTCACGGGTTCCTTTAGGCCTGAATCGAATACCATCAACCGTCGGTCCTGCAGGTCTCGTATCTCGAGGATGAAAGAGCCATTGCTTATGCGCCTATCGGAGCGGTAGTGTATGCGAAAGACCACGTCGTCCCATGTTGATACTAGATGCAAGGGTTCTCCGTATGAGTTCAACAGTTCCACGCATGTGATGCAGGGCAACAAACCATCATCGGCCACCTTCCAGCGATACCCAGATTGCTCCCAAGAGGACTGGAGTACCGAAAGCTTGTACGTTGCAACACAGTCAGCAATCGCTCCTCTACGCCGGACATGACCAGCGTCAAGGACAATTCCCTGACTACAGAGAGTCAGCACTGCATCCATATTATGGCTCACGAACAACACCGTGCGGCCGGCTTTGGCCACGTCGCCCATCTTGCCAAGGCACTTCTTCTGGAACGCCGCATCGCCAACCGCCAGCACCTCGTCCACAAGCAGTATCTCCGGCTCCAGGTGCGCCGCCACCGCAAACGCCAGCCGCACGTACATCCCGCTGGAGTAGCGCTTCACCGGCGTGTCTATAAACTTTTCAATCTCCGCAAACTCCACAATCTCGTCGAACTTGCGGTCGATCTCCGCCTTGCTCATGCCAAGGATTGCGCCGTTCAGGTATATGTTCTCCCGGCCCGTAAGCTCCGGGTGGAAGCCCGTGCCAACCTCCAGCAGGGATGCAACGCGGCCGTGAATCTCCACACGGCCCTCGGTCGGCTCCGTTATGCGGGAGAGGATTTTCAGCAGGGTGCTCTTGCCCGCCCCGTTGCGACCGATAATCCCCACAACCTCGCCGTGCTTCACCTCGAAGGAAACGTCCTTCAGCGCCCAGATAGTGTCCTCCTCACCGCCGTTCGGACTGCCTCCGTTCCGGCGCGACCTCACCCACCGCAGGGGCGCCGTAAACGCATCGGCGATGGTATCGCGCAGGGTGTAGTACCTCTCCTGCTTTTTGCCTATGCGGTACTGCTTGCTTAAATGCTCAACACGGATGGCTACATCGCTCACCGCTTCAAACCCTCATCCAACTTCCGCTTAAAGTATGCATAAATTCACCGCTCTTCGGAAGGCAGTTAGTGAGGGGCTCTCACCCCTCATTTTTGATAGGGGATAACATCCCCACCCTCATTCGGAACGCAGCCGATCTATCATCCGCTTGGCTGCTGTTAAGGACTCCTCCACCTCCGCACGTGTCAATTCAGAACTTACGGTAAACGGATAGCGCTCCTCCAGGTAGTACTGTGTTATTTTGCGGCACTCCTCCCGGAATTCTTCAAGCTGAGGATCAAAAACAACAGCCTCGTTGAGAAGCGTCTCCAAATCGTGGATCCTCCTCAACATCCATCCGCGGCCCAGGAGGTATCCCTTCAAATACTTCTCCAACGCCTGTTGGATGTTGAAACCCGCCCCCTCTAGGTCGCCGATGGCAAGCAGATTCTCAGCCCTCCTAAGCTCCCTTTCGCCTATTCGAAACCAATCTTGCGGATACCCGGATTCCTCACGCCTCATACAGAGTCTTTCCCCTGGTCAGAATCTCGTTTATGAAGAGATCTCCGCACTCCAACCGATCCCTCAGCTCTTCAGGGGTAAGAACCAGCACCTCGACCGGGATATAGCGCTTTGGGTCAGAAATAATGCGGCTTACGCGAACTCTCCTATCTATCGGGCGTTCGTTGGTCTCCTTAACCACCAGCAGGTCAATGTCACTATCTCTATCCGGCACCCCGTAAGCGTAGGAACCATACAAAACCACCCTAAGCGGCTGGTACTCCCTCTTCAGCTTCTCCACCACTTCGCGTATGATCCGCTCGAAGTCACCAAAAGCGTTCAATTCCTGCCTCTCAGATTGGGAGCTCATTTCCTTCGTGCAACCCAGCACATACCGCGGCCTCTATCCGAGCTTGCCCTCACCCCTGGCCCCTCTCCCGTGGACGGGCGATGGGAAGCTGGCTCCCTTCTCCCCGCAGTGCAAGAAAAGCCGGGGATGAGGAACTGCATTCGGCCGACGCATCACACAACATCAGCGAAGGTTTTCTCCATCCGGCGGAAGTAGTAAGCGCCGGTTACCAGTATGAACAGCGCCGCCAACGAAGAAGCTATGATCATGGGTCCCGGGGCGGTCTTTGTGCCCAAAAGCGCCCAACGGAACCCCTCGATGACGCCCACCATCGGGTTCAGCGCATAAATCAACTTCCAGTGGCCGTGCAGAAGACTGCTTGGATACGCCACAGGTGTGGCAAACATCCAAAACTGGGTTATGAAGGGCACTATGTAGCGCACATCGCGGAACTGCACGTTCAGCGCCGAAAGCCAAAGCCCAACACCCAGCGCAGTGACCAGCGCCAGAAGTATGAGAAGCGGCAGGAAAACCACGGCCACCGTTGGGTACGTGCCGAAGTACAGCATCATCCCAAGAAGCACGGCAAATGCAATGGCAAAATCCGGCAGCGGCGAAAGCGCGCTGGATATGGGTATCACCAGCCGGGGGAAGTACACCTTGGTGATGAGGTTCGCACTGCCGACCAAGCTGTTGGACGACTGCGAAAGCGCCGACGAGAAGAAGGTCCACGGCACAAGCGCCGCATAGCTGAAGATGGGGTACGGCACGCCATCCGATGGGATCTTCGCCAGCTTGCCGAAGAACAGGCTGAACACCACCATCGTGAAGAACGGCTGTATGATGGCCCACGCGGCGCCCAGGACCGTTTGCTTGTACCGCACCTTCACATCGCGCCAAACCAGGAAGTACAGCAGCTCCCGGTAGCGCCACAGCTCGGCAAGCTGAAGCGATACCCACCCCCGCGATGGCTCGATTACTATAACAGGCGCTTCCTTTGCTTCAGAGGTTGTTTGAGCTTTCTTCTCTTCTTCTTTCTCAGCGATCTCGGAATCAGAAACAACAGTATCCTTTTCGTTAACACTGCTCATAAGGCATCACTCATTCGGCTGTGAACCGGTTTGCTGGCGTTCGGAAGGCGGGGTGGCATCGCTGGCGGTTGGCAGTGCCTTTTGGTCACTGCCGTCGCTTTTGTAGTGCTTGTAGTAATCGGTGTAGTATTTATAGTGGTAGCCGTAGTAGTATCCACCGCCAGTCTCCGCCTTATTCAAAACAGCGCCGATGATGCGCACCTTGGCCAAATCGCACATGCGCCGAACATCGGCAAGGGCCGCCTTCGCCACGCGGGACTGCTCTACCACCAGAATCAACCCGTCGGTTTTGCTGGCCAGGGTTAGTGCATCGGACACGGGCAGAATCGGCGGCACATCGAACACCACCACGTCGGCTATGGACGAAAGCTTTGCGATTACGTCGGTCATGCGCTGAGTATCAAAAAGTATGCCCGGGCTGGGCACGGGGCATCCAGCGGTGATTACCTTAAGGTTGTTGGTTTGGGTTGCCTGGAGCACATCCTCAACATCCAAACCGTCGGCAAGCAGTTCCGCCAGCCCCGGACTGCGCTCAAGGCCGAATATATTGTGAATTTTGGGCCTGCGCAGGTCCGCATCAACCAGCACAACTTTCTGACCCGAAACGGCCATGGAAGCGGCAAGATCCGCGGCAACAAACGTTTTGCCCTCGCCAGCGCTGGCGCTTGAAACGGTTATGGTGCGCGCCGGTGCATCAACGGTTGCAAATTTGAGGGATGTTCGTATGCTGTGAATTGCCTCGGAGAGGGGATGGCCGGGCTGATCCACAACCGGCAGATAGTTAGACAAGCTCCGCAGGCGCCTGGAAGCCGGTATGAATCCGAGCGGCAGAAGCTTGGCGGTTTTTTCGATATCGTCGGTGGTGGCAACCACGGATGAGCCGAGGAACTCCCGAAGCATTGCCAAGCCAACCCCAAGCAACAGGCCAACTGCAGCGGCAAGCGGGATGGTTTTCTCCGGAACCGGCCGCACCGGCCGCGTTGGAATCTGAGCGAAGTCGATGATGTTTACGTTGCCCAACTGCTGGGCCTCGTTTATGCGCTCCTCCTGGAGGCGCTCCAGCAGAACGGTGTAGGTCCGCTGGAGAACGTCGGCCTGGCGCTGCAACCTCGCAAGGTTCATCTGGTCCTCGGTGAGCTGGGGCGACTGCGCGCGCTTTTGGCTGGCCAGGTTGCGCAGTGCAAGTGCTTTCGCTTCCGCTTCCGCAAGGGAGTTTTCGGTCATGAAAAGCTGAGAAGCAAGCAGGTTGTAGTTGGGGTCCTCCTCGGTTGTCACGGTTTTGAACGTCTTCTTGGACTGCTCATCGATCTGGTTTTGGATGCTGTTTATTTTGTCCTGAATGGTGAGGATTCTCGGATCAGTTTCTTTGTAATCGGCGCGGAGCTTGGCAAGCTCCACCTCCAGCCTGACCTTCTCTTGACGGAGCCCTGTAAGGAACGGATCTTCAGCCGGGCGCTCCATCTGCCGGAACCGCGGATGAGCGGCAAGCTGACCCCTCAGCACGCGCACCCGGTTTCGAAGCGATGCAACCTCCATCTCGGCCTGACGAGCTTGGTCTTCGTAAGCGGCAATCTGCATAGCGCGGGTCATATCCCCGGTTTCGTTCCAGGGGATGTGCTGGCGGATCTTAAGCGGCTTCATCTGCTCCTCAACCCTTGCAAGGTCCGACCTTATCTCGTCGAGGCGCTGGCGGATGTACTCCTGGGCGCCGCGGGCCTGCCTGCGCGCCTGAAGAGTGTTCTGGTCCCTGTATGCCGTGGCGATGGCGTTGGCAAGGGCCGCCGCCATCCTTGGGGACTCGTGCTCCACCGATATGGCGATTACGTCCGGCTCTTCCGGCATAACCTTCAGGCCGCGGAAAGCATCCGGAGGGACCACAATCCCCTGCTGTTCCCTGAGGTAGCGCACGGCCTCGCCCAAAGTCAAGCTTGAGTAAACGAACTTAACCTGAGTCTTCAGGGATTCAGCCGCATCAACAGGAGGTGCACCATAAGCCGGTTGACCCGTGATGGTGATATAGCGCCCGGATGACTGCTGAACCTGCACCCGTGCTGTGGCGCTGTAAACCCGCTTTGCGGTAAGTACGTATCCGGTAGCCCCCAGAGAAAGCGCAACCGTAAGGAACAAAATCAGCCATTTGTGGCGCAGAAGCGCCTCCAGGTAAAACTTCAGGTCAATCGGCTGGTCGTCTTCGTATCCGGCGGAAGGGGCCGGCCAGCTTTGGTTTCTGTAAGCATCCACGGAAGTACCCTCTCAAAAGCACAGCATAATTTCGAGAAACTCTTTTGCCGAGCGCAAATGCTACCACAAAATCCAGCGAAGGGTTGCAACCGCTGAAAGCACTGAACCAACCTCAACCCTGGTTCCGCGCCGCGGCACAAAGATGATATCTCCTTTTTGAACGGGGATATCCTGGCTCATATCCCCCTTGGTAAGCAGTTTTCGCAGGTCGGCTTTCACCACGCTGGTGGATTGGCCATCGCCAGAACGTATTATTCCTGCTTCGGCCAGGTTTGCGTCTCGGGTTGGAAGTCCGGCCTGGGTTAAAACGGAAAGCAGTTTATCACCCTGCTTTATGGAGTATACGCCGGGCTTGGCAACCTCTCCGAAGACCACCACTTTGGCTCCGGAGGGCACTGTTATGACATCCCCGTGCTGGAGCGGTATGTTGGAAGCCATATCCTCGCCGCTTGTTATCTTTTCAAGGTTGATCGGAATCTTCTTGCCTTCCCTGGTGATGTAAGCCTGCGGTGCATCCGCAAATGTGGTTAAGCCGCCGCCAAGGCTTACTGCATCCAGCACCTTCTGCCCAGGCTTGAATACATAAGTGCCGGGATGTTGAAACTCTCCGGTTAGGGTAACTTCATTGCGTGCTTGCGGAACGAGAATAACATCTCCGGGTTCCAGCTCCAGGTTGTCGGACAGCTTGCCTTCTCTCAAAACCGCTTCAAGGTCGATTGCAAGCGTTTGGCCGCTTTTTCTGGTTATGCTAACACGCCGCAGGTCAGCATCCTGCGTCGGTCCGCCAACAGCGGCGACAGCATCGGCTATGCGCTCGCCTTTCTGGAACCGGTACGAGCCGGGTTTGGTAACGAAGCCCACAACGGTGACCTCATTCTTGGATTCCGGGATGAGGAGAACCGCTCCCGGAGAAAGCGCTGTGTTGAGGCTCATGTCGCCGGTGTCGAGGATTTTCTTGAGGTTCACGGTGCGGTTGCCGGATTTCGGATCGAACAGCGACGCCTGGGAGAGATCCGCAAGCGGCGTGGGACCGCCGGCCAGCCAAAGTGCATCCAGGAGGCGCATCCCGGGCTGCAGCTCGTACCAGTTCGGCTTCACAACCTGCCCGAGCACGTACACGCGGTTGGCTGGGTCCGGCGCAAACTGCCTAAGGTACACCGAAACCCGCGGGTTGGTCATGGTCTCCTTCAGCTTCTCGACGATTTTTGCGCGCAGTTGCTCGGTTGTAAGCCCGGCGACGTTCAAAATGCCAACCTGCGGGATTGAAACTTTTCCGTCGGCGCTGACCGTTACCTCTATCGGCTTCTCCGACTCGTTCCAAATAATAACCTGAATAACATCGCCGGATTTAATCTGATACTCCTGCTCCCCGGCCGACGCAGAAAAGACCGGTGCATGGATAAGAAGCATGGCCGCCGCAACCAACAATACGGCGGTTGCAATCAGCACCAACCGAAGCGGTTGTTCCCGCGAAAGGGTTTTAGCTCTGCACCAAGCCTTGGGGAATATTACCCCATTTGTTGTTCCATCTTCTCTCACCAAGTGTTTCATCTTGCAATTCTCCATAACTTACATCTGCGCTCCGGTAAGCGCTGTTTTTCGAGGCGCGGCGCGAACACCGCATCCACAAACGCCGAAAGCGGCGGCCGCTGTATCTCAAGCTTCAGTTTACACCCCAAACGGCAGGTGCACAAAGATTAGTTGTAAGGATATTACCCCTATCATTTTTGATAGGGGTTTCGCCAATCCGTTGGCTTATTCCTGCGCCGGCCAACTCCAACCGCGCATTTGGTGGCGCAATCTCTTTTTCCCCAGCCGGGCTTACCGCCGCCGACCAAAAGGCTGGCACAAGGATTGCTATTTACTTCCTCTCGGAAGGGTTTGCCGAACCAGCGGGCATCAATCGAACCGACGAGCTCTTCCGATAATAATTACGATGAGGATGCACGTATGATAGCCACAGCGGTTGCAGTTAAACCTTCAACAATCAGCTTGTCTGAAGCCGCCCGGGAGCTAAACCTGCCGGAGGAAACCCTGAAGCGCTGGGTGAAAGCCGGCTTGCTCAGCACGGTTCCTTCCTACGGAACCGAAGACGCGGCTTTACTGCTGGACGACATCGCCGAACTGCAGCGCATGCTCCCTCCAGTTTAGATGCTACCGGGGCTCGCTTTCTGAGGTTGGTCTTCTGAAAATCAGCCCAAGTCCAACTGGGTTTGGAGGGCAAGCGGCCCTTTTCGAGATCCTTGGGGCCGAGGTTTGGGAAACAGCCTATCGAAATCCGGCCCCACGGCTTCTTTAAGCCTCAGTGCAAATTTGTATAGCTTCTCCGCAAGGTGGTCGCGGTCTTCGTCGTGGGCATACTCTTCTAAAAGCCCCAAAGTGCCATCGGTGCGGCGGTATACATTTACATAATCGCCCACGCGCACGCGGTCCAAAATCCGCGCCCACCGCTTGCTCAGCGCCTGCCCGAAGGTGTTCTCGGTTACGCGCTCGCGGCGGCAGAACTGTGCAGGTTCAAGTTCGCCGCGCTGAAGTTTGGCAAGCGTATCGCGGTACAGCTCCCCAAGCTTTTCAACCTGCCCCTGAACCAGCAGGTCCACCGCCTTTGCTATGAACTCCCTCCCGAAAGGCTCATCGGCACGCGAGCGCAGGGCAGACCCCTTGAAAATCTTAGAGCCGTCGTAGCCAACCAGAACGTAATTCTTCATCTTCAGCGAAATCATGGCGGCGTAACTGCCCTCGTAGGCAAGGCGTATTCCGCTTGGAAGCTGTGCGGCGATTTCAGCCACAAACTGCTGTTCGCCTTCCCGTCCGGAGATGCCGGGCGGGGTTTGGAAGTAAACCCCATCGGTATCCATCTCTATAACCCGCCCGCCGCGCTCTTCGATTAAACGGGCCATTGTTGTCAGCACTTCCTGGCCGCCCAACGTTACCGCTTCGGCCGCATCGTAATCGTTAAAGTGGAACGGTCCCGCCAGGTAGCCGTAGAAGGAGTTGATTAGAATCTTGAAAGAGCTCTGCAGACCGTCCCAATATGCGGCATCAACACCGGTTGCGCTTTTCGCCCTGGACTTTGCCTCCAGGCGGCGCCTGGTCAGCTCCTCAAGCGCGGGCAGGAAAACATCGAGGGTATCGCTGGACGGGCGGATTCGGCGGCTAAGCATAAGGCTCGGGTACAGGCTTTCAACGTCGGCCTTGACAACGTTGCGAACCACGCCGGTAACGCGGCATTCCGTAAGACCGCCTGGATACGGGCGCGGTGGCTTGCTCAAAGGTATGGCGTGGCCGCGGCGCAGGTATTCCCTCACCAAAATCGAGTCGATCTTCTCCCCGGTCCCGGTAACCGCCGCCGATTCGTACGTATCGGGAACCATCTGGGTTACGTAGAAATCCGTGGCGCCGACTATCTGAGAGAGCTTTCGGGTTTCACGAACGTCCTGCAGGGCATAAAGCTTCACCTGCTCTTCGTTGCTTTCCATCTGCGATTGAACATCGCGCCTGTCGAGACGCACGCGGCCCTCTTCCGTGATGCCGAGCGCTTGAGCCACATCTTTAAGGCCGTAGCTCACCAGCTCCCCGCGCGCCCAATCGAACCTCTGCGTGGCGAAGAGCGTATCTATCAGATGCCTGCCGTAGATGTGGAAATGCGTAAAGGGGCGCGTGGTGCCGCCTATTGTGCAGTTGCGCTGGGCGCCAACGCGCAGGTGGCTTCCATCGCGACCGAGGGCCAGGTTTATGCGGCATCTGGCGGCGCGCTCCTGCAGGAACGGGAGGTCAAAACCGTACAGGTTGTGCCCCTCGATTACATCCGGGTCGCGCTCCTGCACAATCCTTACAAACCGCGCGATGATTTCATCTTCCGGTCCGGTGAGCACCTCCTCGAACCCGCGGTTATCGCTGACGGCTATCACAAGTATCCGGGCTTCTGGATCGGTGGGAGAAAGGCCCTGCGTTTCCAGGTCTATCTGCATGCGGTGAAGCTCGTCGAACGACATCCCCTTGAAAAGCGTGATTCCCGTTGCGGTGAGAAACGTTTTCACAGGGGATGGATACGCCAAGTGCTCGGCATGCATCTCCCGGATTATGCGCCTTGCCTGCTGCCAAGGCTGAAGCGCGCCGAAGAGGGCCATCTGGTTCAGGCCCTCGCCCTCAAGTTTAACCCACTCGGCGCCGGGCAGGTCGACCTTTTCGGTGGTAAGCAGCCAAAGCTTCAGCGGCCGCCTTTCCTCCTCCAGGAAAAGCCCGAACTTGCGGTACACAACGGCGCAGTTCTCACCAACTTCAACCGCAACCACGCCCTGCGTTCGGTCCGCGCCGTACAACACTATATCTGCATTAGGTGCAGGCATCAAGGTTCTCCTCTGCCGTTATTATAGTACGTGCGTTCGCGCTGAGCAAGCCCGGCTGGTATGCTCACAAAGCCTCTCCACGAGCCCCCTCATCCCCGGCTCTTCTCCCATCCAGGGGAGAAGGGAGCGCCTGGTTCCCCTCTCCCGAAACTGGAAGAGGGGTTAGGGGTAAGGGCAAGACCGCACCCGCTTTTGAAAAGCCTGGTATGCGAATTGCTACTCTCAAGCCCCTGAAGCAAAACACTTAAGTGCGAAAAAAGCTGAGACGATTACTAATTGGTACTTACCTCTCTGTCTTATTATTCTTTGCTTTCCTTAACTTAGGTGTAAGCCATGGAGATGTCGGATTTTTTGGACGTTTTTCTGGCGGAAGCGTCAGAGCAAATAGAGCGCCTCGAAGAGTGCTTCCTCCGCTTGGAGGAGGAGCCGGACAACAAAGAGCTTCTGCAAGATGCTTTTCGCGCGGCACACACGCTTAAAGGCTCCGCCGGCATGATGGGTTACGTTTCCATGGCGGAGCTTACACACCACCTGGAAGACCTTCTTGGCCAGCTCAGAGACGGCAAGCTCGAGGTTTCCACACAGGTCATAGATGCTTTGCTTACGGCGCTGGATGTCCTAAAGCTCCTCAAGGAAAGCATCCAAGGCGGCACAGAAGCCAGCGACGGCCCAGTCGCCGCCGCGGTGGAGGTCATACGCGCGGTTGGATACCGCGAAGAACCTGCCCCCGCCCCTCCCGCCGAGCCCCAAACTTCCCAACCCGCTGTTTCCAAGAAGGCACCGCACGGCGGCAAGGCTTTTCGCGTCCGCGTTGAGTTCTCGGAAGACTGCCAAATGCCCTCCGTGCGCGCTTTTATGGTGCTTAGAGAGATGGACTCCGTAGGCACCGTGGTGCAAAGCATCCCCTCCAGGCAGGATATAGAAGCCGGCAGGGGCACCAAAAAGCTGGAATGCATCGTTGAAACCGATCGCGATGAATCCGCCCTTCGCGAAGCGGCCAGCAAAGTGTTCGAGGTTGACAAAATTGAGGTGGAACCGATGGAACATGCGCATGAAAGCACGCCGGCCTCAACAGATGTGCTTGCGGTTTTGAACGAGCTGGCACTGCTGATCACTCAAACGGATGCAAACGCCACCAGCGAGCTGACCAAGCTGACCGAGCGTTTGTATGCCGCCGCATCGTCGGATTTGCCGCCGATAGTAAAGGAATTCCTGGGGCAGGCGGCGGATAAACTGCGAACAGCCGGCGATGACCAAAGCGCCTTGGAGCACGCCCTAACTGACGCCGGCAAACTGATTGAGGCCGCCATGAACGCCGCCGAGGACGCCCAGCAGGAATTGACCGCAAGCCAAAACCCTGTTCTGGATGCGCAACGCGCAGCGGATTACGTTTCGGCCAGCCTCGACCTGGTGCGCGAAATGGAAGAAGCAGTTCTGGCACTGCAAACCGACCCGGCTAACCAATCTCTTTTGAACAAACTGCTGGAAACCGCATCCGCCAACAGAAAGCTGGCCGCCGAGCACGGCGCCGAGTATGCGCACCTGCTGATGGAGCACACCGAAAGCCTGCTTAAGCACGCCCTCGCCAGCAAACCATCCTGCCCGGCCGACTGCACAAACTGCGCAAAGGCCCTGCTGAAATCCTGCGACATGCTCCGAACACTCCTTTCGGCTTACTCAGACTTCGCTGGCGGAGAGCCCCTGGCGAAGCCCGCCGGGTTCGATGATTTGATTTCGAAGCTGTCAGATCCGGCCTCCATATGCAGCGAAACCGACGAAGACGCCAAGCCCTGGTTCAGAGTTGGGGATATCCTGGTGTCTCAGGGGCGGAGCGACCACGAAGAGCTGGAATTAGCCGCTTTGGATCAGGGCAGCAAGCCGATAGGGGTGGCCGCCGTAAGGTCGGAAAGCGCATCCTTAAAGGACGTGGGAGATGCGCTTCGCATCCAGCAGAAGCTCAAATCCGGAGATTCCACAGCCGAAGCTTTCGTACGTGTGCGCACCGACCGCCTGGACCGCTTAATCGACACCGTCGGCGAACTCGTCATCGCCCAATCTATGGTGGCACAGGACCAAACGGTTTTGGACCCAGGCAACCACGAGCTCCTGCGAAAGGTGTCGCACACCAGCAAAATCGTGCGCGAACTGCAGGACCTTGCAATGTCCATGCGGATGGTGCCGCTGAAAATGTCTTTCCAGAAAATGGCCCGCGTGGTGCGGGACCTAGCCCAGAAAAGCGGCAAGTCCGCCAGATTGGTAACCCAAGGAGAGGATACCGAAATCGACCGCAACATGGTGGAGGTGATAAGCGACCCGCTTCTCCACCTCGTGCGCAACGCAGTCGATCACGGCCTGGAAACCCCTGAAGAGCGCGAAAGGGCCGGAAAGCCGCCAACCGGAACCGTGCTTCTATCGGCTTACCACGCCGGAGGCAACGTGGTGATAGAAGTTCAGGACGACGGAAGGGGGCTGAACCGAGAGAAGATTCTGCAGAAAGCCATCTCTAAAGGGCTTATCGAATCGGACAAGGGGATGTCCGACGCCGACATCTTCAACCTAATCTTCGAGCCCGGCTTCTCCACGGCCGAGAAGGTAACCGATGTGTCGGGCCGCGGCGTCGGCCTTGACGTTGTGAAAGCCGGGGTGGAAGCCCTGCGCGGCCGCGTAACGGTTGAATCCGAGCCTGGCAAGGGCTGTACGTTCCGCCTCCGCCTGCCGCTGACCATGGCCATCACGGATGGAATGCTGGTGCGCGTCGGCGGCCAAAGGTACATCATCCCAACCGTGAACATCCACATGAGCCTGAAGCCGAATCCGGAGGACCTCCACACCGTTTCCGGGCGCGGCGAAATGCTCAAACTACGGGACGAACTGCTGCCAATCTTCAGACTGCACCGCATCTTCGAGGTGCCCAACGCGGTTGAGAAGCTTGAAGACGGCTTGCTGGTGATTGTGGACGACGGCTCCGGCCGGTACGCACTGCTGGTGGACGAACTTCTGGGCCAACAGCAGGTGGTGGCAAAGGCGCTCGGCGAAGGGTTGGGCAAAATCCCCGGCATATCCGGCGGCGCCATACTGGGAGACGGCCGCGTCGGTCTGATCATCGACACCCAGGGCGTTGCCGCTCTCGCCAGAGATTCTGGCTCGGTGTTTGAATCGGCTGAGGCAGCTTTTTCGCAGTAAGGGCTTAGGCGCCCAAAAACATGGAGGTGCAAAAGGTGAGTTCAACACTGGAAACTATGGAAGAAATCAATGAAGCTGGCTCCCGCACACGCGGCGGGAAATATCTGACTTTCTTCCTCGCAGGCGAGGAATACGGCCTTGAGATTTTGAAGGTCCACGAAATCATCGGGATGATGGACATCACGCCTGTTCCGCGCACTCCGGATTTCATCCGAGGCGTAATCAACCTGCGCGGCAAAATCATCCCAATAGTGGACCTCCGTGTGAAGTTCGGCATGGAAGCAGCGGATACCACCGACGAAACCTGCATCATCGTGGTACAGGCAAACGGTGTCCAGATGGGCATAGTGGTGGACCGCGTTTCCGAGGTTCTGGATATCGCTTCGGACGAGATTGAAGATGTTCCGTCTTTCGGCAGCGACGTGAACACGGATTACATCCTTGGGATTGGTAAAACCGGCGGCAAGGTGAAGCTGCTGCTGGATATAGACAAAGTGCTTTCCAGCTCCGAGTTCGTGGATCTACATGCCGCGGCGCTCGCAGCGGAAGCAAGCGCCGGAGAGGAAAAGCCGGTGGACTCCGAAACCTGAAAAACTCAGATTGACCCGTTAATTTGACACCGTAAAAGGAGTGACCCAAATGCTTAGCAACATGAAGATTGGTACCAAGCTTGCGGTAGCCATTGGAGTTGCTGTGGCCGCCGCACTCCTGATTGGAGTTGTAGGATACAGAGGCTTAAAGAGCGCTAGCAACTCCGGAGATATTCTAGCTAGCCAAGTTGTGACCACGCAGGAGGAAATGGGAAGTCTCGAGTGGGGGCTGGCCTACGTCCTGGCTGGAGAACACGGGCTTTTAAACCGGAGGATGATGGCCTCGGATGTGCGCATGGCGCAGTACAAAGCCATCGACGACGGCTGGAAAGAGTTCGATGAGGCAAAAAGCGCTTTGGAGCCTCTGATTAAAAAGCCGTGCCCCCTAAAGGCAGCCTACTTCCAGGAAGAAATGTCAACCTGGGAGGAGTTCCTGAGCAGTGCCGAGGATTACAGATCCAAACAGCAGGCGATCCGCTCACTGATGGAGGAGAAAGACCGCCTGGTTGCCTCCGGAACATCGCTCGAAAGCAAAACCATTGCCGACATTGACGCCCGCGCTATGAGCCAGTCCCTGGAAGCCAGGCAGAGCTGGCTCAAAGCAAGGGACGCCCTTCTGAAGCTCCGCAAGATGGAAGATGACCACGCGAACGCACACGGCGAGCACCTGCAAGCGGTGGCGAAAAAGTCCATCTTCGCGCTTTGGGCGGTGCTTCTTTTGGGCGTTCTTGGTGCCGGCGGCTTGGGGGTTCTGATTGCGCGGTCGATTACAGGGCCTGTGGCCAGAACAACCCAGATGATTCAGGAGATGAGCAAGGGCCACCTCGGCATGCGCCTGAACCTGTCCGGCCGGGATGAAATCGGCGTGATGGCCCGAACGATGGACGAGTTCGCTGAAAATCTGCAGAGGCACATTGCTGGCGGCCTGCAGAGGCTGGCCAAAGGCGACCTGAACGTCGAGACCCCGGTCATGGACGACCGCGACGAGCTTGGTCCTTCCCTGAAGCTTCTGGTGGAGTCGCTTAGAGGGCTTGCATCCGAAGCCGAGTTTCTGGCCAAGGCTGCTGCGGAAGGCAACCTGAACGCAAGAACCGACGCATCCAAACACGAAGGAGTGTTCCGGCAGATTCTTGAAGGCATCAACAACACATTGGAAGGCATCCTTAAGCCAGTAAACGAGGTGCGATCGGTTCTTGAACGCATGGCGGAGAGGGATCTATCAGTACGGATGGTAGGTGAATACCGAGGCGATTACGAGAGGATGAAACAAGCGATTAACACAGCCGTAGAAAACCTCGACGAAGCGTTCAGGCAGGTGGCAGTTGCGGCAGAGCAGGTTGCCACGGCATCCGAACAGGTGCAAAGCGGAAGCCAAGCCTTGGCCGAAGGTGCTTCAGAACAAGCCAGCACCCTGGAAGAGATCACCAGCAGCATGCAGGAGATTGCATCCATGGCAAGGCAGGCAGCCAGCAACGCAGCCGAAGCCAAGAACATGGCCGAAGAAGCAAACCGAAGCGCGGCTTCCGGCAGAAAAAGCATGGAGTCGTTGACAGAAGCCCTGGCCAAGATAAAGCAGTCTTCTGATGAAACCTCAAAGATAGTTAAGACGATAGACGAGATAGCGTTCCAGACAAACCTTCTGGCTTTGAACGCTGCTGTTGAGGCGGCCAGGGCCGGCGATGCAGGCAAAGGGTTTGCCGTGGTGGCAGAGGAAGTGCGCAACCTTGCCATGAGGAGCGCAGAAGCCGCGAAGAACACGGCGGCCCTTATTGAAGAATCGGTGAGGAACGCCGACAGCGGTGTTGAAATTGGCAAGGAAGTGGCAGAAAGCCTCGGCGGAATAGCGGAGCAAGCGAACCGCGTAGCGGAGGTAGTGGCCGAGATAGCCGCCGCGGCCGAACAGCAGAGCCAAGGCGTTGCCCAAGTGAACACCGGAATCGAGCAGTTGAACCAGGTAGTTCAGCAGGCGGC
>Ga0078972_1004504_pt1 | contig 37913 bp, 34 predicted proteins | sample YelNatPaOPGAMG01_FD_67568 | JGI IMG/M metagenome (GOLD analysis project Ga0078972, IMG submission 67568) | Hot spring thermophilic microbial communities from Obsidian Pool, Yellowstone National Park, USA - OP-RAMG-01 (SPADES assembly) (version 2) | ecosystem: Environmental > Aquatic > Thermal...
TCGTATTGGGCTTCACCGGTATTTTGGAGATGTTCTATTTTGCCCCCAACCCTGATGAGGCTGCTCTTTCTGTTCAAACAATCACCTATCATGTCCCCTTTGGCTGGTTGATCCGCAACTTACATTATTGGGCTGCTCAGCTCTTCGTTTTATTCAGCGTTTTACATCTTGTACGCGTCGTATTTACTGCGGCATATGCCAAACCGCGCCGCTTCAATTACCTGCTTGGGATGGGGTTGTTTCTCCTTGTTATCCTTTTTGACTTCACTGGCTATATTCTGCGCTGGGATATCGATATTTGTTGGCCCCTACTGACCGGAACCAACCTGATCAAAACCATCCCCTGGGTTGGCAATTTTCTTTATAAATTAGCAATTGGCGGAGATCAAGCCTGTGCTACTGCCTTACTGCGTTTTTACACCTGGCATATCTTTGGTTTAAGTTTAGCCTTTATCATCCTAATCATCTGGCATATTTTTCGGGTGCGCCGCGATGGAGGAATTGCTGTTCCACCTCCCTCTTTGCGAACCGATCTTGCCCGCATCGACCGCTTCGAGTTGGTGCGCCGTGAAGTGCTGGCAATGTTGATAGTCGGGTGTATCTTGATTTTATTAGCGACATTTTTCCCCGCTCCGATTGCACCAGCCATCACTGGAAAACCCAATCCAAACGCAGAAGCGCAGGCGCCTTGGTTCTTCCTCTGGGTGCAGCAAATGCTCAAATGGGGCAACCCTCTTTTATGGGGAGTTACCGTTCCCTTGCTATTTCTATTACTGATAACCGGCATCCCCTACATCTTCCCCCAACCCAATGTCCAGGATTTGGGAAGATGGTTCCCCAAATCGAACCGCGGCGCGCAGATTTTACTTGCCACGATTGGCTTCGTGGTGATAGCCCTTTCCCTGTTATTCCTCCTCACTAAAGCAAAACCATGAAGGGAAAAACAAATATTTCCAATTTCTACTTCCTTATCCTAACCGCGAGTGGTTTATTATTGCTCACCTTAGCCCTCAGCTGGTGGAAAGAATCCCGCCGGCCTACCCCAATTGCGCTTACCCCATCTCTGACCGGCAAGACCGAATATTGTCTCACCTGCCATGCTGACTTGCCAGAAATTAGCCCTGCTCATCCCATAAAGACCTTCGGTTGTGTAATTTGCCACGGCGGAGAAAGATTAGCATTGGACGCGAACCTAGCACACGCCAGCATGCGCGGTGGCAATAATCCCTCGGACTTAGCCGTTGTAGAACAATCCTGCGGAGGAGAAAACTGTCATTCTGGCAGTGCTGCTGACCAGCGTGATCATATCCAGCGTGTCAAAACCAGCTTGCAAGCCACCTATACCGGCGCTATCACCAGCGTCCTGTTCACCTTCGGCGCTCAAGCAGATTTAACTCCCCATTACGCAACCACCACCATCGAAGACGAAAATAGCACCAAAACCGGTATCACATCTCTACTGGCATTTTCAGAAGCCGATCATAGTAATCCGTCTATCCAGAAATTTGCCGAAAATTGCCTAAACTGTCACTTGTGGTCCAAAGCCCCAGAGGGAGCAGCGTATGCCCGCTTTAATGGTTGTGCCGCTTGCCACACTCCTCTCAGCCACAACCAGCCAACCCTCACCAACGAAAAGAATCCCCGTCAATTTGTCCACCAGCTCACCACCGCCATTCCCTACACACAATGTAATGCCTGTCACAACCGCGGCAATTATGACTTACGCAGTATGACCTTTCAGGAACGAACCGATCATCCCATGGACCGCTTGCATAACTATTACCAACCCATTGCCCAATTCACGCAATGCGAATACACGCTTGACTGCATCGATTGCCATACCCGAACCGAAGCCATGGGCGACGGAGACCTCCATCCAAACCAGAAAGAATTCCAATATGTCCGCTGCTCCACCTGTCATGGCACACCTACAACTTTACCATTGACCAAAACTCTTACCGATCCGAATGACATTGCTTTCCGCTTAGCGCTGGTTAATCCAATCGTCAAACTTCAAATTGGAGATACAATCATCATCACCGAAAAAGGTGAACCATTGTGGAATACACGCCTACTCCCGGATGGCAATTACGAGTTAATCGGAAAAGCAACGGGAATCCATTTTACATTCAAACCGGTCATGGGCAGCGGCTGCACGCAAAGTGGACAGGATCAATCCTCTGACTATTGTCACCAATGTCATTCTGTGAAACGATAACAATGAATAAACTTACCCGACGTGATTTTCTACGATTAATTTCTCAAGCGATCCTTTCCATTGCAGGATTGCTTGGTTTGGGTATGATTGTTCGATTTCTGAATTACAGTGGACCGGCAACTTCTAAACACGACTTTGATATCGGACCCGCCAGTAATTACCCCATCGGTTCACGAACTATTTTAAGCGATATTCCAGCTGTGCTTTATCACACCGCGAATGGATTCATCGCCATAAGCCTGATCTGCACTCATTTAGGTTGCACCGTAGCAGCCCAAGACAGCCAATTTGCCTGTCCCTGCCATGGATCTAAATTTGATCAAAACGGGAAAGTCTTGCATGGTCCGGCAGAAAAACCGCTCAACCGTTTATCCGTCGAAACCACCAGCAACGGCAACCTCATCATCCACACGTGATTTATTGAAATGGAAAATTTTTATGATGATCGTGAGACATTAAATGATTCATCAAGTACAAACCCATTAATGCTTGCATCGCCCGTGCTGAATTTGCTTGTGCTAATTGCTGGTCTACCAAATACTTTTGCTCATCTGGTAAGGTTTCATACCATCGCAAAAAAGCTTCTCTCTTCCGGCGAGTTTCTTCTTCCCGCAAACGCATCTGTTCGTCTATTTCTTTGTGCTTAATTATATAATATATATAACATCCAAAAAGGGCTAATCCGAATAAAATTTCCATAAATCTTTTCCCCTCATTCTATCTCGTGTTGCTCAAGTGCTAGTTTCTCCTCATGCCAACGTTCTTCGAATAATTTATCCGCTATCGCTCGGATTTCATCCGCCATTGCCAAACGGGTTAGCCAGCCTTTGGGAATTTTTTCCGCTCCATAAAATGCACCGGCGATCTGCCCGCAAACGCTGGCAGTCGTATCCGCATCATAACCGAGGTTCGCTGCACAGAGAATAGCATCGCGAAAGGTATTGGTTTTCCAAAAACTCCATAAAGCAGCTTCTAATGTGTTGACCACATATCCTTTGGCAATGATTTGCTTTTCCGACTTTTTTACATAACTTCCGCTGGCAATCGCTGCAATCGAATCAGCTAAGCGCCGCCTTTGGAAGATCGGGAGATGACCGCTAAACAAGATCACATCTTTGGTCGCTCCGCGCAATGCCAATGCTAACATCACCCCAAACAAACGGCAAGCATCCACAGCTTCCAAACTTGCGTGGGTGGTGCGCGAACTTTCAGCGGAATAATGCGCAACTAATTTAAGGTTTTCCATATAGAACATCGCCACCGGCGCCAAACGCATCAGAGAACCATTTCCCGCAGTAAATGGATCGGTTGAACCACAAAAAGGATCGCCGGTTTCCCGAAAATGCTGCAGAGCCGCTGCCGTAGTAAACCCAATATCAAAACAGACGCCTGTGCTGCTCAGATAACCCTCTTCTTGCCAGCGACAATAGCGTTTCATTTGATCCAATGGATCAAACCCCTTTTTCTCGAGTAAACTGGTTGCCAGACACAGCGCCATCGAAGTATCATCGGTCCAATCTCCAGGACGGAGGTTAAATGGTCCACCGCCCTCCATATCTATCAAGGGCTCAAAACTACCCGGTTTTTTGAATTCCACTGCAGACCCTACCGCATCGCCACAAGCTAAACCCAAGAGACAACCACGAAAACGATTTAGCACAATTCCTCCTGCTGGCGAGAAATGATTGAATAAGTGTTAAATGAATTAATAATTTTAACGTTTGTTAATATTATAATACCTATTTTTATGTTTGGTAAAGAACAAATGCATTAATTTATCTCATTCAGCAAGGTTTATTCGCAATGAGTATTTTTGATTTAGGATTCCCTTCGTTCTAATTGAAGTAAGAGGATATTTCCTATTCCCCATTCACCAGCGGGTATCCCGCTGCTTGCCAGTTATTCATCCCGCCAATGACCGTACTGACCTTGGTAAATCCAGCCTTTAACAATAGCACCGCGCCTTCGCGGCTGCGATTTCCGGTGTGACAAATGACCACGATTTCCCGGTCTTTAGGAAGTTCATTCAATCGGTTCTCCAGCTCATCCAATGGGATCAAGATTGCATTGGGAATATGACCCTGCGCCCATTCTTCTGGGGTGCGTACATCCAGGATTAATGCCCCTGCTTGATATTTCTGGTAGGCTTCTTGCGCAGTAATTTCGGGCACGGTAATATTGCGCACCGTTGAGTGAGAAAATTGCTGGACAATACCGAATACGACGAGAACCGCCAGTGCCCCCAACACAATCCAGGTTAATAGGGAGGATTGCTTTGCTTTGCGGACATGCTGTTTCGATGAGGATTTTTTAGAGGTATTTTTCTTTGCCATGATTCCCTCCCGGGTTTTTCATTAATCATATGCCAAACCCCCTTATTCGTCAATTTAAACGGGGCTCAAGAATCAGTCTGAAAAGGTTTAATTTTCCAACTCACGCTGGGCAGCGTTCAGGATTTCATCGAGGGTTCTTTCCTGATCGATATCTAATGGAGTGACAGGCTGCGTTGTCAGTATCTGCTCGACGCGAGCCATTGCCCGATCAGCTAACTCCAGCTTTCCCTCCCTCTCCCATACTTCCCAAGGGTTTCGATCAGCCAATTTGGTGAACAGGATTTCACCCCTGCGCATGGCTTCGCGAGTGTGTTTTTGAGCCAGGAAATTATGAGAGCCTTTCATAACCGAGAGGATTACTTCCACCGCCAGCGAATTTTCATCAGCGGCGATACCCGCCCGTGCCCGCTGAACACTGGCAGCGATTTCATCATCTACGACGATTTGGGCGAGGGAACTGCTTACGCCAGCTTCCATTTCTCCAATGCCGGAAAGCTCATCAGCCCCAGCCAAAGCCGGTAATATGGCATTGATGGCGCGCTCATAACCATTTTGCAGGTCGAAGCTATGCGCATTGGTGGAAAAACCATATACATTCACTGGCAGCCCATAACGGTGTCCGATTTGAACAGTGGCGGCGGAGACAAGCCCTAGTTCCACCCCGCCCCAAACGGAGATGGCGGTGCGCGGTTCCATCATCGCTAACCGCCCACAATAAACAATCGGTAATCCAGGCTGAACACATTGCGCTAATACCAGGCTAGCCAGGACTTCCGCATTTTGCTGCACCAAAGCACCAGCTAACGTGAAAGGAGCGGTTGTACCAGCGGTAGGACATGGCAATGGAGCGAAAGGGATACCATTCCGGGCTATAGCAATGATCGCTTCTACAGCATCATCCGGAAAGGTTAACGGGCTCACTGGCGATACACTGAGCGAAAGCATTTGTTTTGGTGGACCAAGCACCTCTGCCATGCGGATCGCATACGTAACTTCTGTTGCATTTTGGACACCCGGACCCTGCACTGGTTTGGTTGTATACGGCAAAGTATGGCGGTACATTGCCAGAGACATCAGCGAACCAGGCACATCGGTTGGCGTAAAAAGCGGCGTCACCGTGGTGGCGCTTTCTATCGCATCCAACAATCGGGTGGCGTCAGTTAAATCTTGGATTACAGCTGGGCGGCGCTGTTTGATACGATGGTCATAAATCTCGCGTGCACCACCGAGATTATGCCAGTGGAGATGACCATCACCAAGTGTTTGGATGACGCCGTTTCGACCGCGCAGAGCAACTTTCCCGCTGGCAGTAGAGATGGCTCTCTCGATCATCTCAGGCGGGAAGCGAACAAATCGGTCAGCAACAATCGCGCCATGCTCTTGTAAGAGTTGCCTGCCGCCCGGATGGGTGAGAATGACGCCACATTCCATCAAGACTCTCAAGGTGGCGTGGTGGATTGATTCTATTTCCTCTGGTTCGAATACACAAAAAGCTCGCATAGCTGTGCGCATCCACAATGCAATGCTGGGATACAAAAATATTATATTTTATAGGTTGAAAAAAAGCATCCCAAAAGGGCAATATTTTTTCGCTAAGGAAAACGAAATCCTTTATCGCTGCTCTGGTTTTATTTCATAGATGCCGAAGGCATCGCTTCCAGGGGACGATCCCTCAAAAACATAAGGAGGATTTTGACTCCATTCGCCATATTTTTGCACAACTCGTTGGAACGCCGCTTCTGCAGAGGGGGTGTTATACCCTAGTATCGCCACCGTCCCCCCAGCTCCACCGCCGGTGATTTTTGCCCCGATTAACCCATTTTCTTTTTCTTCTCTGACTAAATCGACAATTTGATCAGTCGCCGAAGTACCTAATCCGCATTGAGAATATCCCTCATGGCAGAGATACATGAGTTCTCCAAGTAAATTTCCCACTTCCGCGGTGATATCTGATGCAGTGGCAATTATGTTATAGAAACAATGCACCCGCCAATTCTCTTCCACAGCATACCGTGTTGCTGCACGTACCGGATATAGCACTTCTGGGCGGAGAGGAGTATATGGATCAGCATGATCAGGAAAATAAGCTAAAAACTCTTTTCCATAGATATATTCTGGCAACCTTGCCTCGTAACGATTGCGAAATAAAGATGGAGAGAGATTCGCCAGGTAGCCATTCCACAACGGATCGGTATAGCGTTGTAAAGGACCACTTTCCACTTTTTGGATTGGCAATCCTTCCCAATTGATAAGATAACGATATCCCATAAAAGTCGCTGCCCGCGCCACCTCGTATTCAATCCCAGATATCGCATGCTTTATTCCTGAGTCGATTCCCCAAACCCGTAAACGATCTGGAAGCCGTACCAGAGGATATGGCGTGCTTGGTTGACATAATATCGGCAAAAACTGATCCCGATCTCCCATCGTGACTGCCAGTTGATCCATTATCCCACACGCCGAATCAGTCAAAGCTATTTCGACCCATTGTGTCCAACTAGCAAGTTCGATACCCTGAACTTGAATACCATAGATATGGGCAATAGCTTTCATGGCGGAGACTTCTAAAGCAGCAGAGGAACTGACACCTTTGCCTATCGGGACATCGGATTCAAGATAAAGAGTGAATCCGTGAGTGAATTTTGCAGGGAATTCTTTCAGTAAAAAATACAGAACCCCGATGATGTAAGCGCTCCATGCCCGCTCAGGTTTTTGGTAAATCCATGCTCGCACGCTTTGAAGAGGTTTTATCCCAGTTCCAGATTGCAGGTCGTTCAATGAAAATTCAACAAGATCTTCCCAACCTAATGATTTTACAGCCGGGTTATAGAGGATAACGCGTTTATCTTGGCGTGCCTGCACCGCAACATGGGTTGCTTCCTGTATTGTCGTTTCGAAAACCAATCCACCGGTGTAATCGTCATTGCCTCCTAATAAATCCAAACGGCCCGGAGTGCGATTGATAAATATGCGCTGAGTTGGATCAAAATAGCCACCCTCCTTGCGCAAGTAAAGGACTTGCCGGATGAATCGCTGGGTATCAGGTAAATCTTTTAATGGAGCATATTGGTCACTATTCAAGTTCGACTCCTTGTGAAGTTATCATTAATGTACATCTGGGGCGACAACTCTGCCACCCCAGATTATTCAAGTTAAAGAAATTATTAATTATGATCCGCCAACAATCGCTTCCCATCCATCTTTGATTTGTTTAATCGCCTTCGAGAAGTTTTCGAGATTAGAAGGGAAATAGATGTTTTTGTAGGCGGATTGTGGTAGTATTTTACTCGCTACATCTGAAGGAAGCGTAACATCACTTCTTCCAGGATGAGCATACCCTTGAGCAAACATAATCTGGCCTTCATCTGAGTAAAAGAAATCAATAGCCAATTTGGCAGCGTTGGGATGCGGTGCTACCTTATTGATATATTGAGCGAATAACATCCCCACGGTTGCATCTTCGGGGATGATAACCTCTAATGGGAGACCAGTTGCATCGCGTTTATTGAATCCATCAAAATCATACACGATGGATATCGGGCATTCACCTTTTTGTACTGCTGCGACATTCAATACAACGCCCTCTCGCCAGTTCTTTGAATCTTTTAATTTCTTGAAGAAATCCAAGCCCGGTTGAACGTTACTTTCTCCACCTCCATGGGCGTACGCAGCAGCTAAAACAGAACCAGTAGCGTAAGTGGATACACGAGGGTCGCGACTGCATATTTTATCCAGATATTCTGGTTTTAGTAAATCATCCCAGGTTTTTGGAGGATTCGGAACAAGGTCTTTGTTGACTAAGAATGCGATTGCTCCCCAATACCCAATCGCCCATCGGCCTTGTGGATCTTTGAAATTTTCTGGGATTTTATCATAGTAAGCGTTTTTATATTCCATCGCAAGATCATTCTCAAGGAGTAAGCCTAGAGAATCAAACCCAATGTCGGCAACATCCATAACTGGAGCATTTTTCTCTGCCAGCAGGTGCGTTATTTGTTCCGCACTGGTCATATCTACATCAGTATGGACTACACCATAACGGTCTTGAATTGTTTTCCAAATATTTCCTAAATTAACCCAGTCATCCGACATTCCATAACTTACGATCTGTCCTTCTTTTTTAGCCGCTTCAATCCGCATTTCCAACTCTGAACCGGCTGCTTCGGTTTTTGGGGCTTCCGTAACTGGAGCTTCAGTCATTACTGCTTCAGTTTTTGGGGCTTCCGTAACTGGAGCTTCAGTAATTGCAGCTTCGGTTTTTGGGGCTTCGGTCACCTGTGCAGGTTTACATCCTGCAATAAGTAAACCTACTAAAAATAGAATCATTATTGTGGAAATTATTTTCTTCATTTTTTCCTCCGTTCTAAAATTTTGATAGGATTGGGATAGGTTTATGATTAATTTATTTTTTTTGCTCCTTTCTTTTTGAAAAGCACAAACATGAAACAGTCATTTCATTCAAATCTTCATGATAAAGATTTAATGTACAACAACTGCACCTCCTGCTGATACCGCTTTTCTTCCACTTATCCATAAAATTAATAGCGAGACAATCCATGCAACGACAAAACTAATGGTTGCTAAAGCACTCGCTTGACGTCCATCAAAACGAGTGAATTCAACAAGATAAATCGGAAAAGTTTTAAATCGAGCACCAACTAATAAATTTGTCAACGTGAACTCAGCAAAAACAGTGGAAAAGACTAATAGGAAACCGCTTAATACGCCTGGCATGATATTCGGCAATATTACATACCATAGTGTCTGTATCCAATTACCGCCTAGACTCATCGAGGCTTCCGTAAGAGTTTTAAGATTGATACTATCCAAAGCATTTGCTATCGGACGATACATGAAAGGAAAGCTTAATTCCATACAAGCCAACAATAGGATATTTGGTGTATTTACTAAAGGAATTGGGATATTTGAATAAAAGCGGATTAATGATAGCGCTAGTATGACACCGGGTATGCCAAATGATAATGCTGACATGATCTCAAAGATCGCCTTACTTTTTTGCACTCGAATATGAGCCCAATAAGCGCTTGGAGTTACTAATAAAACCAGTGCAATGGCAGTTCCAAAGGAAAGATAGAAGGAATTCCGTAAGGTCATTTTAAATGCAGGATTAGAAGTTACTTTTTGCCACCACTCAAAAGTTAACCCTTCTGGCAATATAGAACGATCCCAACGTGTAGAAATAGAAAATACCATTGTTGCAATTACTGGGATGATCATAAAAGCAATAAAAATTAACAGGATAGTTGACCTTAATAGAGGGTGCATTCTCATGATAATGCTCTCCTGGATCTTCTTGCTAAACTGAGATATCCAATAACCCCAATTAATGTTATACACATGGACACTACCGATAATGCATCAGCCAACTCAATCTCAAGTTGAACCTCACCACGAATTAATGCTGCAATCTGAACCGTAATGAGATTGACATCTGGACCAGTTAATGTCCAGGCAGTGGCATAAGCGCCAAAAGAATTTACAAATAGGATGAAAAAACTACTTAATAAAGCAGGGGCAAGAGTAGGTAGTGCAATATACCACCAATATTGAAAGGTTGTTGCCCCTAAATTTATTGCTGCCTCCCATAATTCTTTTTTTAATCCAAGTAGAGATGGTAGGATCAACATGATCATCAATGGAATTTGAAAATAGAGATAAGCGATAGTTAAGCCAGATATCGAATAAATACGAAATTTCGGGTAAAGGTTAATTCCCACTTCTTTTAATAAAATCGTTATTACACCGGTTGATCCAAGGATAATAATAAAAGCAAAGGCTAATGGCGCTCCCCCAAAATTAGTCGTTACATCTGCTAACGCAATTAATGCATTCTGAATGAATTTGTTGGGTGATGAGATAATCGCATAAGCAACAAAAGCACCTATGATTACACCCAATGTAGCAGTGGTTGTTGAAAGCTGGATTGAGTTTTTAAATGCATTCAAAATCATCGGTGTGAATGCACGTTCATAATTATTAAGTGTGTAACCATGTTTACTATTAAAACTAGATATGATGATAGAAATGACCGGAATAAGTTGGAAACCGAGGGCAAATAAAATTAAAGGTGAAAGTGGCAGCCAATCCATTATTGAATATCTCGGTTTGCTTCTATTTCGATTTATAACTTTCATATTTATCATGCCCATAATTCGTAAACTTATCAACTTTATTGGATAGTAATACGATCTCCATCCGTTGCTATAAGGATTTCTCCGGAATAATATTTAGCAATTTGAGAATTAATATCAACTTCAAATGCTGGAGGGTATAAATGCGTCACAATTAATTTTTTCACGTGAGCTTTTTGAGCTAAAGAACCCACTTCCCGTGATGTCATATGATCTTTTGTTTCCCAACCCTCAGGAAATGAACATTCACATATCAATAGATCTGAGTTATAAGAAAAATCTTCTAATCCTTTGCTATAAATACAATCTCCAGTATAGATAATAGTTGTTTGATTGAATTCAAAACGATAGGATATACTATTTTTAGTGTGACCGGATAAAATAGATTGAACCCGGCATTGATTAATATTTATCTCACTTTGATCCATTTCTATGTAATTAATCGGATTTGAGGGAAATTGAATATCTGGAAATAGCTGCATTAAATTGGTTACAAAATTTTTCATACCAATCGGACCAACCAAATTGAGATTCAAGCCATTTCGCTCTTTGGCCCCAAAATCACAAATCAAAAAGAATGTTGCTAAGTCAAGGATATGGTCAGGATGGAAATGGGTGATAAAAATATTTTCAATAGTAAATACATTTATGTCATAATATGGTAATTTAGATATAGAACCAGGTCCGATATCTAAAAGAGCATTGAACCCATCAGCACTCATGAAGATAGAAGCAGGTGAGTGATTCTTTGTTGGTATCGCCGTCCCAGAACCAATGACTGCAATCTCAATTTTATTTTTCATTTTACATTTACCAACTGATATTTCTTCATTATTCTCCAACAACTTGAAATCGTACCGTTCTCTCACGGGCGCGCACCTGATCGAAATCGGCAAAATAAATCCGCCCGAATTCACCAAGCTCTAACTTGCCATCCACAATTGGAATCGATTCAGAGCGTCCTAACAAGACGGAACGGAGGTGGGCATCTGTGTTTAGGCTCCAGGATGGTAATTCGTTCCGGTGAGTCGCCATTTCAATATGCTTTGGTCCTGGATGGAGATATTGCCCTTCGGTACGACAAGTGGGGATAATTTTCTCTAATGCATTGACTAAATCTTGCAAAAGCAGTTTCGTTCCCCAATAATTAACATCATCGGCATCTTCCTGGATTAAGACACTACACGTAGTGTGTTGCGAATATACGACTAAGATCCCATTTTTCACTCCCGAAGCTTGAACTGCCTGAATGGCTTCATCGGTGACATCGTGAAAAGTGGGCAGCCGATCAGATTGGATTTTACAAGTGTGATGATAAACCGTCATAGTTATGCTCCTCGCGGGTGAATTTCATCCCATGCTTTTCGCATGGCTTGGATCATTTCTTCTAGTTTTGCCTTTGGATTTGCTGCAAGAATAACCCCACTGGTTGAACCGGTCGCTTGCGCACCACATTTAATGATATTGTACACATCTTCTCCACTACTGATGCCTCCGCCATGTAAGACGAGGATTTCGGGATTAACTTGCCAAATAAGACGATTAATATTTTCGATTTCCTGGGGATCCGCTATCTCCCGTTTCCCGGCCTCGATCATACTTGGAGATTCAACCAGCAGGATATTGGGACTCATTTTGGCAATCTCTACCGCTTCCTCGGCGGTATCCGCACATACCATGGTCATCAAACCTACTTCATCCGCACGTTGAATCGTTCGTTCAATCTCTGCCATGGTCAATTTCTTTTCCACATGATTGAGTAATGTGCCAACTGCTCCAGCTTCTTTTATGGCTTCCGGTAAGACGGAACCAATTCCGCGCCCAATAGGTAATGGATCCATATGTTGAGCGAATACCAGAATGTGTTTTGTTTCCTTCACTAACAGAGGGATATCCACGCATTGCGGAGTGAAAATAATGCGTACATCATATTTTTCACACAGCTCATCGGCAAAAAGCGCTAATTCCAATAATTGCCGACCGTACAGATACGCTTTCGGTCCCAATTCGAAAAAAGGTGGTCTAATACTCATTCCTTTATACATGCTTCGTTTTGATCCATTCCTGTCTATTTATATTATTTAATCAGGTACTAAAATAACTTTAATTCCCATATTTGTAGCTGTTTGGACAAATTCTGCTGGTGCTTTGTCATCGGTGATGATGAGATCAAAGGCGCTTACCGGTTTGATGGTTACAAACCCTGCCCGTCCAATCTTGGAACTATCTGTGACTAATACTGCTTTCCGAGCTCGTTCTACCATCATCCGATCCACTTCTGCCATCAATACATTCGCTGTGGTAGCACCACCAGTTAAAGTTAATCCATCGGCGCCAAGAAAAGCAATATCCGCAGATAGATCACGTAGCAGCGCAATAGTTTGAGGACCCACAGTAGCCTGATAATCGGGAAGGAAAATACCCCCCAAGATCGTCAAATTGGGGGAAGGCCAATTTAAGACTTCTTGTGCAATGGGCAGCGAATTCGTTACGAGGGTAATATGGTTGTTCTGACGCAAGTTGGCTGGCATCTGGCGCGCGATCTGTAATGTGGTTGTCCCAGAATCGAGTAAAACGATATTTCCTTGTTGGATTAATTCAACGGCATATTTTCCGATTTTTTCCTTCGCTTGGATATGGAGCTTCCCTTTTTCAGAAAAGGTTTCGGAACGGAAATTGTCTGAGATCGAAACAGCGCCGCCATGAACGCGCTTTAGACGTTTATCTTCTTCTAGCAACAGCAAGTCGCGGCGGATAGATGTTTCCGTGATCTGAAACTTCTTAACCAATTCCGCTACAGTGACCTTGCCTTGTTCCAGTACTAGCTGTGCTATTTGTGAACGACGCTCGGCGGCGCTAATTTCATTCACAACCATTTCCTCCAATCCTGCTTGCCCATTTTCAACCCTTTCATACTTCAAAAACATCTAAATTCTGCAGAGCAGCAAATGTCTTGATTTGTGAAGCAAGATGACCATAAGCCAAAGCCTGATGATGGGGTGAACCAGCCTTGCACCATGCGTCGCACCAATCGGCGATAGGCAGGGATTTTGGTTTAAACAGCATCTGCGGTGCTGAGATTGGCCTTGGTGTGATAGGCAAGGATTCCCCTTCAGAGAGAATCAAGCGCCAGCGTTGATTTACTGGGACAAGTGAAAGCATTGTGACCGGGCCTGGGGCATAAGCAAACTCAAATGAGGCACCAAATCCATGTACGCCTTGGTAATAGATGCTATGCTTCACCTTTACATCCGCTGGACTAGCTGCCAAGGCTGGGTTGCCATGCCCATCATGAGATAAGATTATGGACTGACGTTTGAAATCAATCACATAATTCTCTAAGAAAGTCGCCTTGCCAGCAATTTCTTGTAAAATGAGCATCGCCACTAACGTCGAGACATCCGCCTCTGTAGAACATGGGATTCCGATTTCGCACAAACGCCCCGTCCCATAAGAGGGGATAATTCCAACGCGTGGGTCTGTTAACCAAACCTGATCAAAGGTCGCTAAGGCATCAAATTGATATTGCTTGGCAACTTTTTCCAACGCCAATGCCAATCGGCAAGAGCGATCAAATAATTTCGCATCCATTTCCACTTTGTAGCGAGCGGATTCACTTTTAATCAAGTTTTGCACTTCATCTTCGGGCAAAGCCTGCATTGCCACTGCGAATTTTTCTGGTTCAACTGGCCAGCAGACAGGTCCAACATGCTGACGTAAACTCAGTAAATCCACCATCAAGTCCGTCATTCCCTCAAATGCATGCCCAACAATGCCAATGCGAGCTGACTTCAACCGTCGCGCAACGCCAGCAGCTTTGATATATTCTTTCAGTTTTTCTCTACCAGCGGGATCATCGATTTGCGAGGTGACGATCCAGAAGGGCCGTCCAAGTCGCAATAAAGCGGATGTCATTTCTGGTACTCCCGCCATTCCGGAATTAACCATGATTAAATCAAAGTCAGCATCTTCTGGCAAGAATTCGATTTGTTGGGTATTCCAGACCAATACCGGTGCAGTGGTGTTGAGGAAACAACGTACCGGGACAATGCCCTTGGTATAGGCAAGTTCAACCGCAATGATTAAATCAACGCCAGCGGCATTAAACATTTGCGCTGCTGCCTCGGCTTGATGCTCTTCTTCCACTAACGGTGGACAAACTGTTTCTGCATACTCACTGATAATCCCATTGATGCGGTTAACCGCTTGCTGAGCTACCGGGCGAATGTGCGCAGTCTTATTGTAATCATCCTCCAAAAGTGCCATCACTAACACGCCGACTTTAGGTTTTGTAGACATAGAATTGCTCCTTTCTTTGATTGATTTAACTTTTGTAACTACGGATAAAAACCGGACGCAATGTTTCATCCACGTCACGATAGATCTGATAAGGTTGGATATACTTTTCCTGGTCTTGATTTGGCTGGATTTTGGCTTTGGTTTTTACCATCGCGTCAACACCAGCCTGGACGGAAGAAAAAACATTGCTTGCGACTCCTGCCAAGATTGCATTCCCAAGGAGAGCTGTTTCCTCATTTTCCAGGGTGATGATCGGCAACCCGCAGACATTGGCTTTGATTTGATTCCAGAGTGCGCTGCGAGCTCCTCCACCTGTAGAACGAATTTCGCTGATAGCGATACCACTCTGCTCGATGCGCTCCAAATTTTGCTTGAGTAGAAAAGCAACTCCTTCCAATACCGCTCGCGCAAAGTGGGAGCGTTGGTGGTGTAAGGTAAAGCCGAAAAAAGTGCCTCTCGCAGCCGGATTAGGTATCGGGCTAAAAGCACCCATGAGATGCGGCAGCATAACCAATCCATCACAACCGGCAGGGGCTTCTTGTGCCAATTGATTCAATAATTCAAAGGGGTCTACCTGTTGCGCTTGTGCAAGGGTTATCTCCGATTGTCCAAATGTATCGCGAAACCATTTATATGCCATACCAGCCGTTGGGCAAACCGGCGCAAAGAGATAGCGTTTCGGAATGCTGTGAGAATAAACCGGGATAACCCTGCTTTTATCTAAATCTGGTGCAGGGATCGTCGCCTGGATGACCAATGCCGCACCGGTAGTTTCGGATATCGTGCCTGGTTGAATATTCCCGGCGCCGATCGCACCAACACATTGGTCCATTCCCCCGGCGATTACTTTTGTACTCAGCGAGAGATTTAACTGTTGAGCAGCTTCTTTGGAGACTTCCCCAACTAACGCTCCAGAAGGTATGATTTGAGGAAGCTGTTCTTCGCTTATCCCAATTTCAGCGAGAACCGGCTGCCACCACTTGTCATGAACAATATCATAGAGCATTGAGGTGCATGCCACAGAAGCATTGGTGACAAATTGACCGGTTAAACGATAGATTAGATAATCCTGAACGAGTAAATATTTTGCTGCTTGGGAGAAAACTCGGGGTTCATTTTCTTTTATCCACAAAATTTTACAGGCGCTCCAGGTTGGAATAACCTCCGGAATGCCGCTGGTAAGATAAACATCGTCTGCAAATAATCCCGCCAGCTTTTCCGCTTCTTTAACGGCTCGATTATCCAACCAAATGAGGGCGGGGTAGATTGGTTTGCCAAACTTATCTAAAGTGATGATCGTTTCTCCCTGGCTGGATACGGATAAGGCAATGATTTGGTGCGGTTGGATTGCTGCGCTTTGGATAGCTTGGTTAACTGCCGCACAACATGCTTGCCAATAGATTTCCGGGTTCAACTCTGCCCGGTCTGGCTGAGGTGTATCCAGTTGATATTCATAGCGGGCGACTGCCAAACACTTACCATCAGAGGTAAATAAACCCGCTTTAATAGAAGTTGTACCAGCATCAATTCCCAGTAATAGTTCCATAAGCTTACATTAATCTAAATGAAAAGTTCGTGCAACACTATCGGGTGCTTTGAACTCTTTAACTACTTCTTTAAGCGCTTCGAGCAATCGTTTGGGCTCCTTTGCTTGCAAGACATTCCGCCCAAAGACAATCCCGCGTGCCCCAGCCTGAACAGCATCGGCTGCTAACTTTAATGCATCGCTTTCTTTTGGTAATTTTTTAGCGCCTAAAGCCAGCACTGGCACTGGTGTTGCTGCGGTGATTTCCGAAAAGCGTTTGCCGGTGTAGAATGTCTTTACCATATCAGCACCTAATTCAGCCATGATGCGGCAACCGATAAAGATTTCTTCCTGCATATCCTCAGGCTGGCGATCATCCCCCCCGGTCGGATAGAATTCACCCACCATCGGAATGCCTAAGCTGCGTTTTTCGGAAACGGCTTGGGAGAATACAGCCACATTACCGGCGTCTTCTGCCTCTTCTGGATTTTTAAGGGTTAAGCTGCACATGACCAGATCAGCCCCCTGGGCGACCGCCTCGGCAACAGAGATCATTTTTACGCTGTATGAGTGTTTATAATTCCATTCGTTGACGTAGTTTGACGCCCAATTAAGGCGAATGAGCAATGCGGGTGCGCCCCTTTTAGAAAAGACTGAAGAACAATAGCTCGGCATATTAGGGCTCATCAAGATTGCATCGGCTTCGGCAAGGTTGTCAATTACAGCCGGGAGGTTAATCATCCCTGCTAATGGTCCAAAATATAAACCATGATCTACCGCAATGACAACGGCATTTTTGTTTTCCGAAAATAAACGTGCTGCGCGTATACTTTCACCTGTAGTTGGCATAACAACTCCTTCAATTTACCATTTTTATCTAACCACATCGATTGGAGATGGGGGTCTACCCCATCTCCAAAGTCTGTTTTAATCTACTTTTGAATCAAAGCCCAACCGTCCGAAATAGCGGTTCCGGCCGCATCCAAAGCCTTGTAATCTTTGGGGAACTTCACCACCGAGTAGTCTGCTTCGGGTGGAAATTGCGCCAATAGATCCGCCGGCAGTGTGACACTCGTCCGAATGGGATGGACAAACCCATTAGCATAAGCCAATTGTCCCTCATCGGAATATTCCAGCTCAATCATTAATTTAGCTGCATTGGGATGAGGAGCGCCGGCAGTAATGAATTGAATATAAACACCCGCCACAGTGCCATCTTTAGGGATGATCACCTGGATATTCATGTTGGGATTTTCTTTTTTCGCGCTCAATCCATCAAAGTCCCAGAATAATGAAACCGGGCATTCTCCTTTTTGGATATTCGCAACCGATGGTTTAACCCCATTCAATATACCCTTATCAATCATTTGCTTGAAGAAATCCAAACCGGGTTGGACATTCTTCTCATCGCCGCCTTTGGCGATGGCAGCAGCAAGCACCACCATATTGGCAGTCGCCGAGGAACGTGGGTCTTTCATGCAAACCTTACCGACGAATTCGTCCTTCAAAAGATCGTCCCAGGTTTGCGGGACATTTTTGATGATATCGGCGTTGACAGTAAAAGCAATCGCGCCCCAGTATGCCGCAGACCAGCGTCCATCAGGATCCTTCGCCCAGTCCGGTATTTCATCCCAGTGGGAATTTTTATAGGGTTGGGAAAGTTGTTCGTCTTCGACAATCTTGGCATAATTCAAGCCCAAATCGGTGATATCGGCGACAGGAGCGGTCTTCTCTGCTTCCAGGGCAGCGATGATCTCACCGGAGGACATGTCGGTATCTTGGTCAATTATTCCATATTTATCTTTGAGCATTTGCTTAAGTTGCCCATAGTTCACCCAATCATCAGGTAAACCATACGAGACCAAGGTGCCTTCTTTCTTCGCTGCTTCAATGAGCTGCGCCATCACATCTACTGTAGGAGTAGGTGGCACAGGTGTGGGGGCTTCGGTCACTACCGGTGCCTCCGTCGCTGCGGGAGCTTCGGTGACAACCGGTGCTTCCGTTGCGGGAGCAGTAGTGGGGGTTGCAGCGGGTTGACAAGCGCTTAATACCATTGCTAGGCTGAGCACAAAGCTCATTAGAAGTACAATTTTTTTGGTCATCTCTTACTCTCCTTAATCAAAATAGTTTTTATTTGTTTTTTTATATTTTCCATAAGATGATGTTAATATCTCTGTGCACCTCCTTTTTTTAATCAAACCGTTTGTGTGTGTGATAATTCATGGCGACCGAGAATCGTGATGTCTTTCCCGAAGGGTTGAATTTGGATCACACGCAAATTGTTGTTTTCGATCACCCAGCTAGCTTGCGTGGGTGTGATCTCCTGTTGAGGTATTTCTTGTCCATCTACGATCACTTTAACTGGCAGAAAAGTCAAGCGTAACTTTTGCACGCTTTTTGGATTAAATAGCCGGTATCGGATGGACATCGGTTGATAATGGATGGATTGGACAATGGAAGTGGAATAAAGTAAATGATCCTCATCAAACGGGGCAACCTCAGGGACAAATGCCATGGCGTCGATGAAATGCGGGACATAATCGAAATAACCATCCGTAAACCAGCATTGGTTATAATAATCTGGACGGTCTACCCCTACGGTAACGATGCCATTTTCATTCGCCATATAAGTTGCCCAGTTTAATGAGCGAATACCCATTTCGCGATAATCTTCCTCTCCACTCAAGGCAGCGTACATACAACAAATGCTGCCGAAGCGCGCAGTATGGCTGCCCATTGGGTAATAACAAAATTTTTGCTCGTGAATTGGGATAGCCGTAAAGAATGGGTGCCCGCCAAGTGTCTCTTTCACCCATTCAATGAGGTTACGGACAGTGTCTCGCCAATGAGGGAAAACAGAGGCATTTTCCATGATATACCGGGCGGTTTCAAGAGCAGAAAGTTGATCACGGTTTGCGTTCTCCGCATCCAGGCGGATATCTTCAAAGTATCCCTTCCAAACATTATTTTTTAGAGGGTATTCGACAATCCAATCCCACAGTTGATCGCGATAAGTTTGATAAGTGGTATATCCCAACTGGATCAAGGCATCCAATAACCGAATGGGTTGGATCATATCGGCGGTATATTCTTCGATGATGTCGCCGTTACGGACATCTACTCGGAAAGGCAATGGTGATTGATATTCATTACCCTGGCGGATGTGCCGTACCAGTTCGTTGGCACAGGTGATTCCGTAACGGAGGTAGCGTTCCGCACCACCGAGTTCGTAAAAATCTACATAAGCCCGCCCCGCTTGGGCAATCTTATCGCATTCAGTGGCATATTCACCATCAGCCCTCGCACCAAAATAAACCCCTGTTCCAGGATGAGCTGAGGCATAAGGGACATCCTTCCATTCAAAATGATCAGGAGTGCGGTAATCCCATAAGCGATCCAGCATTTGTTGAACAATATCCACATAAGCGCGATCACCCGAGTAAGGATAATATTTTGCTAAAGTTGTCATAGCCCAAGCAAATTTTCCAGCCGGGTTATCTGGCCAAATCGTTGGTCGGAGGGGATCCGTCCAAAAGCATGAATATTGAAGATACCAAGGAAGATGATTGTGTTCATCCTGCGGGCAATGTTTGATAAATTCCATGGCGTAACGAACCACATTGCCATAGCTCGTCCACGGCTCCAACCTTTCCTGTTTATCTAAAACAATTTCATGCTCATTGATGGTAATCATTTTTCTAACCCCATCACCTGACAACTCTCAGACCGAAAAGCCAACCAGCAATGTTGCCCTAAGGAAATAGGGGTGGAAGAGGAATAGGTAATATCTGCCACAATTCGTTGACCATGGGCATTTACTCCAATGCGCGTAACTGCGCCATGAAATGTCACCGTTTCGATAACGCCTTCAAGGAGATTCCAATTCGGTTCGTGAGTAGGTTCGAATTGGATTTGAATGGATTCAGGCCGTACCAACACGACCACATCTTCCCCTTTCGAAAACTGGCGCATATCTGCAACCTGCAATTGGGCATGTTCACATTGCACACTGTGATCATCTGAGACTTTTCCACTGAATTGATTTGCCGTGCCAATAAAGGTGGCTACAAAGCGTGTTTGTGGCTGCCGATAAATCGATTCGGGAGATCCGACTTGCTCAATGCATCCATTATTCATCACGACCACTTTATCAGAAATAGAAAGCGCCTCTTCTTGGTCATGGGTGACATAAACAGTCGTGATGGCTAATTGACTTTGAATGCGGCGAATTTCTGCGCGCAACGCCACGCGTACTTCTGCATCCAAAGCGGAAAGTGGTTCATCCAGCAATAGAACCCGTGGCTGCACTGCTAACGCACGGGCAAGCGCGATTCGCTGCTGTTGTCCTCCAGATAATTGATGAGGAAAACGATTAGCGATAGTTGTTAAACGCACCATTTCAAGGACTTCTGAAACACGCTGGTTGATTTCATTCTTCGGAAATTTTTTCATTTCCAACCCAAATGCGACATTCTCTCTGACGCTTAAGTTCGGGAACAACGCGTATGCTTGAAATACCATACCGATATCCCGCTTATTGGGAGGAATGGTCGTGATATCGATATTATCTAAAGTAATCGTTCCTTGATCGGGCTGCTCAAAGCCAGCGATCATCCTTAATGTGGTGGTCTTGCCGCAACCAGAAGGGCCAAGAAAGGAAACCAATGACCCTTTTTCGATATCCAGGTTGAAATCACGGACAGCGGTGACATTTCCAAATTGTTTTGAGACGTTTTTCAGTTCCAAATATGCCATGTTAAATCCTTGTAGAGTTAGCGTGCGCCGATGGCTTTTTGATACGAAGCCTGCCCCTTGCTCCCCACCCAAAGGATGAGAAGAGAAGCAAGCCAAGCAATTGTGAACGAAATCACTGAAAATGCCGCGGCGGTATTGCCATTGATGCGGGTGTATTCGACGAGTAACATTGGGAAAGTCTTGAAGCGAGCTCCCACGATCAATTTTGTCAAAGTAAATTCAGCAAAAACGGTGGCAAAAACCAAAAGACTACCGCTCCAAATCCCGGTTAGGATATTCGGGATAATGACCCGACGCAGCAACTGAAAAGTATTTGCTCCCAGACTTTGCCCAGCCTCGGTGAGTGTGATGACATCGATTGCTTGAATCGCATTAGAAACCGGGCGGTACATGAAGGGCATGGAATAAATCACAACTGCACCAATCAACAAAACCGGCGAGCGGGCTAATGGGGCAAAGTTGTAAACCTGCACCAAAGCGAGCGCCAGTACTACCGCAGGTATCCCGAAAGGTAAAATCATCAGGACGTCCAACAACGGTTTAGTATAAGGTACCCGAACATGCACCCAATATACTGTTGGGACAATAATAATCAACCCAACTAATACGGTAGCAATGGATAAGATAAAAGAATTTTTTAATGAAGAAATAAAATAAGAGGCTTTAAAGGCTTGAGTATAGTAATTTAATGTGTATCCTTCAGGAAGGATGGTACGATCCCAGCGTGTTGCCACTGAGAAAATATAAGTGGATACAATCGGTACAAACATATAAAAAAGGAAAACACCAATTAAGATGTACTGCCAAGTGCTTGGTTTATTTTTCCGCGAAGGGTTCATTTTAACTTCCCTGTTTAGGATGATGACTTAACTAACCATTTTGCTCTGCGGGCAGAGAGTTGATAGATACCAATACTCAACCCCATGAGGATTAAAGATACCACCGACATTGCCATACCAATGCCCGGGTCATGGCGGACTTCACCAGCGATCATGAAACCAATTTGGAGAGTCACTAACGAGAGCTGCGATTCAACCAGTGTATAGGCCGTTGCATAAGCGCCAAATGCATTAGCGAATAATAGAGTTAAGCCAGCGATAATGGAAGGCATTAGCAAGGGCAGCCCAATCCTCCACCAATATTGAAAGTTGCTCGCTCCTAAGCTTTGGGCGGATTCAAACCACTCTTTTTTCAATCCCTCGAAAGCTGGGATAACTAACAAAATCATGAGCGGGATTTGAAAATAAACATAAGCGAGGACCAAGCCAGAAAAAGAGTAAATACTGAATTTTGGGTAGAGCTGTAAGTTAAAGTAGCGCAATAGAAATTGGGTAATTACCCCGTTCATACCCAATATTACGATGAAGGCAAATGCGAGCGGCGCGCCGGCGAAATTGGTTGTCACATCTGAAAGGGTAACCAAGGCATGTTGAACTCTGGTTGATGGCCAGCGATAGATAGCATAGGCAATTAATGTCCCTAAAATGCATCCGATCAAGGCAGTTAACCCCGATAATTTAATGCTATTCCAAAAAGAATTGATGTATAAAGGAGCGCCTAGGGCGAGGTAATGTTTAATGGTGAAAGCTTTCGTTGCTTTATCGATTAGGCTCCCCCGAATCAACAAAATTATTGGCACTATTTCAAAAGCAAGACAAAAAAGCAAAAAAGGAACAACACCTAATAAATCTAATTTGTTGCGATTCCTCGCTTTAATAGAAGCCATTATCCGTGCTCCTCTTTGTTAATCTTGTTATTATTATACAGAATTTATTCGCTTTTGTCAACATATTGCGCTATTATTTATTTATTATTATTACATATTCATAACATTTCATAACATATTCATACATCAATATAAACATTAAAATCACCCTTAAAATAAAACTTCCGAAGGTGGATTACCTTCGGAAGTTTTGAAAAAAAAGGAGAAGATTAAGCTCGTATTTCTTGCCGTTGGAAGAGTACGTAACCTAATGCAAACAACAATATGGTTACCGCGATCAAGCCCGTAAATTGCGGCCAAATCAAGAGCAAGCTCTGCCGCAATGGCAATGGAGAACCCATCACCGCTCCTTCCAACTGGGTCGGAAGCAGGAAGCTGGTCGTGCGTACGGTTGGTTGTAAGATCGCAATCATGCTCTCCGCGTATAAGGTATTTGGAGAGAGCCTTGATAGCGCGATTTGGGTTTCTGTTTGACGGATAATTTCGTCCATCGTTCCGTATTGAACAGGGCTGATCGTTTGCGCAAATAGACTGGCAAGAATACCCCAAAACACGGTGAAAAACAACCAAACCGCGATCGAAGCCAATGCCGCGGTTGCCGGCTGACGGAAGACAATCGAAAAAACCACAGCCACCGCCAGCCAAATACCACCGTAAAAGATGGTGGCGAGGAGGAACCACAAGCTGCGCGCCACTTCTTCTGTGCTTGGGGGTAGACCCAGTCCGACGATACCCAACCCAAAAATGAGCATCCATATCGCCGTCAGCACGAGTGAAAGCGTAAAGAAGGCTCCTAAAAATTTTCCCATCAACAGGGCATCGCGATAAATGGGTTGAGCTAACACGCGCGATAAGGTACGCCGACTAAACTCCGCATTAATGGAATCAAACGCCAATGCGATAGCGATCAGCGGCACTAAGAAGACCAAAAAGTTGATAAACGAAGGCAAAGGATCCCGAGCGGTTGTGAAGAGCTTTAAAAAGAGGTAAGGATCCTGCCCCACGGTTTCGCGCAACTGCTGCATTGCCGAGTAGACCGATCCTGCAGCGGTGAGGACAATCAAAACCTCCAGGATGCGCATGCGGGCGCTGGTCATGTGGTCTGCCATTTCTTTTGTGACCACTGCCCAAAGACCAGTCCAAGGCGAACCCTCCCTTTCGACCGGAGGAGTGGGTTGTTTAGTTTTGCGGGGCATGTTTCACCTCCTCAAAATAGCGGGCATAGATATCATCCAGACTCTGCGCTTCTACATCTAAGCGTAAAAGAGCTGCTCCGCTTTGTACAACAGCACGTGCTACATCAGGACGAATGTCGTGTTCAGCCTCGACTTCATAGTATTTGCCATCTTTCGCATGCACACCAACCTGACCAGGTATTTTCTTCAATGCATTTATGATGACCTCTTTATCGCCATCCGCCTCAAGCACGACACGATAGGCACGCCCTAAAACCTGTTTTGCCAACTCCGTGACAGAGCCTTCGAGCACCATCCGACCTTTGTGGAATAAGCCCACTCGATCGCATACTGCTTGAACCTGGTGGAGCAAGTGGGAGGAGAGCAGAATGGTAATCCCTTCTTTCTTCAAATCCCGGATCAGCTCCAAGAACTCTCGTGCTCCTTCCGGATCTAACCCTTGGGTTGGTTCATCCATGATAATGAGTTGAGGTTGCTTTATCAGCACATCTGCTACTCCTAATCGCTGACGCATACCGCGCGAAAAGGTTGCAACACGATGATCTGCTTCTTCATGTAAGCCAACGCGGGTTAATACCTCATCGATGCGTTGGTATGCTTGGTTACCGGATAAGCCGTTGAGTTTCGCTATGTAGATCAGGTTTTCTCGAGCAGTCAATTCTTCGTAAAAACCAACTGTATCCGGTATATAACCCACTCGAGATTTTACGCTAAGGGTTTTGCGTGAAGGGTCCATTCCTAACACGCTGACTTTCCCAGAAGTCGGGTCCGTTAAGCCTAGCAGCATCAAGATAGTCGTAGTTTTCCCAGCACCATTGGGTCCAAGCAAACCAAAGACTTCTCCACGCTGGACACGCAAATTTAGGTTGTTCACTGCGATAAAGCGATCATATTTTTTGGTCAGGTTAAACGTTTCGATTACATTTTCGCCCATCCCTGACCTCCTTTCTTGTTAGCGGCGTCCAAAGCGCATTACCGCTAATGCCACAACGCCAACTGCAATGGCGATCAAGATCACCCCAACAATGCCCCATAGCGTTGAAGTAAGGACTGTGATACGGAACTCGGCAGTCTTTGACGCGCCCTCGCTGGGTTTAGCGGTGATATCGACCATATAATCCCCAGCAACCGCCTTGTCACTTGGACGAATATGGGCAGTGACATCCACTTGTTGATTTGGTCCAATTTCATCGATTTTCGTTGGATCAAAGGTTACCGTCCAGCCAGTGGGTTCAGTCGAGCTGAGTTCAATACCACGGGCGGGTGCACTACCATCATTCCGAATGGTGACTTTGATGGAGGAATCTTTACCGGCATAAGCCTGACCAGAAAGACGTCCATCCGGCGCAGTAACAGTCAGGCTCGCTTGACCGGTCACTTCGGCAGTCAGGTCGAGTTCCGCGCTAGCCTGTGACCCCTGTGCCATAATTTTGATTGGGTAAGTGCCAGCAGAAACATCAGCGACTGGCGAAACTTCAATCGAAAGATTTTTAACATCTTTCGATGGAAGCGGTAAATTGGTGATTTCTTGACCCGCCAGACGGAATTTCACCTGAAAGACATTCGGGGCATCGGCGGTTAGATTAACCGAAGGTTCATCACTGCCATCGTTTTTCAAGGTGACATTGTAACGGAAAGTAGTTGTCGGCGATCCTGTCAAGGTAGGAAGATCGCAACTTAAACTAATCGACGGGGGCAATTTCTCTTGAACAGTGAGTTGGATCGTTAATTCACTTTGCTCTGTCTCGCCCTTCGCGCGCACCACAAAGGTATAATCACCCGATTTTTCGTCTTTTGGTGGCTCCAGGCGAATCTCGATATTCGTGTCCGTTGTAGGTTCAACATAGGCAGATTTAACCATTTTTCCCTGCCCACGGAAAGTCACTGTCCAGCCTTGCGGCACAGTAACCGTTTCCAATTGCACAATCTGGGGTGATTTACCTCCCCGCAGTGTTGCGTCTATAGAAATGGTCTCACCCAACCCCACCACCTGACTTGGGAACTCGGTGAAGAAAGTCAGTGGTCCCGGCGTTGGCGTGGGAGTGGAATCCTGAGCCACCACTGGGCTGACAGTGGCAATGAAGAATAAGGTAAGGACAAGGATTGAGAAAGCAACAATTATGCGGCGCATAGATTAACCTCCTATAGATTGATTTTTTGTCAAACAAGTTATTATTATAGTGCTGTTGCACTTACTTTGTTAAAGAAAAAATGAGCGCGGAAGGACTCGAACCTTCAGCCAATGGCTTAAAAGGCCACTGCTCTGCCATTGAGCTACGCGCCCGAACGGATTGCATTCTATCACTAACTTTGTCAGACGTCAACAGTAACCATAACAACAATAATTACCACAAAATTTTGCTAGACAAAAATAGATATTTCTAGTAAAATCAAAGACCGCGAAACAGGTTATAGAACGTTGGAGGAATGCTTTGGCAAATATTAAGTCTCAAATAAAAAGAAACCGGCAAAATGAAAAACGCCGTCTACGCAACCGCTATTTTAGTGGGCGAGCGCGCACATTTGTGAAAAAAGCCCGCCGCAGTATGGAAGAAGGCGGTTTGGATCAAGCTCGTCAAACCGTTATGATGGCAGTGAGTGCTTTGGATAAAGCTGCAGAAAAAGGCGTTTTACACAAGAACAATGTTGCCCGGCGGAAAAGCCGCTTAATGAAACGCTTAGCAGCTTTAGAGAAACAGGTTGCTTAAACAGGAAAAGCGCATCCTGCATAGTGAATAGCGTTATTGTTTAATAAGCTAATCTAACCCTGTATCAAGTCGTATACGAAAAATGAGCGGGAGGGAAACTCTCCCGCTTTTGTTGTTAATTGAACGGTTATCCCATTAACCTTTTTAGAAAAACTCTTGCGCATGTTATAATCTTTTGGTTGGTATTGAACTTGAATCCATGATGGTGAAACGATGTTTTTGAAAGAACAAGAGCAGATAAACCAAAAAATAATCGCTTTTCTAAAAGATCAAGGATACCCCTGCGAAGAAGGATTGGAGTGGAGTGCCATCCCTTTTGCGGGTGACTGGGGTATCTCGACTTCATTTTTCAAAATTGCTGCGAAACATGCCAAAGATCTCCGTCAAAAAGGGATCCAAGCCTCACCCGTCGGCGAACTCGCTCAAACTATTGCCAATCAAGTGCGCGATCAGATCGGGTTACCCAGCGGGTTTAAACGTGTTGAAGCCGTACGCGGTTATTTGAATTTGTTTTATGATCCATTAGAATTCAGCCGCCGGGTTATTGACACAGTTTTGGAACAAGGGGAACATTTCGGCTGGGGACAAAAAACCGGGAAACGCATTCTCGTCGAATTTTCTCAACCGAACACCCATAAGGCTTTTCATGTGGGGCATTTGCGCAATGTGGTGCTGGGCGACGCATTATGTAATATTTTAGAAGCAGCTGGCAATGAGGTAATTCGGGCAAACTATATAAATGATACCGGTTTGCATGTCATAAAATGGCTCTGGAATTACCAAAAATTCCATGCCGGAGAAGAACCCGGAGAAGACAAAACCCGTTGGATGGGAGATCTCTATGCAGAGGCAAATAAACGGCTGGAAGAAAACCCCGAATTAGAAGAAGAGGTTCGGGCTTTGTATGCCCGCTGGGATCGACGCGATCCAGATATCATGGCACTATGGGAGAAAACCCGGCAATGGTCTTTAGAGGGGTTTGATCAAATTTACGCCATGTTAGGTGTGCGCTTCGACCACATTTTTTACGATCATGAACTGGAAAAACCGGGTCAGGAATTGGTGGAAGAATTGATTCGTAAAGGTATTGCGATCGACGAAAGACCACAAGGACCCGTAATCATCCGTATCGATGATTTATTGGGGCTGAAAAAAGAAACCTATCGGGTTTTAGTGGTGCTCCGTTCCGACGGGACCTCCTTGTATGCCACAAAGGACTTACCTTTAGCGATCAAAAAGTTTGAGTTATTCAACCCAGATTTATCTGTGTACGTCATTGACGTTCGCCAATCCCTTTACTTGCAACAAATCTATAAAACACTTGCGTTAATGGGACATCCGGATTGGGCAGAGCGATGTTACCATTTCAGTTATGAAATCGTCAATTTACCCGGGAATGTCACCATCGCCTCCCGCGAAGGCACCGTTGTCCTATTGGAAGATTTAGTGCGCGAAGCTCGCCGGCGGGCATTGGAAGTAGTCAAAGAGAAAAATCCATCGCTTACGGACCAAGAGATGAATGAAGTTGCCCGCATTGTGGCATTAGGCGCAATCAAATATCCCATGCTGGCACGCGATAACACCAAGGTGGTGACTTTTGATTGGCAAAGCGCATTAGATTTCAACGGGCAGGCGGCTCCATATATTCAATATGCACATGTCCGTGCAAATTCCATTCTTCGGAAATTAGAAAATTCTATTCCCGAAACATCAACCCATCATCATGAATTACACCCAACCGAAATACAGCTCATCGAACTGATTGCACGCATCCCAACAGAAATTCAAAGAGCTGCTCAAGAGATGAAACCTCTCCATCTCACCAATCTTGCCTATGAATTAGCCCGCGCATTTAATGATTTTTATGCAGAATGCCCGGTGCTAAAAGCGGAGGACAGCGTACGAGCAGAACGGGTGCGCCTGGTTGCGGCTGCTCGCCAGGCAATTGCAAATGTGTTAAGTCTCCTCGGTATATTGGCACCCGAGGTGATGTAAAAAAATTATTTACAAGGAGTATAAAAAGACATGACTTCAACTCGTATTTTAATCATGGGCGCTGCAGGGCGCGATTTTCACAATTTCAACGTTTTTTACCGCAACAATCCGGATGTGGAAGTCGTTGCGTTCACTGCCACGCAAATTCCCAACATTGAAGGGCGGGTTTACCCTCCGGAATTAGCCGGAGACCGTTACCCAAAAGGTATCCCGATTTTCCCCGAAAACGATCTGGTCAAGCTTATTAAAGACAAAAAAGTAGATCAGGTCGTTTTTGCTTATTCCGATGTTCCCCATGAATATGTAATGCACAAAGCTTCTACGGTTCTGGCTGCCGGCGCAGATTTCGCCTTATTGGGAACCCATCATACTCAAATTAAATCAACCAAACCTGTTGTGGCAATATGTGCGGTGCGCACCGGCAGTGGAAAGAGCCAAACCACCCGCCGTGTCTCAATGATCTTGCGCGAAATGGGATATAAAGTGGCAGCGATCCGTCACCCTATGCCTTATGGGGATTTGGTTAAACAGGCTGTCCAACGGTATGCGGATTACAGTGACTTGGACAAGTACGAATGCACCATTGAAGAGCGCGAGGAATATGAACCCCATTTGGATAACGGCGTAATCGTTTATGCAGGTGTGGACTACGAACGCATTCTTCGCCAAGCCGAGCAAGAAGTCGACATTATTTTATGGGATGGTGGTAATAATGATTTACCCTTCTACGTCCCCGACCTGCATATCGTTGTCGCAGATCCCCACCGCCCCGGTCATGAGATGCAATATCATCCAGGCGAAGCCAACGCCCGTGCCGCTGATGTCTTTGTAATCAATAAAGTGGATACCGCAAACCCCGAGGCGGTAATCCAGGTTCGGGAGAACTTGCATCAATTAAATCCCAATGCCATTGTCATTGAAGCGGCATCCCCATTGTTTGTGGATGACCCATCTCAAATTCGAGGGAAAAAGGTGCTCGTGGTCGAGGATGGTCCAACCCTCACCCATGGGGAAATGGCTTATGGCGCTGGTTGGATTGCTGCCCGCCGTTTTGGCGCTGCGGAGATTGTTGACCCGCGCCCCTATGCGGTTGGTTCCATCAAAGCTACCTTCGAAAAATATCCAAAGACCGGCGCTATTCTTCCCGCAATGGGCTACGGCGACGTACAAACCCGTGAATTAGAGGAAACCATTAACCGAACTCCTGTGGATTTAGTCATTATCGGCACTCCAATTGATTTAAGCCGAGTAGTGAAAATGAATAAACCCTGGCAGCGGGTGCGATATGAGTTACAAGAGATTGGCCAGCCCACCTTGCAAGACATCTTGAAATCGAAATTCGCTCCAAAATAATTTTTCAGCGCTTCTCTGGGAGGATATCCAAAAAGCCAGGCTTCATAATGCCAAACACTTTTCGGACATCCTCCCGCGATGATATTAATTGTTGATTTATTGAGCTATGCCGCGCCTATACTGGCAAAAGAAAGACACCCCCCTATCCCTTCCAGCGGAATTATATCTGGATAGCATCGCCTTTCCCTCTCCACAAATTCCTCGTGATTCTGCTGTGGAAGACCAATTGATATTGGGAGAAAATTTGGCGGTAATGCAAGCCCTTTTACCTGGTTATGAAAACAAGTTTGACCTCATTTATGCCGATCCACCTTTTTTTACCAATCGGCATTATGCAACGCGCATTGGGCGAGGGGAAGATTCGCGCAAACCCGAGGAATGGCAAATGGGCGATGGTTATCCAGACGCATGGGAGAGCCTCGACGACTACCTCGATATGCTTTATCCACGTCTGGCAGCGATGTATCGCCTGCTATCCCCACAAGGAACGCTCTACCTGCATTTGGATTGGCATGCTGATGCGTATGCGCGCATCTTGCTCGATGAAATTTTCGGAGCAGACCATTTGTTGAATGAGATTATTTGGATTTACCATGGACCCTCACCGATCCGCAGAGCGTTCAATCGCAAGCATGACACAATTTTAGCCTACACAAAAACCAATGATTATATTTTCAATGTAGATGATGTGCGTTTGCCTTATGCAGAAAATACTGTCCAAACCTTCCATTCATCCCCTAAAGCAGGGTTTGGAAAAGTTCCCGATTTAGCGCGCGGCAAAGTTCCTGAAGATTGGTGGTATTTCCCCGTAGTCGCCCGGTTGCATCGTGAACGCACCGGTTATCCAACCCAAAAACCAGCTGCGTTGCTGGAAAGGATTATCCGGGCATCCTCCAATCCGGGTAGTTTAGTAGGCGATTTCTTTGGCGGCTCGGGCACAACCGCATTCACTGCTTCTAAATTGGGACGCAAATTTATCTTGAGTGATTCCTCCTGGAGGGCAATTCATACTACCCGATTGAGACTGTTAAGCATCGCCTCACGCCCTTTCCAAATCTATCACGAGAAGCGTTTTGCGCCAGCAAACGCTATTCCAACTACGAATCCTACCGCAGGACAGCTTTCCCTTTCTCAAACAAAAGATGGGTTTCGTGTACGTTTAGACGATGAATTAGTCAAAGGATTGGACTATTGGGAAATCGACCCGGATTGGAATAGGGAATATTTTCGCTGCCAGTTTTTTGCCTCCCGCTCGTTTCGGCAAGAAGGTATCACCCCAGAAATTATCGCATCCGGCGCATCCATCGGGGAAGAAATGGCGGTGCGGCTGGTGTATGCCGATGGAAGTCAAAAAAGTTTTGTCGTTCCTGTTCCTGAAAAGTCAGCCTAGATATTAAGAAATATCCAAACGGTAACCAACTCCCCGTAAAGTTTTTATAAAGCGAGGATTTTTCGGGTCTTCCTCGATTGCTTTACGCAGCCAATTAATGTGCACATCGAGAGTCCGGGTATCGCCAACATAATCCGTATTCCACACCTCGCGGAACAGGTTTTCCCTTTCGACAACCGCCCCGGCATTTTGTAATAAAATCTGCAGGATTTTGACCAAGCGCGGAGTGAGTTTCGCTTCTCGTCCCTGGCAACGCACGCGCCCTAACTCTAAATCGAGGCGAATAGGCCCGCGATGAATAAATTTCTTTCCTTCGCCGGGTAGTAACGGGACAATCCGATTGATCAATTTACGAATGGTGAAAGGAAGGATAAGGACGGAATTTACAGGGAGATCCTCATTTTTGTATGCTGCATCAGCAATCAGGATAATGGGCAACCCATTTGATTTGGCATGGATGGATTTGCAAATTCGTTTCCCGTTGGAACGCAAAGAGGCCGCATGGAGAACCACCACATCTGGGTCACATTGCTCGATTTGCGCCAACGCAGCTTCTCCGGTAGAGACAATCGTTATCTCGAAGCCTTTCTTCTCTAAGGCCTCTGCAAATAGATTTCCTTCGGCACGTTTTCCCTCAATCCATAGGATTTTAGCTTGCATTATCACCATCCAAGAGAATAAAAAAATCCCCTTTGTTTTGCAATGTATTAATTGGCAGGGATGTGCATTATACTAGCTATCTTAAATTTAAGTCAACCATTTTTTTAACATTAATTTAATTTAAACGGGTGATTTTTTCAATATCGGCTTTAACTCTTTGAGCAGCAATGATTTCATGATAAAGACTTGATAAGCAACGGGACACGAAAATCACCCCAGGGATGATAGGAAATAGCAGTTGAAAAAATGATTTGTCATATTTTTGTCAGTTTTATTTTCCAATTAGCATAGGGCATTAATAATCAATGGAGAAATATTGATTTATTGTTGCACAGCCAGCCAGCACATGTTAGAATCTAAGTTTGAGAGGTATAATTCTAAACAGTCTATTGTTTAGCAGGGAAGATTATTATGTCGGAAGAGATGATTGAAGTTGTAATTGATAGTATCCGGGTAAGCTTAATGTCGCAACAACGGATCGTCATTTTGCGTGAAATTGGAGCAGAACGTTATTTACCGATATGGATTGGTGTGTACGAAGCGGAAGCTATCACAATATCCCTTCAAGAAGTAGAAGTGGCACGACCACTCACGCACGATTTATTAAAAAACGTATTTAACGTGTTTAATGCTCGTATTTTAAGAGTGGAAGTTTCTGCATTAAAAGACGACACATTTTACGGGAACATTGTCGCCGAGGTCAATGGCCATATTGTCAATATCGATTCTCGCCCTTCGGATGCCCTTAATTTAGCCGTCCGTGCCCATGTCCCCATTCTCGTAGCCCGCTCTGTGATGGATGTAGCAGGGGTTATCCCAGAGAAAGATTTGCAACAAGAACTCCCCTCCAGTTTACCTTCCACGCAAAAGTCAACCAAACCAACTGTGGAAGAAAGCACAGAAAGTGACGAAAGGCTATCCATCTTTGAAGATTTCCTCGAAAAATTAGACCTGGATGATTCCTCTGAACAAGATGACGAGGATAAAGAAGAATAACGGTTTTAATCGAATTGTTTATCTGACTCAGCCGAGATTGGGTATACCTTTGTTTTTTCTGAATTCAACCGGATATGGAACCAGCATTCCTTCCTGAGGAGCCGCTCACCTCATCCCCAGCTATCGTTCCGCATCATGCCGAAGCGGAAGAAGCTGTGTTGGGCTCGATTCTGATCAACCCCGAAGCCTACTTTGATGTCGCAAATTTTTTACGCGCGGAGGATTTTTACATCCACCGCAATCGTTGGATTTGGGAATGCATTACCCATTTACATGAAACGCGTACCCCGATTGATTTCTTAACCGTCACCAATGAACTAGCCCGCAGAGGGCAGCTCGATGAAATCGGTGGTCCAGCGTATATTTCCTATCTCATCACGAACGTACCGAGTTCGCTCCACGCCGAAGCGTATGGCAAAATGATTGAAGCTGCATCCGTCAGACGGCAAATGATGACTGCAGCCAACGACATTGCCAAATTAGCCCTCAAACAAGACACCACCATCGATGACATCATGGATGAGGCAGAGAAAGCCATCTTTGGCGTCAGTGAGCGACGTTTAGAACGCGATCTCAAAACCATTCGTACAGTATTAAGTGATTATTATGACCACCTCGAAGAATTATTAGCCCGCGGCGAGGATACCGCTGGTGTACCAACTGGTTTCATTGACCTCGATCGCCTGTTGGTTGGGTTGCAACCCTCCGACTTCATTATCCTGGCTGGCAGACCTGGATTAGGTAAAACTGCGTTCTTGCTATCGGTGGCGAAATTTGTTGCCCAAGTCAAGCGCAAACATGTGGCAATCTTTTCTCTTGAAATGTCCAATGAGCAACTAGTGCAAAGGCTGCTTGCGCAAGAAACGGGGATCGATTCACAACGCCTGCGCACCGGGAAGTTGCAACCGGAGGAATGGCAAGTCCTAACCCAGGCAATCGAAACCCTCCGCGACGTGACCATATTCCTCGATGATACGCCAGCACTAACACCATTGCAAATGCGCACGAAATGCCGCCGGCTGCATTTGGAACATGGCTTAGATTTAATTCTGGTGGATTATTTACAATTGATGTCCAGCGGTTTACGCCAGGAAAATCGAGTTCAGGAAGTCTCCTACCTTTCTCGCAACATGAAAATATTAGCTCGTGAATTGAATGTTCCCGTCCTGGTTGCTGCCCAGCTTTCCCGAGCGGTGGAGCAGCGGGCTGGAAAAGAACCACAACTGGCAGATTTACGCGAAAGCGGCAGTCTCGAGCAAGATGCAGATATCGTGATGTTCCTACATCGCCCTGAGGAATATGCCAAAGACAATCAACGCCAGCAAATTACCCAGGTGAGAGTAGCGAAACATCGCAATGGCCCAACCGGCAACATCGAATTGGTCTTCCGTGAAAAGATTGCCAAATTCGAAAACGCAGCGACGCATCATATTGATTTATCCCAAATTCGATGATGAAAGCACAAAAAGTCTTTTCTGGGTTTGAAGAAGAGAATATCCCATCCATCGCCGTACCACGTCTGTTCATCGAAGAATTAATGCGGGATATCACGGACATCAATGAGATCAAGGTAATTCTCACTGTATTTCGTCTCCTTCAGTTAGGGGACGGCAGAGTTAAATATATTCGCATAACGGATTTAATCCAGGATGAAAACTTGGTCAGTGGACTCATTTGCGATGGGGATGATTGTACAAACGTAATCCACAACGCGGTTCATAAATCGGTTGAGCGGGGGATACTCCTAATTGGAATTTATCATCAACAGCAAGAGGAAGAAACCCTGATATTCTTAAATACTCCCTTGGGTCGAGCTTCTGTCGAAGCATTAGCCAAAGGACATTGGAAAATCGACCCGCGAATCCCACGAGTGATCCCACAACCATCGGATTTACCAAATATCTTTAAATTATATGAAAACCATATTGGACCTTTGACACCGATGATCGTCGAGACACTCAAAGATGCTGAGCAAACCTATCCGTTTAGCTGGATCGAGGAAGCCATCCGCCTTGCGGTTGAAAACAATAAACGAAGTTGGCGTTATGTTGCAGCAATCTTAAAGCGCTGGAAGGAAGAAGGTAAAGGTGAGCGAAAAACTGGACAAGACTCTGAAGAGGTTCTCCGAAAATATGCAGAGCAATGGAAAAGACCAACCGCCACAAGAGGAAAAAGGTAATACTACCGCAATAGAACAACCCTTTGCCGGCGATCCCAATTGCCCAATCTGCCATGGATTGGGTTATGTTCGCTTGGATGTCCCTTTAGGCCATCCGAAATTTGGCAAAATCCAAATCTGCGAATGCCGTGCTTCTCAAGCTCGCCAGGATATTTACGATCAATTATATGCCCTCAGCCACTTGAACGAATTAAGCCACATGACGTTTGATAACTTTGAACCGCATGGCCGGGTGGGATTGTACCCCGAAGAAGCAAAATCTATTGAGCTTGCCTATGATCAAGCTCGCGTGTTTTCCGAAAACCTGCAGGGTTGGTTGTTCTTGCAAGGAGGATACGGTTGTGGAAAAACACATCTCGCTGCAGCCATTGCCAATTTTGCGGTTCAAATTGGTGTGCCGACTTTATTCGTCACAGTACCCGATTTATTGGATAGCCTCCGCTATGCCCTATCGGAGGTGGAAAACAGCTTCGAAGAGCAATTCAACGAGATCCGTCAGATCAACCTGCTCATCCTGGATGATCTAGGCACACAAAATGCCACACCCTGGGCGCAGGAAAAACTGTTCCAAATCATCAATTATCGTTACATCAATCGCTTACCAACCATCGTCACCACCAACATGCGCCTTGATCAAATCGAGGGACGCATTCGCTCCAGGTTAGAAGATCCCGAGCTAGTTACAAAGGTGACGATTAATGCTCCCGATTATCGCCGCCCAACGGACATGTTAGGGATGCATGAATTTTCTAGTTTCCCGAAATTGCAGCGTTGCACTTTTGCTACCTTTGAACTAAGGAAAAATGAGGGTTTATCGGCAGATCAAATTCAATCATTAGAAGAGGCATTTCAGGCAGCCCGTAAATTTGCCGAAGACCCGATTGGATGGATTGTATTTAACGGCCCAAGCGGAAGTGGTAAGACCCATTTAGCCGCCGCTATCCATAATTACCGCCGTGATATGGGTTATCCATCCCGATATATTGATGTCACCGAAATGCTCGGTGCATTACGAGCGACTTTCAATCCTAGCAGTGCCGAAACCTTAGATGAACGCTTTGAAGATATCCGCCGTTCTCCTTTTTTGATTCTCGACGATTTGGGCGGGCAAATGGCATCCCCATGGGCGAATGAAAAACTCTATCAAATCATCAACTTCCGTTATATCGCAGAACTACCTACTGTAATCACACTCGGAAAATTACGTGACGACATGGATGCGCGCTTGCTTACCCGCATCGATGATCGCCGCTTGTGTCAAATTTACCCGTTAATCGTCCCTTCTTATACTTCAGTGGAACGCAAAGTTGAGAAATCGGTTAGACCGCGTAAAAAGCCTGTTAATTGATTTGAGTTAATCACGAACTGGAAGGAGTCAAGATGAGTACAAATTGTCCTTCATACGAACCGCTGCCTATCCCCCCTTTCTTTGATGCCAACCGAGTTGGTGAAGTCTGGCGCGTACCCTATCAGCAACGCGCAGAGGATGCAATGGCGTGGGCAAAGCAGCATCACATTAGCCCTGCTCAAGAGGATAGCCGAAAAATAGCATTAGTGTTAATTGATATCCAAAATACCTTTTGCATCCCTGGCTTTGAGTTATTTGTGGGCGGGCATTCTGGGATAGGAGCAGTGGAAGATAACCGCCGCTTGTGTGAATTCATTTACCGCCATCTAAACTGCATCACGACCATTGTAGCAACACTGGATACCCATCGGGCTTTCCAAATTTTTCACCCGCTGCTGCTCATCAATGATAAAGGAGAACATCCTGCCCCGATGACCACGATCACCGTCCAAGACGTGCGGGATGGAAAATGGAGATTCAATCCAAGCGCAGCTTTTTCGTTAGGGATAACGGTGGAGCAAGGGCAGCAACAATTATTCCATTACGTGAGTGAATTAGCACGCAAGGGTAAATTTGATTTAACCATTTGGCCATACCATGCTATGTTGGGCGGAATTGGGCATGCAATGGTATCGGCTGTCGAAGAGGCAGTCTTTTTCCACACCGTAGCACGCTATAGCCAGGCGCGGTATGAGCTCAAAGGAGATGCAGCCCTTACCGAGAATTATTCCGCGATCCGTCCGGAAGTCATCCGCGGTGCACAAGGTGAACCCATCGGGCGAGAGAACCCGTATTTTATGCGCCTGATCCACGAGATGGACGCGGTTCTCGTTGCCGGACAGGCAAAAAGCCATTGCGTGAATTGGACATTGGGTGATTGGTTAGAAGACATTAAAAACACCGATCCCCAGCTTGCAAAGAAGATTTACATCTTAGAAGATTGCATGTCTCCAGTGGTCATTCCGGGCGTGGTGGATTATAGCCCGCAAGCAGAAGAGGCATTTGATCGCTATGGGCGCGCAGGAATGAAGCGAGTTCGGGTAGTGGATCCAATCCAAAGCTGGTTACAGTTGGAGAAAT
>Ga0078972_1004505_pt1 | contig 37908 bp, 32 predicted proteins | sample YelNatPaOPGAMG01_FD_67568 | JGI IMG/M metagenome (GOLD analysis project Ga0078972, IMG submission 67568) | Hot spring thermophilic microbial communities from Obsidian Pool, Yellowstone National Park, USA - OP-RAMG-01 (SPADES assembly) (version 2) | ecosystem: Environmental > Aquatic > Thermal...
AATTCTTTCTGGGATGGAGACAGTTTTGCTGAACTTACCCCGGGACTTGATAAAACAAATAGCATTACCAGTGAAAATAAAAACAGAAAACATTTCTTCATACTGATACCCCCTGACTTTTAATTTTATTAAATATATTGTTTTATTTACAAAAGAAAGTCTAATTAAAAATATAGATGAATGATTTAGTTTCTATAGATTATCTCTATTATATTCACTTAGTTTTTCAGCTCATTTATTTCTTTTAAAAAAATAAGGCCAAATCCTAAAGGAAAGATTAGAAGAAATGGAACTGCAACAAAATTATTCTTAACAGCAAAAATAAGTGGTAAAAGAGAATAAAAGAAAAGAATCATATTTAAGATAATGTAACCATAAGATTTTGTTTTATAAGCAAGGGGTATGGAGATATTATTTTTAAATGTGAACCCATATTTTGGTGTCCTGCAAAAATCCCCTCCTTTACTAAAAATACCCTTTAAGACAGAGAGGGATATACTTGGTGCAATCCCCACAGTTAAAACAGGTAATAGAAAAAGTGTATAGCTTTCAATTTTATTACTGTTCATCTTATTAAATAAAAAGAAGTAAATAAAAATAGTAAAACTGGAAAATATAAACAAAGGCAGATCAATATGAAGAATCTGATTTATACCAATATCTTTCCGATAAATGATAGCTGGATAAAGTGTTAAAGTGGCAATAGTACCTAAAAGCCAACATAGATTTGCCATGAGATGTGCGATAGCTTCTTTTTTGATAGAACCTGATGTATTTGAAAAAATAAGTTGCGGAAGAATCTTTTTTGCTGTTTGTATAGAACCTTTTGCCCATCTTTGCTGTTGACTTCTAAAATCCGAGATAGTAACAGGTAGTTCTGATGGGACCGAAATATTCTCAAGATAAATAAATTTCCATCCAGCCATTTGTGCACGATAACTTAAATCAAGGTCTTCTGTTACAGTATCAGATTGCCACCCACCTGATGACTCAATGGCTATTTTTCTCCATATTCCGGCAGTTCCATTAAAATTGAAAAAAAGACCTTTTCTGTATCTAATAAAATGTTCAATAGAGAAATGCTGACCAAGAAAAATGGACTGTATCTTTGTAAGCCATGAATAGCTGGCATTGAGAAAACTCCAGCGAGTTTGAATCATTCCTATATTTTTATTACTAAAATATGGAATTGTTCTGTATAGAAAATCTGGTTCCGGAATAAAGTCAGCGTCGAATATAGCGATAAATTCTCCTTTAGTCAGTTTTAGACCATTTGACAAAGCACCTGCCTTGAACCCGTTGCGATTATTTCTTCTAATAACATTTATGTTTAACCCTTTTTTTCCCCAGTATTCTGCACTTTTATCTATTATATTCCTCGTATCATCAGTTGAATCATCAAGAATTTGTATTTCGAGTCTATCTTTAGGCCAATTAATTTTAGAAGCTGCGTCTATTAATCTACCTGCTACAAATTTCTCGTTATAAATCGGTAATTGTATAGTCACAAATGGATGATTATTGTTAAATGACGGTATTTCTTCAGAACATTTTTTTCTTTCATTTTTTAATTGTAATAATAACCATATCCTGTGTATTCCGTATAATCCAAGACATCCAAAAGTAATAAAATGTATTAATGTTAAAAAATATAAAATTGTATTCAACATGCTTTTTATATTAGCAGTTTTTTAAACAAGGATGAAACTCCAAATATCTTATTTCTCATATGAATATGTCAATTTACTGCTATTGATAATATCAATTTGATTCTGCACCTGTTTTGACTTAATCTTAATTATTTGAGAAAGATAATGCATTCCTAATTTTATATAGAGGAATTTTGATGAAAAAGACTAAAAATATCATAAATATTATTTTATTCATTCCAATAATACTCATTTTTATCTCGGATAATGTTTCTTTTGCCGGCGCATGGGGAATGAAAAAAGGGAGTTTATATGAGAGGATTTCTTTTAATTATTATTTTGCCAATAAAGAATACAATAAAAATGGTGAAGTAGTTGATTTTGCAAATAATGGTAGTTTCAGCGATTATCATATAAGTAACTATTTTGAATATGGTTTATATGATAATCTTACAATCATAAATTCAATTTATATAAAAAAACTAAGGAAGAATGACTATACAATCGAGCAAAAAACATCCGGGATAGGAGACATTGATATTGGAGCAAAAATGCAAATAATGAAACTTGCAGAAGGTGTTTTATCAGGGCAGATATTAACTAAAATTCCATGGGCATACGAGAAAGATAATAAACTCCCTCTCGGAAATGGTCAGTTTGATTTTGAAATGCGTCTTCTATATGGTCATTCATTATATCCGGCAATCCCCGGTTATTGTAATTTTGAAGCTGGTTATAGATGGAGACTTCAAGAGCCTTCGGATGAAATAAGGTATTTAATCGAGATTGGTCTGGACATAACAAAAAATATTTATGGCAGAGTTAAACTCGATGGAATTTTTAGCGCTGATAATGGTAAAGATATCGATTCAAAAGGTAATCCAACTGCAACAAATAATTATAATATTGGAAAATTAGACGCAGTTATTGGCTATAAAATAAATAAACACTGGGGATTAGAAGCTGGATACACACCATCAATATACGGAAAAAATACTGCAAAGGGAAGCAACTACACTTTAGCAATAACATATCAGATGCCTTAATCGAATAAACATATTTCATGAATTATTGAAGCATTAATCGCTTTTAATATATTCTAAGATATGCAAATAAATAAGTATTGGCCTGTTAAGGATTCTTTATCATGGAAGCTCTTAAATTTCAAAAAGATTAAACATGAAAACAAAAGAAATAAACATTCTTCAACAATAAAAATACTCCATTTACTCTCCCAGCAACCGGGTAAAACAGGAAGTGGTGTATATCTACAAGCCTTAATCAAGCAGGGAGCATTGGATGGATTAAATCAGAAAATTATTGTCGGTGTTCCATCTGATTCCAAAACTCCATCTATAGAACCTTTAGATTCTGAACATATTAAATGTGTAAAATTCTGCGATCCAGATCTGCCCTTCCCTGTTGCAGGCATGAGTGATGTGATGCCTTATAAAAGCACCAGGTATTCGGAATTCACTGAAAATATGCTCGATGCCTATCTTTATGCTTTTGCAAATATCATTCAGAGAGAAGTTAATGAATTTGAACCCGATATAATACATACCCATCATTTATGGCTTGTTACAGCTTTAACAAGAGTTCTATATCCTGATATTCCCATAGTTACCACATGTCATGGCACTGAATTAAGGCAACTTGAACTTGCTCCTTCACTCAGGCAATTTGTTATACCAGCGTGTTCACATATAGACAGAGTAATGGCTTTACACCAGAATCATATTGAGAGAATTCATTCATATTATGGTATAAGTAAAAATAAAATTGTGCTTATAGGCGCTGGATACAGGGATGATATATTTTGTTCTCCTAAATCAGAAATTTGCAGACGTGACAAAAAGGATACACTTACAATTGTATATGCTGGAAAGCTAAGCTTTGCCAAAGGATTGCCATGGCTTATAGAGACCGCAGAGAGATTTGAACATCCTGAAGGCAAAAAGATAATTTTACGAATTGTTGGTTCAGGCAGTGGAGAAGAAGCAAGAATTATTCTGAAAAAAGCCTTTAGATTACAGGACATTGTAGAATTTTTGGGTCCCAAACCTCAAGAAGAATTAGCTGAAATTTTCAAACAATCAGACGTCTTTGTTCTTCCTTCTTTTTATGAAGGACTACCATTAGTTGTCTTAGAAGCGATAGCCTGCAGTTGCAGGGTTGTTGTGACAGAATTACCCGGAATACATTGCTGGCTTCCTGAGCCTCTCATTAAATCAGGAATTGTTGAACTTGTACCTCTGCCAGGACTCATTGGACCGGATATTCCTGATCCAGATGATCTTCCTTTATTTATGCACAATCTTGTTTCTGCAATTAATAGACAACTTGTACGTTGCACAGAAAATGAACCAGCATGGGACAAAGAAGTGATACCTTTTATAGAAAACATGAACTGGCAGGGCATATATAAAAAAGTAAAACAGGTCTATAAGGAAGTCATAACGCTTACAAAGTGAAAAATTAAAATTACAAAAATATAATTTTTATCATAACACTTCAATAACAGGTTCCGGGGAATCAAATACTTCACCTACTATTTCGAATGACGGAGTATTTTTTTCATTTAATTTTTCCTGCAATATCCTAATTTTTTCTTTTTGAACCGATATTAGCAATCCTCCAGATGTTTGAGCATCTGTTAAAATGTCCAGTCTTATGGGATCTATTTTTTCTGAAACCCTGATGTGCTTCGAACAGAAATTTCTATTACGATGGCTTCCCTCAGGTATAATACCCATTGAAGCGTATGTAAGAGCTTCTGATATTATCGGAACTTTGCTCGAAAAAATTCTTATGCCCACATTACTTGCTTTTGCCATTTCAAGAGCATGTCCAAGCAAACCAAAACCTGTAATGTCAGTTGAGGAATTGACACCTACCTCTGTCATTGCCTCGGATGCTCCTTTATTCAAAGTTGCCATTAATTCTGTTACAGCCCTTGTAATTTTCTCATCCAACAACCCGCCTTTCAAAGCTGTGGCAAGTATTCCTGTTCCAAGTGGTTTTGTCAAAACAAGCACATCACCGGGCATTGCTCTATCATTGTTTAAATATTTTTCAGGATGTACTATACCTGTAACAGATAGACCATATTTTATTTCAGGGTCTTCTACACTATGGCCTCCAGCCATAACAGCATTGGCTTCATGAATTACCTTTAATCCTCCTTCAATAATTGCCTGTAATATATATTTGTCTAACTCTTTTACTGGAAAGCACACAATATTCATAGCAGTAATGGGTTTTCCACCCATAGCATAAATATCGCTTAATGAATTTGCTGCTGCTATTCTTCCAAAATCAAAAGGATCATTAACAATTGGAGTAAAAAAATCCAGAGTCTGTACTAATGCGATTTCAGAATTTAGACGGTAAATTGTTGCGTCAGCATATTTTTCAGAGCCGACAAGCAAATTCGGATTAGATTCAACAGGCAAATTTTTAAGTATTTCCTCCAAGTCCCCCGGACTTATCTTTGCAGCTCAACCTGCTGCCCTGACCTTTTCCATTAATTTAACTGATTTATCTTTCATAATTTTTATTTTAACCTTTTTACATTTTTTTGTCTTATGTTACTATATTTATTGGTATTAGTTATTTTTGTAATTGCATTTCAAAAATATTCTTTTAAAAAAACATTCATGCGAGAGTGGCGGAACTGGCAGACGCGCTGGACTTAGGATCCAGTGGGTTAAACCGTAGGGGTTCAACTCCCCTCTCTCGCACCAATTTTGCTTTATTTTTTTTATTATTAAGGTTAAGCAATGAAAAAGAAGATACTCATAAACGCAAAATATCCCGAGGAAAAAAGGGTTGCAATCATTGAAGGTGATAAGCTCTTTGATTTTTATTCTGAAGTAGCCTTAAAAGAACATTTAAGAGGAAATATTTATAAGGGCATTATTGCAAGTATTGAGCCTTCACTTCAAGCAGTTTTTGTGGATTTTGGATCAAGCAAACATGGATTCCTTCCTAAAAGCGAAATAATGCCTGAATATTTTGGTTTATCTGCAAACGAAGATAAAAAGGGAATGCATGAAATATTTTCTAAGGGTCAGGAAATTCTTGTTCAGGTTGATAAAGATGAAAGAGATACAAAAGGCGCAAGTCTTACTTCTTACATTTCATTACCTGGAAGATATATTGTTATGATGCCGGGGCAGGGAAGAGTTAGAATCTCCAGAAAGATTGAAGATGAGGAAGAAAGAGAGCGACTAAAAGATATTTTTAATTCACTCAAATTACCCATTAATACAGGATTTATATTACGGACAGCATGTATTGGAACTTCTTTAACTGAACTATCTAATGATTTGAAATATCTTACAAGACTATGGGATAAAATACAGAGGGAAGCCAAAAATACTAAAGCTCCTGCTCTGATTTATAAAGAACACGATATTGTAGTGAGAACTGTAAGAGATTATCTAACGTCTGAAATTGATGAGGTGCTGGTTGATGATCAAAATGCACGCAGAAGTATTAATTCATTTCTGAGACTTACGCTACCATGGAGAAAAATAAATATAAAATATTATAAAGAGAAAAAACCTATTTTTGATCTTTATAATATCGAAGAGCAGGTGGCAAAATTAAATGATAGATATGTTCGTCTTCCTTCAAAAGGTTATATTGTATTTGATAGAACAGAAGCTTTAACAGCAATCGATGTTAATTCTGGAAGGAGCCGAAAAGAAAAAAATATTGAACAGACCGCTCTTAAAACAAATCTTGAAGCTGCAGACGAAATTGCGAGACAACTCAGATTAAGAGATATAGGAGGATTAATAGTCATAGATTTTATAGATATGGAATCACCAAAGAATCGCAGGGAGGTAGAAGATAGGTTAAAGTCCGCCTTAAGAGATGATAAAGCACATTCTGATGTTGCGCCTATTTCAAAATTTGGCTTGCTTGAGATGACAAGAGAAAGAATGAGAACAGCATATTTTGAATCAGCCTATAAGAAATGTGAAGCATGTGAAGGTTCCGGGCTTATAAAAACAGATGAAATTCTTGCTTTGAATGCATTTAGAGAAATTCATACCAGGATTTCAAAGGAACATTCTGGAGAAATTTCATGCCATTTACCTATATCTTCTGCAAATTACCTTATGAATACAAAAAGGAATGAGATTATTGAAATGGAAAAAGAGTTCAAAGTGAAAATAAATATCATTTCTGACCCTGATATTAAACCTGGACAGTATTTAATTAATCCAAAAGATAATGTTTAAGTATTTTTTTTGTATCAAATATATTTTTTTGTTGAGAAAGGTTTGTATGAACTATAAACTTCCTGTTCTGCTCTGATACCTCCAAATTTTAAAAGTAAGCCAAGTACTAAAATAAAAAGACAAGCTGTAGCTATTAAAATTGGTTCAACGTGAAGAAAACCTTTAAGAATTATTTCCCTAATTACAGAAACAATTGCAATTTCAACCATAGCATCAAGTGCAACCCTGTGAGACTCAAGATATATAATTAAAAGTCTCACAGTTTCCGCAAGTATAAATATAAACATAATTTCAGAAATTATATGCGCGATATTGGTATCACCATACAGAGACATTCCCAAAAAATAAATGGTTTTTATAATTAATATAAACGAAACCAAAACCAGACCCATTAAAATGAGGTCCATAATGACCTCAACATATCTGCGGAAAGCAGCATGTATCCAGAAATAAAATTCTATTTCTTTTTTTTCTTTAATTTTCTGATTCTCTTGCATACTTTAATAATCCATATCATCAGCATGAGGCATTGTTGAACCTGATTTTTTCTTTTCAGGCATTTCTGTAACCAAAACAGAAGTTGTGAGCATTAATCCTGCTACTGAGGCAGCATTTTGAAGCGCACAACGAGCTACCTTTGTTGGATCTATAATGCCAGCTTTCATTAAATCTCCATATTCCTCTTTTGCTGCATCAAACCCAAAATTAATATCTTTTGAATTTTTAACCTTTTCTACTATAACAGAGCCCTCAAATCCTGCATTGGCAACTATCTTTCTAATTGGTTCTTCAAGTGCTCTTTTGATAATCTCAACACCAACTTTTTGATCATGATTATCAATTTTTAAGTTATTCAAAGCATTAATACATCTTAAGTAAGCTACTCCACCACCTGGAATTATACCTTCTTCTACAGCAGCCCGTGTTGCATTTAAAGCATCTTCAACCCTTGCTTTTTTCTCTTTCATTTCAGTTTCTGTTGGTGCTCCTACATTTATTACTGCAACTCCTCCCACTAATTTTGCAAGACGTTCTTGAAGTTTTTCTTTATCGTACTCTGAAGTTGCTTCTTCAATCTGAGCTTTAATCTGTTTTGCCCTGCCTTCAATTTTCTTAGGGTCACCTGCTCCTTCAACAATTGTTGTGTTATCTTTGTCAACCCTAACTTTTTTTGCACGTCCAAGGTCTTCCAATTTTATGTTTTCAAGTTTGATTCCAAGATCTTCTGAAATCATTTTGCCGCCAGTGAGAATAGCAATATCCTCAAGCATTGCTTTTCTTCTTTCGCCATAACCAGGTGCTTTTACAGCACAAACCTGTAAAGTTCCCCTTAATTTGTTAACAACAAGTGTAGCAAGAGCTTCGCCTTCAACCTCTTCTGCAATAATAAGTATAGGTTTGCTGACTTTTGCTATCTGTTCAAGAACAGGAACTAAATCTTTCATTGAAGAAATCTTTTTTTCGTGAATAAGAATATAAACATCTTCAAGATTGCATTCCAACCTTTCAGGGTCTGTCATAAAATATGGCGATATATAACCTCTATCGAACTGCATTCCCTCGACAATTTCAAGTGATGTCACCATGCTTTTTGCTTCTTCAACTGTAATCACTCCGTCTTTACCAACTTTGTCCATTGCATTGGCAATCAATTCTCCTATTGTAGAGTCGTTGTTTGCTGAAATTGTTCCAACCTGTTCTATTTCTTTTTTATCCTGTATTGGTTTGCTTATTTTTTTAAGCTCTTCAACAACAACATCAACTGCTTTATCAATTCCTCTCTTGATATCCATCTGATTTGCACCTGCAGCAATATGTTTTAAACCTTCTGTATAAATAGCATTGGCAAGAACAGTTGCGGTAGTAGTACCATCTCCTGCAACATCAGATGTCTTGCTTGCTACCTGTTTTACAAGATAGGCTCCAGTATTTTCATAAGGATCCTCTAATGTTATTTCTTTTGCAACAGTAACACCATCTTTAGTAACTGTCGGTGAACCAAACTTTTTATCAATTATTACATTTCTCCCTCGTGGGCCAAGAGTTGCCTGAACAGCATTTGTAAGAATGTTTACACCCTTTAATATTGAATTCCTCGCCTCTTCGTTAAAAAGTAATTGTTTTGCCATAAATTGACCTCCATATTTTTAACTTTTATTACTTTTCAAAAAATTAATTCAAAATAAGTCTCTAAAATGTAAAGAACATTACAAATGATAAAAATAATTTTTTATCTGCATTTTGAATTTAAGATAAGGTTCTTTTTGAATAAGACTAATATATTATTTAATATCAATATATTAGCACTCTAATAGACTGACTGCTAATAATTTTAAAAAATAAACTACCATTTATGTCAATTTAAAATATGAAGGAATAGAATTGAATATTATTGATTATTTATTTTTATTCAAAAATATGTTTTATTTTTTCAGATTTTTTTTGAAATTCAATATTTATTTTCCAATTTTTTATTATAGTCAAATATAAATAATTTTTTAATCCTAATTTTTTGTTTCAATCTCTTTAAGCACCAGTTCTATTATTTTAGGTATTTTTTCTTTTATTTCTGGAGATAGCTCAAGACTCATTTCAAGTGACTTAGGTTCAATACCTATAATTGTTGTTTTCGGGGTTTTTCCAATAAGGTTTGAAAGATCAATAACTTCCAAGATACCTATTTGATGTACTGACGTTTTAAAACCTGAAGGCGCATTTTTTACATCTTCAATATTAAAACGATAAATTGTTCCTGGTTTGCCTCCACCTTTTACAGCATCAATTACAATCAATCTGTCTGCTTCTGTTATAACATTAAGCAATCGAAAACCATCGGTTCCGCCTTCTACCACAGAAATATTAGATGGAAGCTCTTTTTTCATTAGCTCATTAGCAACGTGAACACCTATGCCTTCGTCAGTTAACAAAACATTTCCAATGCCAAGTATTACAACTTTATCTTCTTTATTTTCCATTTTCTGATTTTTTAATAAAAACCCTCCAGCTATATTTTAAACTGGAGGGTTTTTTAATTTGAATATAATTTTATGCTATAGTGAATTTCTTTATTTCATTTGTTTGCGGATCTATTATGTGTATAGCACAGGCAAGACACGGGTCAAATGATCTTATAATCCTCACAACATTTATAGGATTATCTGGATCAGGTACAGGCGCTCCAATTAATGATTCTTCATACTGTCCTCTTACACCTTTTTCACATCGAGGAGAAGCATTCCATGTGGAAGGAACAACTGCCTGATAATTTTCGATCTTTTTATCTTTAATCTTTATCCAGTGTCCTAATGCACCTCTCGGAGGTTCAAAAAATCCAGCGCCCATACCATTAGCTGGCGGATCCCAATGTTCAGTATCATGAATTTTAAATCCAGGTTTTGTCATTTCAGTCTGCAGTTGATCAAGCCACTCATAAGCTGCATCAACTATAATTTTTGTTTCAATCGCACGCGCGGCATGTCTTGCAACAGCACCTGGTTTAACACCTTTGCTAACAAGGTCAAGAAGTGTTGGATTTTTTGCAATTATCATTCTTGCTAAAGGTCCTACTTCCATAGGATAACCGTCATATCTTGGAGCTTTAACAAAAGAGTAAGCCTCTTTTTTGTCAAGATTGAAAATCTGTTCTCCGTTATAAGGATGCACTGGTTTATTTTCTTTATACCATGCGTATTTTACAGACTCGGTTATCTTCTCTGGGTCAAATTTCTGAACTTTTATATCAGCGGGATTTAAACCAATAACCACTCCTGAAGGAAATACAAGATTTTTACCTGAAGGGTCTTTTTCAAAAGCACCATAGGCAAGATAATTATAGTGTCCCCCGCCAATTCCTGCCTTAGCAAGTGGAAGCAATGGTCCGGTTCCAAATGTCATTACATCCGGGATGTAAACCTCATTAATAAATTTTGCTTGTTTGTCAAGCATTGTTCTAAATCGAGCGACCTGATTTATATCTGGATACGATGTAACTCCTCCAACAACAATATTCTGATAATGAGGAGTTCTTCCACCCCATATAGCGCCCATATTTCTTGCTTCAGCGTGCATTTTTAAAGCATCAATATAATGTTTAACTGCTGTTATCACAAGATCAGGGTCTTTTACACAATACTCATCAGGTTTATAACGGGGAGTCAGAGGATACGTATCTTTTGACTGGACTAATGCAATAATCTTATCTTTTATAGCAAGGAGATCCTTATCTTTACCTTTATATTCAGCAATAGCCATTATGTCAATATAATCAAGAGCGCTTAACTGATAAAAATGTAATGCATGGTCATAAATAAATTCAGCAGCCATTACAAGATTTCTTATTAAAGTGCCGCCCCAGGGAACTTTCGCACCAAATGCTGCGTCAAGACAGCGAGCAGATGCCATCTGGTGAACGCTATAACATACACCGCAAAATCTGCTTGTTACATAAGATGCATCACGCGGGTCTTTTCCTGTTAAAAGCGCCTCAAATCCACGAGCCATTGTTCCGCTACTCCATGCATCTTTAACTACACCATTTTCTATTTCAACTTCTATAGCAAGATGTCCTTCAATTCTTGTTATTGGATCTATCTTTATCTTTTGTGCCATATTTTCTCACCTCCTTATGCTTTTTCTCTGTTAAAATGACCGTTTTTTCTTAGAGCATAAATTTTCTTTGATGTTTCGCTTTCCGCTGTATAAATTGGTGTCATCTCAGCATAGAACCCGGGTTCAGCGCAACCATTACATGGCGCACCGCAATCAATACAGAAATTTATGCCATCATTCCATCTTCTAACAGGGCAATCAGCATTTGTCATCGGACCTTTACAACCTTTCTGGAATAAACACCAATCTTTCTGTTTGGGGTCATTCCAGTCATTTAAAAATCTACCTGCGTCAAAATGAGCCCTTCGTCTGCAATTGTCATGTATTAAATCACCATAATACATAACAGGTCTTCCTAATTTATCAAGCTCAGGTACTTTTCCTGTTGTTAAGAAGTATAAAATTGTACCTGCAACACGATCAGGATGAACAGGACATGTAGGGAGATTTATAACAGTTTTTCCGGGTAAAGCTTTATCAAGTCCGATTCCCTTTGTTACTGTGGCTCCAGGAATGCCTCCGTATGTTGCACATGAACCAACAGCTATTATAGCACCTGCTTTAGAAGCAGCTTCTTCAAGAGTCTTTCTGAAAGGTTTACCGCCAATCATACAATAACGGTCGTCTGCTGAAGGAACCGAACCTTCTACAATCAACACATAACCACCTGCCTTTATAGTTTCATGCAAAGCATGTTCTGCCATTTCACCTGAAGCAACCATTGCTGTTTCATGATATCTAAGAGAGATTTTATCAAGAATAACAGAAATTACTGGAGGATACATAACACCTAAAAAAGAAATAGTACAACCCGCGCAATCCTGACCTTCAAGCCATATTACAGGGGGTTTTTTCGATGCTGTTTCCATAGCATGGACAACTTTTGAAGTAAAATCAAATTCAGAAATACCAAATATAGCTGCAGTTGCAGCACAATATTTCAAGAAATCTCTTCTACTAACACCTTTTAATTCTAAAAATCCTTCAATTTCCTTGCTTATTACAGGTTTTTTCATATTCACCTCCTTAAAAAAATAAGGGTTTTCATTTCATTGAAAACCATTTACTTAATAATAATAATTAAGTGTTCCATCACCTCCTTCAGGGGTGGATTGTCTCCATGTTCACATAGAGACTTAATTGCATTAATATTTTTTAAATAATTTCTTTATATATTATGTATATCAAATTTTTATTTCTTTGTCAAATTTAGCAAAAGATATACCATTTAACTCCAGAAATATAGATTATAAAAATAAATTATTATACTTTTTGGTTTGATAGTATTTTAAGTGTTAACTTATATTTAATTCTAATGCCTTTTTCATTACATCAATGGGAGGCTCTTTATCTGTCCAGAGTTTAAAGGCAAGTGCACCCTGCCATAGAAGCATTCCAAGACCATTTAAAGTCTTACAACCTTTTAGTTGAGCTTTTTTAAGAAAATTTGTTTGTTTGTAAATTAGATCGCATACTATCTGATTTTCAGGTAAATTATCTATTTTTATTGGCAGAGGATCATCGTCCTTAAGACCTAATGGCGTTGCATTTATAATTATATCAAAAGAATTTAATTCATTAATCGCATCAATAACGATAATTTCACATGAATTTATTCTTCTAAAATCATCAGCAAGTTTGTCAGCTTTTTGTCTTGTTCTACCATAAATAGTCAAAGATGTGGCATTTTTACATATATAATACCCTATCGCCCGGGCAGCGCCTCCAGCGCCAATAATTAATACTTTTTTATTCTTTATATTAATTTCATTTTCCTCAAGAGATTTCATAAATCCCCTGCCATCAGTGTTATAACCTATGAGTTTGCCTTCTTTGTTAACAACAGTATTTACAGCACCAATAAATAAAGCTTCTTCACTTATTTCATTTAAAAAGCTTATTACTTTTTCTTTGTGAGGAATAGTTATATTCACTCCAATAATGTTTAAAGCTTTAATTGCATTGACTGCTGTTGCAAGATTATCAGGATGAACAAGAAAAGGCACATAACAATAATCTATTTCCAGAGCTTTAAATGCAGTATTATGCATTGCTGGTGATAGAGTATGCTCAATTGGATAACCAAATATCCCTGTTATTTTTGTTTTACCTGTAATTTTCATGATTATTTAAGGAAAAAGTTCTTAACCCCAATTTTAAATTAAAGAAGATATTCTGCAAGATTAATTCTATATTTATTGGGATCAAGAGTTTTAACTATTGTTCGCAAATACTTTCCTGTGTCATCTTTTTCTGTAAGATTTACCACAGGACCATTAACCCTTTCTCCATTCCTGTTGATAATTATTAATACTCTTGGTCTGTCTGCAAAAACAACATCACTTTCATAAACAAGACCCATTTCTTTTGTATCAAGCATAACCAGAGTGCCTATGGGAAATACTCCAACCATATTTATAAAAAATTTAAAAAGTAAAGGGTCTATCTGCGTTCCAGCCCTTTCCATCATTATACTGAGAGCCTTGTCAGGTGCCAAAGGTATTCTTGAATATACTCTTGAAGAAGTCATAGCATCATACTGATCAACAACACTGACAATTCTTGAATAAAAGTCAAGTTCATGGTATTTTGTTACTTTTGGATACCCTGAAAGATCATAGTTCAAATGATGCTCAAAAGCAACAATAGCAGATTTTATTGTTATGTTATCAAGACCTCTTAATTTAAGAATTGCTTTAACACCCCATAATGGATGCATTTTGATAAGTTTCCATTCGTCATCTGTAAAATTTGTTGGTTTGTTAAGAATTTCTTCGGGTATTTCTATTTTCCCGATATCATGAAAAAGTGCTACAAGACCCAATTCAGTAAGCATTCTTTTATTCAAACCCATTCTCTGCCCAAGAGCTATAGATAAAATGCTCACATTTACTGAATGGTGATAAGTATATTCATCATAATCTTTAATAACAGTCATCCCGAGCAATAATTTTTCCTCTTCAAGAATCTGGTCAACCATTGTTTCTACTATTCTTTTTGCTTTTTTTAAGTTGACTTTTTCTCCTGCTCTTATTTTATTTATAACACCTTTTGTAAATGAAACTGCATTGTAATATGACTTTTTTATTACTTTACGAGTGTCAACTGTACCGCCTTCTGATATTTTCTTTAATCTATCGATTTCTATTCTCTCAGTTTCAGATAATACTTCATTAATTACCTCGTATGGAGAATCTGAAAATCCAGCGGCAATAAATCCTTTAAGAAAAATCTGCATATCTTCAGGTTTCAAGGGCTGCTTAAAGAAAACTTTGCCTATTTCTCTTTTTTTAAATTCTCTGATTAAAAAGTCAAAATTGAGAAGATATTCAAGTGAATATCTAATTCTTATTTCATTCAGATAAAAAAATTCTCCAACTAGACTGAGAGATATACCATCTTCAATACTTATTAAATAATTTATCAAGGCAAGAAATTTATCTATTGCTGTTGTTACCGCTACATTGCTGGAATCATGAATCTGAGCAGTTCTCAGTACCACAGATAATAGATTTACTACATCCTGAGATGTACGATGTATTTCTCTTTCCTGTTGTTTTTCAGTTTTTTCAGCCATTAATTAATTTTCTTAGAGCAATATTACTGTAATCTCTTAAAAGTTTGTTTCCTGAGTCTTTAAACTTTTCAAGAACAATAATAGCGTCTTTATTACCTGTTAACCCGAGAGCATATGCTGCACATGCTTTACTTTCAAACAGCTTACCTCTGTTAAAAAATGATCTTGTTTGCATAATTTTAACTAAGAAATTAAAAACATCTTCATCCTTCCATCTTGAAATAGTCTCAAAAAAGTCTTTCTTTTCTTCAAATTGTTTATCTTTAAAACTTTTTTCTGATATCTTATCAAGCAATATCTTTTTAGCAGGCTCTGTTGCAATGTTTCCAAATGCTTTTACAGCAGCAATTCTTACCTGCATGTCAGGATCATCAAGACATTCTCTCAGGCTCTGAATAACTTCTCTTCCTCCAAGTTCACCAAGTGTTTTTATTACTTCCTTTTTGACGCGTACATCAGGATGACGTATGGTTTTAAGTAGATACTCGATGGCTCTTTTATCCGCTATTTTTCTCAGGATGTATATAATATTTCTGACAACATACCATCTTTCATCATTAAGTCCTTTTGCGATAGAATGTATATCCTTCTTACCCAGTGAAACGAGAGAATCAATAATAATTTTTCTTGCACGTATTGTTTTAAGCTCGCCTAAATATTTAATCAAAGGTTCTATGGCATTTTTATCAAAATATAAAGCAATATTATTAAACAACCCTTCATCAATATCCACACCGCTATCAAATAATTCTGCAAAAAGACTGATTATTTCATCGCTTCCGATATATTGATTTAACATTGTTAAATATTTTTTTTCTCTCTCTCCAATCACAGGGTCTTTAATCGTTTGTTCTGCTTTTGAAAGAATTTCAAGAATCATTGCCAGATCACCATGTTCAGCGCAATATTTAACTGAATCTCTTAAAAATGCAAAAATATCTTCAATATCTGTTTTTCCAACAGTCTGATAAATGATTTCAAAAAGGATGGATATAAGTTTGCCTATTTTCTCAGAAGAGTCTCTCTCAATTTCTTCAACGAGCATTTTAAGATCTTTGTCAGTAAGAGGAACAATCGCAATTCCTTTATGCTCTTCTTCCTGAAAACCTTCAAAATATGCTCTTACAAGGTCATTAACATCGGTCACCTGCTCTTTGACCTTTTTTTCAGCAACAACCTCATAATTTTCTTCTTCTTCATCAATTAAAAATGCCTCGTCAACAATATATTGAATATATTGAAAATCCTTTTCCCATAACAATGTAACTATATCCTCATCAAAAGCTTCATGTTCAAAATCATACGCTAATATCTTTAAAAACTCCTCGAGTTCATCGCTGGGGAGTCCTTTCTTAAAAGTCAATTGTCTGAGTCCGTCTTTAAAAAAGAAAAGAGCAAGATTATCCTCTTTTTCATTACTTGAATATATAGGCTCATCATCATATAAGATACTGTTCTGTCTGATGTTAATTGTGAAATTATCTTTATAATCAAGAAATTGTTTAAATTTCAAAAAAGATTCTTCAAGGGTCTTTGTGTATATAGGATTATTAGGTGGGTACATCCTTAATAACTTTTTTGCCTTTAAAATGACCTGTAAAATATCTCTTGCTTCTTTTATTTCTTCAGCAATCTCCATGCATAAAATTACCATAGAGAAGTATAACCAGTCAAATTATTTAAATTTTATATAATCATAATTCTCCTTTCTCTCGCAAAATTTTTAAGAATCATTATCGCCGAATTTAATCTTTGAAGCCTTGTATTTCTCCATCTAATAGCCTGTACATCACCGTGCGGGAACTTTTCTGACCTTATCTCTGTCTGTACTCTTGTCAGCTCGTGATGCAAACCTTTCAGAGTTTCACTGTCAAGGGATTTTAAAAAAAGCGGATTAACTACAACATAGCCTTCCGAAATATCATACGCCGTTGCTTTAAGACTTTTTCCTCTAATTGTAGTGGTCATACAATAGTTTCTTTCCTTGAAAATATTCTTGAGGCAAGTATGCCGACTTCATATAAAATAATTATAGGAACTGCCATGAGAGTCTGGTTAAATGCATCAGGTGTGGGTGTAAGTATTGCTGCGACAATAAACGCTATAACAACAGCGTATCTTCTGTTTTTAGCAAGAGTTCTGGTTGTAACAAAACCCATGCGAGTAAGAAAAACCACGAGTATCGGAAGCTCAAAAACTGCTCCAAACGCAAGAATAAATTTAAGGCAGAAATCAACGTATTGCCCTACTGACAGCATTGGCATCATATAATCGCCAACTTTATAAGTGAGCAAGAATTCAAGAGCAAACGGCAAAACTATAAAAAAACAGAAGGCTGCTCCAATTAAAAACAAAGCAGTAGCAATAAAAATAAAAGGAACAATATATTTTTTTTCTTTTGAATGAAGACCTGGTGATATAAAACTCCATAACTGCTGAAAAACAATTGGAAGGGCTATTATAAATGCAGCTACAAGAGCTATCTTCGTATTCATCCAGAAACCTTCAGCAGGCGAAAGAAAGACAAGTTTAGTATTTTTAAGTTTGTCAGAATAAACATAATACATATACATTTTCCTTACAGAAAAATCAAGAGTATATCTTAATGGAAACATTATAAATTGCAGGATATATTCTGAATAATTAAAAGTACCTAAAAAAGCAATTGTAACAGCTATTAGCGAAACCATTATTTTTTTTCTCAGTTCGCCAAGATGCTCCATAAAGGACATTGTTTTCTGTTCAGACATTAAATTGAATTCCTCATTTTAGTTAATTATTTATTAGCGGCTATTTTTTGATCTGCTCTTGAACATCTTCAACAGATTTATTTATTGATTTGCTTGTATCTTCTGCCTCTCTCTCAATCTGTTTTTTTACATCATCAACAACTTCAGATTCTTTTTCTATTTGTTTTTTAACCTCTGAAACTGCATCTCTAATTTCAGAAGTTGATTCCTTAAATTCTTCCTGTACTGTATCTTTAACATCCTGCAATGATTTTTTCAACTCACCTATTCCTTTGCCCAATGCTTTAGCAAGTTCCGGTAGTTTCTTTGGCCCAACTGCAAGAAGTGCAACAATGAAGATAACCACCATTTCAGGCATGCCGATATCAAACATTTAATTACTGCTCCTCTTCATATATTTTCTTAATCTTTTTCTTTTCAGGTGGCAAAATAAAAGTCACATTAAACATCATACGAGCTTCGGGTGTTCTATTTTTTATATCAAATCCTGCACCAAAAGATGTATAAATTGATTCAGTAGTTTTTATTCTATATCCGATTCTTGCCTCAATTAAATCAACTTTCTCGGAGTCGTGACTTTTTCTTACTAATAGTTCAGATAGAATCTTAAAATTATGTGCCGCCGCAAAATCAAACCCGGTTAAAAATGACCATTCATAATCGAGTTTTTTAGTTCCAGAATTTTCATATATAAGATTTATATGTCCATTGACAGGTCCTACTCTTTTACTAACAATTATGCCTGCTCCAAATCTTCCATCAGTTGTTAATTGATCACTGCCTGAAGGAATTGAAAAATTAACCATGTAAGCTAAAGAAGGTCCATATTTCTTCTCTTCAAAAAACCTGTGTCTAATTCCAATTGCAAAATCTTCATATCCATCGCCGATGTCAGAGCCAAAAACATAAGGCAAAGTGAAATCCAATTCAATTATATCACTTAATCCATATGCTCCTTTGAAAATCATCCTGTATAAATCAGGTTCGATTGAAGCTTCTGCGCCTATAGATACAGCGCTTTTACCTTTTTTTAGACTTTCTGTAGAAAAAGTTGAAAAAACACTAAATGGGTCAACAGGTTGTAAACCTTTAAGTTCTGCAGCCAATAAGCTTTCAGAAAAGGAAAAAAATAGAAAAATTGTGAAGATAATATATTTTTTCATTTCTAAAACATAGCAAAAAAAACACTATAGTGTCAATCAATTAAAATATATTAACACAAATATTGCATTTTTCTTGCTAATTTAAACCATTCGGATGCTGATTAACAGTCTTACGATTGACAAAGACTATTTCGGGCAAATATAATTAAACATTAAAGATATTCCCTTATAAAATCTTAGGGGCATAATCAGGAGGAAAATATGGCAGAAGGAATAATGATAGCCACAACAGCAAACTGGGAAAGCGAAGTTCTTAATGCGCAGGGACTTGTTATGATTGATTTTTGGGCTCCGTGGTGCGGACCATGCAGAATGATATCACCTACAGTAGAAGAATTGTCAAAGGAATACAGTGGCAGAATTAAGGTAATGAAATTAAACACAGATGAAAACTCTGAAATCGCTACCAGATATAAAATTATGGGAATTCCCACCATAATGTTTTTCAAAAACGGCGCAAAACTCGATCAAATTGTGGGCGTTGTGCCAAAACAGCAATTAAAAGCCAAAATAGAATCCTTTCTAAGCAGTTAATTTGATGTTTGAATCTTTAACCGAAAAATTAGAATCCATATTTAAGAAGCTCAAAGGGAAAGGTCTTCTAAAAGAAGAAGATGTTGATGCTGCCCTTAAAGAGATAAGACTCGCGCTTCTTGAAGCTGATGTAAATTTCAGGGTTGTTAAGGACTTCATTCAAAAAATAAGAGAAAAAGCAATAGGCAAAGAAGTTCTTGAAAGCCTTACACCAGGACAGCAGGTAGTAAAAATCGTTAATGATGAATTATGTAATCTTCTCGGAAAATCTAATGTAAGGATTCAGTTAGCTCCAAATCCGCCAACTATAATTATGATGGTAGGGCTTCATGGCTCAGGGAAAACAACCACTTCAGCAAAGCTTGCCAGACTTTTCAAAAAAGAAGGAAGAAGACCCATGCTTGTAGCTGCAGACCTTCAAAGACCTGCTGCTATTGACCAGCTAATTACACTTGGTTCACAGATTGATGTGCCTGTTTTCTATTCCCGCGAAGAAAAAAATCCTGTCACTCTTTGTATTGACTCAATTAAAAAAGCACGTCTTGATGGAAGAGATATAATTATTCTTGATACCGCGGGAAGATTGCATATAGATGAATCCCTGATGACAGAATTAAAGGAAATCAAAAAGAATGTAAATCCAAAGGAAGTCATATTTGTTGCTGATTCCATGACAGGTCAGGATGCTGTGAATATTGCCAAAAACTTTGAGGATCAAATAGGAATTGATGGAATTATACTTACAAAGATGGATGGTGATGCAAGAGGCGGCGCTGCGATTTCAATCATATCAGTTACTGGTAAACCTATAAAATTCATAGGCACAGGCGAAAAAATAGATATGCTTGAACCCTTCTATCCTGACAGAATCGCATCAAGAATTTTAGGCATGGGTGATGTCTTAAGTCTTATAGAGCAGGCACAAAAAACCTTTGACCAGAAAGAAGCTGAAAAACTTCAAAAAAGTATAATGGAAGATACTTTTACATTTGAAGATTTGCGTGACCAGCTTCGTAAAATGCGTAATATGGGACCTCTCGAAAACCTTCTCAATATGATTCCAGGTTTTAATAAAATTAAAGATATAAATATAGACGAAAGAGAACTTGTTAAAGTTGAAGCAATAATAAATTCTATGACAAAAAAAGAGCGCAAGGATTATAGCATCATTAACGGAAGCAGACGCAGGAGAATAGCCATTGGAAGCGGCACTACTGTAACTGATGTTAATCGTGTTATTAAGCAATATATTGAAATTAAGAAGATGCTGAAAATGTTCAAAGGTAAAAAAGGCTTCAAACTGCCAAAGTTCTTTCCATTTTAAAAATTGCAAATCCCTCTGAATGACATCAAATATATTTTACTCGACATGGACGGCACTTTGCTGGACAAGTATTTTGATGACTATTTCTGGGAGCATCTCGTTCCTGAAAAATACGCAGAAAAACATAATATTACATCTGGCCATGCAAAATCAGAATTAATGAAAAAATATAAAGCTCATGAAGGAACTCTACAATGGACAGATTTAGATTTCTGGTCAGAAGAGCTAAATATTGACATACCTGCTCTGAAAGAACAAATAAAACATTTAATAGAAGTGCATCCACATGTTGTAGATTTCCTTGAAATGATGAGAAAGCAAAGGAAAAAAATATTTTTGCTTACAAATGCTCACTATAAATCAATAGATCTTAAATTCAAAAAAACCATGATAGGAAAATATTTTGATTCTGTTTTAAGTTCCTTTGATGCTGGATTTCCAAAAGAAGATATTAATTTCTGGAAAATCGCACAACATAAACTTAATTTTGATAAAAATCACACTCTTTTTATCGATGATACAGAAGCAATTTTATATACTGCAAAAACTTTCGGAATAAAATATATTCTTTTCAAATCAAAGGCAAATTCCAAAAAGAAACCTGCAAAATCAAATGACTTCAATTTTATAAAAGATTTTGATGAACTATTGTTAAAAAATATATAAATACTCTAAAATATTAAGCTATGACACTTGCATGTTCTTTAGAGCTAACCAAAGAACCAAAAATCGCCTATTTCTCAATGGAAATAGGCATTCAAAATGATATTCCTACATACAGCGGTGGACTCGGAGTCCTCGCGGGAGACACTATTAGAACAAGTGCTGATCTTAAACTTCCAATGGTAGCAGTAACTCTTCTTGTAAAAAAGGGATATTTCATACAGGAATTAGACGAATATGGCAGGCAGACAGAACTTCCAGTAGATTGGCAACCATCAAAATATATGAAACTTTTACCTGTTAAAATATCCGTTCAGATTGAAGGCAGAGATGTTCTCGTTCAGGCTTGGCAATATAATGTTTCGAGTCTTACAGGCGGTTGTATTCCCATATTTTTCCTTGACACAGATATTCCTGAAAACACCCCAGAGGACAGAGAAATAACCGCAAAACTTTATGGCGGAGATCTTTCTTACAGACTCAAACAGGAAATTGTTCTTGGAATCGGCGGTGTGAGAATGCTCCATGAACTTGATTTTGAAATCAAGAAATATCATATGAATGAAGGACATTCAAGTCTGCTTACCCTCGAACTCCTGAATAGGTTTAAAAGACCTATAGAAGATGTATGGGATGAAAAACTTGTCTGGGATATAGAGAAAGTTAAAGACCTGTGCGTATTTACAACTCATACTCCTATTGAAGCAGGACATGATCGGTTTCCTTATGACCTTGTTCAGAAAATTCTTGGAGATTTCATTCCTCTTAAGGTTTTAAAAGAACTCGGAGGACAGGATAATCTTAACATGACACGTCTTGGATTGAACCTAAGTGAATTTATAAATGGTGTTGCAAAAAAACATAGCGAAGTCTCAAGAAGTATGTTCCCGGGTTATGAAATTAATGCAATTACAAATGGTGTCCATAGTTTTACATGGACGTGTAATAGTTTTAAAAGACTTTTTGATAAATACTTACCAGGATGGGCAAATGAACCTGAACTGTTTGTCAGGGTCGGAAGAATCCCTGATGAAGAGATATGGGAAGCTCATATGGAAGCAAAAAATATACTTCTGGATTATGTAAAAAGAACAACCGGCGTAGAAATGAACAAAGACATTTTAACGATAGGTTTTGCAAGAAGAGCAACAGCATATAAAAGAGCTGACCTTATTTTCTCAGATATTGAAAGGCTCAAAAAAATTGGTGCAGAAAAGTTACAGATTATTTATGCAGGGAAAGCTCATCCAAAAGATGAACCGGGCAAAAAGCTCATAGAAAAAATTTTTTCTATCAAGAAAGAACTCGGTAATTCCATAAAACTTGCTTATTTAAAGAACTATGATATGGACATTGCTTTAAAAATGGTATCGGGAGTTGATATCTGGCTTAACACTCCTCTTAGACCAAGAGAAGCTTCAGGCACAAGCGGTATGAAAGCAGCTCATAACGGTGTAATCAACTTCAGCATTCTTGATGGTTGGTGGATAGAAGGACATATTGAAGGATATACAGGATGGTCAATTGGTCCAAATCCAACAGAAACTACACTTATTGAAAATATGGATACGAGAGATTCTGATGATTTATATTTGAAACTCGAAAATATTATTATTCCTTTATTCTATGAAAATAGGCATACATGGATTAAAATGATGCAAAATGCCATAGGCAAAAATGCATATTATTTTAACAGTCACCGCATGATGCGCCGTTATGTCACAGACGCTTACATCAGATAAAAAACCTTATCCCTGTCCCCCTTGACAACATGAATTTAATTTTCATAAATTATTTTCCCCATATCAGAAATGTCATAGCCTCCAAGATTATATACCGTTTCTTTAAATTCTGAATCTTTTGTTATAATCTCAAGCAAACATTTAATCATTTCAGATTCAAAAGTTTCACGAGTCATGAGAATATCATAACGTTCTTTAGCTACTGGAATAAAGTCAAGATTCAAAGCCTTCGCAGATGCAAGAATTGCAAGACCAGTATCAGCAACGCCAGTTAAAACTGCAGAAGCAACTCCCATGTGAGTATATTCTTCACGTTCGTATCCTTTTATATTATGTGGATTAATCCCATATTCTTTAAGACATTTATCTGTTAAGAGTCTTGTTCCTGCGCCAGATTGTCTGTTAACAAAAACAACGTCATCACGAACTAAATCTTTAAAATCCTTAATGCCTTTTGGATTTCCTTTTAAAACAAGAAGTCCCTGTTCACGATATACAAGATTTATTAATACAATTTTTTCTGAGCCAAGTATCTTTTTTATAAAAGGTATGTTGTACTGACCTGTCTCTTCATCAAGAAGGTGAGTGCCAGCTATATGAGCTTCGCCTTTTTTAATAGCTATCAAACCGCCCATTGAACCAACATGGGCTGAAGATAAAGAATATTTCGGGTATCTTTTCTTAAGTATATTTGCTAACAAATCAAGAGCATTATCATGACTTCCAATGCAGACAATAGTATTTTCAATATCACTTAATGGTCTCATTAATTCTACATCAACTTCAGAACCTGCCCCTATTCCTTCAGACATGGAGGGTATTCGAACAATTCCGTCAGCCCTTACCAATGACATCAAAACTCCTGCCCCGCGACTTATTGGAGTTGAAATAAAATTTTTTCCAACTTTGCCAACTTTAACTCTTACAAATTCTTCCTGCCCGGGTTGAGAAGCAATCTGTCTTGAAATTTTAGTTTTAATTATTTCGCATCTTTCTTCTTCTTTGCCAAGCCACTTCAAAATAATCGGTTTTGCAAAAAGTGTAAATGTAAGATAAGCAGAAACTGGATAACCTGGTATTCCGAGAACAGGTTTGCCTTTTATGATTCCAAGAATAACAGGTTTTCCAGGTTTTATATTTACACCATGAAGAACTACTTCGCCCAATGCCCTTATTGCTTCTGCTGTAAAATCTTCAGAACCCGCTGAAGAACCTGCATTAACAATTATCATATCACTTTTTGCTAATGCATCTAAAATAGCTTCCTTTATTTTTTGAAGATTATCAGGCACAATATTATATCTCTGATATTTACCACCCCATTCTTCAACACAGGAACCAAGAATCCTTGAATTAAATTCGATAATATTTCCTGTTTTAAGCTGAGAACCAGGTTCTACAATTTCATCACCTGTTGGAATAATCATAACTTCCGGTTTTTTTCTTACTTTTACTTCTGTATGGCCACCGGCAAGCATCGCTCCAATGTCAAAAGCTCTAATTTTCTGGTTTTCCGGAAGAATTAATTCAGTCGCTACAATGTCTTCACCTATAACCCTTACATGTTGCCATGGCGTTGCCGGAGATATAATTTCAATCTCATTTTCTGAAACATTATTTATATCTTCTATCATTATTACAGCATTATAACCTTCAGGCAATGGATCACCTGTATCTACATAAACCGCTTGTTTGCCTATAATTAATCTTTTAGGGGTTCTTTCAGAAGCTCCAAAAGTTTCTGTGAATCTTACTGCATAACCATCCATAGCTGATGAGTGATAAAAAGGAGAAGATATTTCTGCTGAAACTGCTTCTGCTGTTATTCTGCCCAATGAATCAATGACTTTGACCGTTTCACTCCTAAAAGGAGATAACAATCCTTCATGTTCGAGTTTTGTTATCCATTTGTCCAGAGCTTCATGAAGAGGCGTACTTTCAAGATATATATTGCGCATTATTGTTTGCTCAAGAGTTTTTTAATCATGGATTTCAATTCTTCAAGGTCAGAAGACTTTACTATATAAGCTTCTGAAGCCCATACCGCAAAATCATCCCTATAATCATATGCTGTTGACATTATAACAGGTATTTTAGGATTCTTTTCCTTCATTTGCCTCAGGATTCTTATACCATCTATATCAGGCAATAAAATATCAAGTGTAACAATATCAGGATTTTCTTTTTCAAACATTTCAATGGCTTCTTTACCATTTGAAGCCACTACAACTTCATATCCTTCATCTTCGAACTCTTCTTTATAAAGCCTCTGAATATGTAAATCATCATCAACTACCAGTATTTTCATATTTTCTCCTCCATGAAAAATTATTTTTTCTCAACAGCAGGAAGCATAACACTGAAAGTCGTGCCTTCTCCCTGTTTACTATCAACCTGAATGGTTCCTCCGTGTTCTTCAATAATCCTGTGTGTTATGGTCAACCCAAGCCCTGTTCCGGATTTCTTTGTAGTAAAGAACGGATCAAATATAAATGGTTTATCAGCATCAGAAATTCCGGGACCGTTATCAGTTATTTCAAAAATACAATTGTCTTCTTTTCTATAGATTTTAAGTTTAATACTGCCCTGCGGTTGCACCGCCTGAATAGAATTTTTCAAAATATTCATTAATGCTTCCCTTATTCTTGTAGGGTCAATGAAAAGATCAGGTGTTTCAATATATTCTCTTGTTATATTTATGTTTTTCTCATCACTTTCAGACTTAACGATTGATAAAACGTCTTCCATTAATTTTGCAGAATTTATCAATTCTTTATTTAATCTTGTTTCTTTTACAAAGCTTAATATTTCATTTAATATACTTTCGAGTCTCGCAACTTCTTTTGCTATGATATCCGCATATTCCTTTAGATTTCCATCAAGCTTTTTTTCGAGTCTTCGAGCAAACCCTCCAAGAGAAACCAGAGGATTTCTAATTTCATGAGCTACTCTTGCAGCAACCTCTCCAAGTGCTGCCATTCTTTCTGTTTTTATTACACGCTCACGAAGATTTTTTAATTCTGTTATATCACTTAATACATTTACAGTCCCAATAAACTCTCCCGAAGTATTAAAAATGGGTGAACTTGAAGTTATGAAAGTACCTCCAAGATGTGCGTCTTCGACTTCTTCTACGAATGATTTTTTAAATTTTATGGCTTTCTGATGCGGGCATTTCTCCCATGGTGAAGAAGTTCCATGAAATACTTCAAAGCATTTTTTCCCTATAATTTCCTCTGGTACTTTACCAAGTCTCTTGCATACAGCTTTATTTATATTTTTTATCACATAGTCTTCTGTAACAAAATAAACCATATCTGAAATAGACTCAAAAATATTTTCAAGTTCCTGCTCTGTAAGTTTAACCCATTCAAAAAGCTTTGCATTTTCAATAGCTGATGCAATATGGTTAGAGAAAGCTGTCAAAAAACGAATATCTTCCTCGGTTATCGGTTTTTTATTAAAATAATTGTCAACCCATAGAACACCTATTACTTTATCTCTTGAAATCAATGGAACAACAGCATAAGCCTGTGTGCCAAGTTGATTGATAAGAACGGAATCAGATAATGGCTCATTATTTACATCAGTGATATTAAAAAGTTTTTTCTCTTTGACAGCTTTAGTAAGTATCGTATCCTCTTCAAGCGGTATTGCTATATTCATGCTGAGTTTGTCAAAGAAAGAGTCTTTTTTAAGAGGACCTTCTTCAATGTCTTTCATTATATCCGGCAAAGTTTTTCTTTCAATCGAGAGGCGGTCCCATATTTGGAAAGCCTCATCATAGCTTGCAGGACCAACTCCCATAGCACCTTTAAGAATATTTTTATTTTCATCTACAAGAAAAAGCATCGCGCGGTTAAATCCCAATCCATCGCCCATTGTTACGGCTGTTAAAACCATTCGAAGAAGTCTATCAAGGTCAAGTGTTCCACGCATCGCAGAACTTATAAAGAACAATCTTGAAAGTTCCTGATTTCTTCTTACGAGTTCTTTTTCTACTTCCTTAAGTTCTGATATATCCCTTGATATTCCACTTATACCGATAACCTTTCCCGCTGAATTTTTTATAGGAGATAGGGTTAGCGTCACAGTAATCAAAGAGCCATCTTTCTTTTTTCTAAGGGTTTCAATCCTTTTTAATATCTCACCATTTCTAATTCTTCTGTTATTTTCCCATTCAGGGTCTATTAAGGAATCAGGGACGAAAGGAAGAAATTTCCCTATCGCTTCTTCCTTAGTAAAACCGTAAATTTTCTCAGCGCCTTTATTCCATGAAGTAATAATGCCATTCATATCCGAAGTGACAATGGCATCAGCAGAATTTTCAATAATTCCTTCAAGATATTCTTTTGTCTGAGTTACCTCATTGTAAAGCCTCAATATTTCATCGTGACATACCATTTTGTCTGTTGTATCATGTATAAAAACAACACATTCGGTAACCTCACCTGTTTCACTCAATACAGGATATGATGAAAGTTCCGCATAATATGTTGTGTCATTTATATTGACTTTTTGAGTAACTACATTCACTTCTTTTGTTGTAAATGTAACTTCAGCAGCACAATGCGGACAGACCCAGCTATGATTATGAAACACTTCTCTACTGTCCATGCCTGTAATATCTTTTATATCAGAATCAAGCCATTTCTCGACTGACTTATTAGCCGCGACTATACGGTATTCTCTGTCAAGCATTACAACACCATCACGAACATTATTAAAAATTATGTCTGTAAATTTCTGTCTCACAGCTTCTTGCATTTTGAAATCCCTTGCTTTATTTTTCTCTTATTTTTATTGCATAGTTATACATATCTATATATTGTTCTGCCGAATTTTTCCATGAAAAATCCTTTTTCATTGTATTAGATATAAGATTTTTCATTTTTCTTGAATCATTATACACACAAAAAGCAGTTTTAATTGCGTTTAAAAAAGCATAATGCGAATAGTCATGAAAAAGAAATCCTGTCCCAGAATAAATCAGTGGGTCGTAATCATCTATTGTATCAACAAGACCACCTGTTGCTCTCGCAACCGGAACAGTTCCATAACGCATTGCAATCATCTGACCTAACCCGCATGGTTCATATTTAGAAGGCATGAGAAAGAAATCAACTCCAGCATAAATATTGTGTGCAAGCCGGTCATCGAACCCCAATGTAAGAGAAACTTTTTCAGGAAAATTTTTCTGCATTTCTTTAAGTTCGCTATGTATATATTCATCCCCTTTACCTAAAATAATTAATCTTGCTCCAGAGGAAAGCATTACGGGAGCAGCTTTGATAACCAGATCCATTCCTTTTTGTGCGGATAATCTACCAACTATGCCGAGTAAAGGTTTGTTTTCTGAATCTTTATTATTTCCAAACATTTTCTTAATTAAATCTTTTCTGCAGACTAATTTGCCTCTTATATCCTTGTAACTATATTTTGCCGGCAAAAAATTATCCTTTGAAGGATTCCATTCATCGTAATCAATTCCGTTTATAATTCCAAAAATTCTGTCCTTCTTTGTGCGCAAAATACCATCGAGTCCAAATCCTGATTCTTCATTTAAAATTTCTTCCGCATATGTTTTACTCACAGTATTAATTATGTCCGCAGAAATAATGCCTGCCTTTAGAAAATTAATCTTACCATAAAACTCTATGCCGTCAGGATTAAAATATTCCCATCCTATACCTATTTTTGACATATCAGATGCAGGGAACAAACCCTGATAACCTATATTATGAATTGTTAGTACAGTTGCGGTATCCTTAAAAAAATAGTCATTCTTATATATTGTCTTTAAATACAGAGGCACAAGCCCTGTTTGCCAGTCATTACAATGTATAATATCAGGTTTGAAATCCAATTTTTTGCATACCTCAAGAATACACCTTGAGAAGAAAATAAATCGTATGGAATTGTCCTCATAATCACCCTGTGGAGTGCCATAAAGTTCATCTCTATCAAAAAGCTCGTCGCATTTTACAAAATAACAGTTATTATTATAGCTGAACACTTTTGCTTTGAAATTGCTTTCTCCGACAGGCACATTTATTTCTAATCCCAAATCATTGACAATAAAATTTTGTTTTATTCTTCTATAAAAAGGCAGAATTATATTAGCATTATGCCCTATTTTGTTAAACTCCTTGTGCAGAGAACCTGCAACATCTGCAAGGCCACCTGTTTTAGCAAAAGGAACTGCTTCAGACGATGCTATAAGAATATTCATATTTTTGCCTCTCGCATAAACTTGGCTGATTCTTCAGGTGGTGTGGGATTAATATAAAACCCTGAACCCCACTCAAAACCTGCTATTTTGGTAAGTTTTGGGACAATCTCAATATGCCAGTGATAATAATCATTTACTTCATCCACGAAAGAAGAGGTATGTAAAACAAAATTATAAGGTGGTATATCGAGTATTTTATCCATCTGTTTCAGAACTGTCTGAAGTATTTCAGCAAGTTGTCCGAAGTTTTTATCCGGAGGATAGAAATTAGATTCATGGCTTTTTGGAAGTATCCATGTCTCAAAGGGAGACCTCGGGGCAAAAGGAGCTATGGCAACATATCTTGAATTTTCATACACAATTCTTTTTTTTGAATCAAGTTCCTGATTTATAATATCGCAAAAAATACATCTCTCTTTAAGTTCATAATATCTTTTTGCTGAATCCGTTTCTTCCTGAACAAGTTTTGGTATAATTGGTAAAGCAATAAGCTGTGTATGTGAATGTTCAAGAGATGCACCAGCAGCATCTCCTTCATTCTTAAAAATCAATACATATTTAAACCTTCTATCCTTTTTTAAATCTGTAAGCCTCATATAATAAGCCCATAATGCATCTTCAACATTTTTAAGAGGCATTGTTGACATTGATTGCATATGTTCAGGGGTTTCAACAATTACTTCATGCGCGCCAATTCCGCTCATTTTATCAAACATTCCTTCGCCTGTTTTTAACAAATCACCATAAATCTGTAAAGCAGGAAATTTATTGGGCATCACCCTTAATGTCCAGCCCTGAGTGTTTGGCGCTGTACCTGTTGGCCTGAAAGCTATTATTTCAGGTGGTGTTGTATATTCATTGCCAGGACAAAAAGGACAAAAACCTCCTCTTTTTTTCTGAGAAGGAGAAATAAAATCCGTTGGTCTTTTACCGCGTTCAATCGAGATTATAACCCAACGACCAGAGATAGGGTCTTTTCTAAGTTCAGACATGTCACCTCCAATTTTCCTAAAGAATTAAAACCAGCAATAAATTTTATAATAATTAAGTCAAAGTTGCTAATATTATATCATAATATTATATAATCACTCATGAAGCCTTCTTTTATTCACAAACTTGTAAATAACCCTTTTGATGACCCATGTGTTTATTTAAGAATAATGCACGAAAAAAGAGCATTGTTATTCGATATTGGTGATATATCTAATTTATCACAAGGAGAATTATTCAAAATAACTGATGTTTTTGTAAGCCATACTCATATTGATCATTTTATTGGTTTTGACTATTTATTAAGAGCAATATTAAAACGAAATACACCCCTGAATATTTATGGACCTGCAAACATTATAGATTGTATTGAAGGAAAGCTTAAAGGTTATACATGGAATCATATTAAAGAATATCCTATAAAAATATATGTAAATGAAGTTAAAGATAGTTTTATTTACAGTTATGTTTTTGATGCAGAGAATATTTTTCAAAAAAAACAGACCGGTATTAAAAACTTTAACGGCTTATTGCTTGATGAACCTCTTTTTAAAGTCAAAGCAATTCAAATGAATCATCAGATTCCATGTCTTGGATTTAAACTTGAAGAGAACTACCATATAAATATTAACAAAGCTCTATTAACTGAACGGGGTCTTCCTGTGGGACCGTGGCTTTCAGAATTTAAAGAAGCGATTAGATTAAATAAAGGATTAAATACAGAATTTACTATAAATGACGAAAAATATAAACTTGAGGATTTGATTGATATTTCTTCAATTACCGAAGGACAGAAAATAGCTTACATAACCGATGCTTCTCCTGAAGAAGAAAATATTTTAAAGATAATAGATTTTGTTAGCGGTTCAGATGTACTTTACTGTGAGGCTTATTTTATGAAAAAAGATAAAGAACAGGCTATAAAGCGTTTTCATTTAACATCAGACCTAACAGGCAGAATAGCACGTGAAGCAGGCGTTAAAGAACTTATTGCGATTCATTTTTCACCAAGATATATGAAACTTAAAGAAAACCCTCATGATGAGGCTATATCATATTTCAAGAATAGATTTTTCTGATTACGAGCACCGCATTTACTCCGCCAAAACCAAAAGAATTTGATATAGCATTTTTTATATTACAATTTTGTGTTTCGGTTATTATATTCAAATCACATTCAGGATCTTTCTCGGTTAGATTTATTGTTGGAGTTATAACACCATGTCTTATACTCATCAAAGTTATTGCTACCTCAAGTGCACCTGAAGCAGCAAGCATATGTCCTGTCATTGATTTCAGTGAGGTTACAGGTATAATTGAAGATAAATCTCTAAATACAGCTTTTATAGCTTTTGTTTCAGACTCATCCCCGAGAGGTGTTGAAGTACCATGTGCATTTATGAAATCTATTTCTTCATGTCCGAGATTAGCATCATTCAATGCTGATTTTATTGCTTCTGCTTCGCCTTTAAAAAGAGGCTTCGTCTGATGAAAAGCATCCGAATTATTTCCATATCCTGCAATTTCTCCATAGATTTTACCTCCCCTTCTAACCGCATTTTTATACTCTTCAAGCACAAGAATACATGCGCCTTCGGATAAGACAAAACCATCCCTTTTCTTATCAAATGGCCTGCTTGCTTTATTATTTTCATATTTTGATAAAGCACCCGCATTCCCATATCCTTCAAAACAAATTCTGCATAAAGGTGCTTCAGTGCCACCGCAAATTACAGGATATTCATATCCTGATTTAATTAACCGATAACCTTCGCCTATTGCATTAGTACCTGAAGCACATGCATTGGATATACCGATACAATAACCCTTTAGTTCAAGCTTCTGAGAAACATATGAAGAAGCCATACTTATAGTCGTTGAAGGCATAATATATGGTGAAACAGAATGTTTATTATTCTTATTTAGATATAATTTTCTGATTTCCCTTTCAATATATGTTATACCCCCACGGCTTGAACCTATAATAACCGCTCCATATTTCATTAATTCAGGATACAGATATTTAATATGTTTTTCATTATTTTTCCCCTCAAATTCTATTAAACCAGCATCTTCTACAGCCATATATGAAGCAGCAACTGCATAATGAATAAAAGGGTCAAGACGGTTTATTTCTTTAAGTGATATGTAATTATCAGGATTGAAACCTTTAAGCTCACCAGCAGCTTTCCACTTTAAACCGGTTGAATCAAATTTTGTTATTTCCCCAATTCCTGAAATACCTTTTAATGCTGATTCCCATGTATCAGTAAATGTATTTCCCAAAGGAGAAACCGCGCCAATACCTGTTACAACAACTCTTCTCATAATTTATAATATCACATCGCCGCTACTTGCCATTCGCTAAATTCACCATTTGTTAAGGTAATTAGGGGGGGGTGTTTATTGGGAATAACTCAATTTATGAAACAAAATCACGGGTCTTTTTATACTGAGGATGAAGTCGGAGCGTAAGCCTCAGAGATAGAATATGCAACTACATAAAAAATAAAATAAAGCCATGTTCTTATATTAAGGTAGTTTATTTTGTTTCATAAATTGAGTTATTCCCATTTTATTATTATGTTATTAGTTGTTTACCATGAACTATAAGCTCTTCGCTCTTCGCTCTTAACTAAATTCCCCCTTTGTCAAGGGGGATTAAGGGGGTTGTATATTCCTTTGTCATATTGCCGTTTTAATTAAACGCTATAACGCTATAACTCTATAAACGCAATGAACGCAACAAACGCTATGAACGCTATAAACGCTATAACGCTATAAACGCAATGAACGCAACAAACGCTCTTCGCCTTCAGCCTTTTTTTGAACTGCAATGTCTGTATTATTTTGGTTAAACGTTTTTTTGGGGGTTATACATTCGTTGTAAATGTTTCCAAAGATATATTTTGTCGGGCAGGATTTATAACCCATATTGTGCTGAATTGTTTTTCCTGATAGGCCCTTAATAATCCGAGCCTTATAAGTTCAAGAATAGCCACAAAAGTAACAACAAACTGTATTTTTGTGAAATTCTGCTCAAATAATTCTTCAAATCTTGCTGTTTCCTTTCCTTCCATTATTTCCATAATAAAAGACATCCTGTCTTTGACAGTTAAAGTCTCTTTTGTTATGGTGATAGTTTCAGAAGGAGCATTTTCAAGAACTTTTTTAAAAGCACCAATAAGGTCAAACAAGCTAACATCAAAAAGATATAACTCTCCATTTTCCTTTTCGTCATCTGTTAGAGGCTCTTTTCTAAATACTCTGATCCATTCTTCTTCTCTCGTTCTCAGTTCATTTGCAGCCTCTTTGTATTTCTGATATTCAATGAGTTTCTGGACAAGTTCTTTGCGGGGATCTTCCTGTTCTTCTTGAGGAACTTCCTCATCAGGCGGGAGAAGCATTCTTGATTTTATATGAATCAATGTGGCTGCCATTACGAGAAATTCCCCTGCAATCTCGAGGTTAAGTTCCTTCATTAATTCTATATATTCCAAATAACGGCTTGTTATCTGGGATATAGGGATATCATAAATATCTATCTTGTCTTCTTTTATTAAATGTAAAAGCAGATCAAAAGGACCTTCGAAAACAGGTATTTTGATGTTAATTATGTCTTCCATAAATTATATTTTAAATCATTGATGAAGAATCCTGCAGCATCCTATTTTTCAGCTTTAACTTCAAAAGCTTCTTTTAGCCATATGAGTCTCGAGTTGTTTATAACCGTAAGATTTAACGTCTCGATAAATTTATCTGGTTCAAAATGTAAATTTTTTGTTTTTTCAAAAGGCATGGCAGAAATTTTTGCTTTTACATCAGCCGCCTTTTTGATCTCTGATTCCACAGGCATCTTTAATGTAGTGCCCATTTTCTTTGCTATTTCTCTGAATATTTCTCTATGACTTTTTGATTTCCCGTGTGAATCAATCGCCCTGTTCAAATGTTTGATTCTTCCAGCATAGTCAATTATCGTTCCTGAAGTCTCAAGATATTCAGCTACTGGAAGAACTATATCAGCATTTTTTGCAATATCGTTCATGTATGAATTTTGAACTATGAGAAAGTCTGTATCAGGTCTGTTCTGTAAAGGTACATTTCCTGCTATATAAAGCAAACTATATTTGCTATCGGTCATCTCTGCATAACTCTTACTTTCTGTTTCAATTCCCATTAATGCTACACCACGCGCATTAGATTCTGGATAAACTGCAATTATATCACCTTTTATCAAGGCAAGATTTGATGCAGCATTAAAAAGTTCAGGGGATACAAGTATTAAGGGAGATTTTGCGTTTAATATCATCCCAGCAGACTTTGTAATTTCTTCAGTAATCTCCCGAACATCTGAAAGATATTCTTCTGTTTGCTTGTCAATTTCTGCTCCACTTTGTTTAAGAGCAGTAATGATAGCCTTAATACTCTCGATTTCATTACCTCTCAGATTAATTGACGCTACAGTGCTTAATCCTGTCTCTGCCTCATTTATAACTATAAGTTTTGCTCCTCTGTTTACCCTTTTTCTTACTGCTGCATCAATAGCAGGCAGAACTCTATCCCATTGTGATAGATTAAGTCCGATTACAATAATCAAATCAGAGCTATTAATATCTGCTTTACCTGAGTTCTTAAAAACTTTGGGATCTGAATATAAACTTATTGTAGAACCAATATTTTGAGTTTTTAGTACTTCTGTTGCAAATCTTTTAAGAGTGATAGCATCTTCATTCGTAATTGATGCTGAACTAATAATACAGGTATTTTTACCTGCTTCTTTAAGTTTAGTCGAAACAATATTTATTGCGTCTTCCCATGTTGTTTCTTTCAATTCTCCATTAACCCTTTTTAATGGAGTTGACAATCTTGATTCTGCTCTAAGACTATCAAAACCGAATCTTCCATATGCGCAAAGATATTTTTCTACAGAACCATCTTTTGCTCCAGAATTAATTTTTTGAATATCTCCTTCCCGAACACTAACCTTAATTTCACAGGCGCAACCACACAACATACAAACCGAGTTATATTTTTCATACTCCCATTCCCTTCCCTTTCTCCATCTGTCTGCCTCAAGCAGAGCATTAACAGGGCAGGCATCGACACAACTTCCGCAGAAAGTGCATTCGGATTCCTGCAAAGGTCTGTCATTTGCAGTTACAACTTTCGATTCAATTCCCCGTCCCATAAAATCCAGCACATTTGTTCCCTGCTCTTTGCATACTCTTACACATCTTCCGCAAAGTATGCAATAATCCGGGTCACGTTTTATAAAAGGATTTGCCGCATCAACAGGATAACCGAATTTTTTTCGTGTGAAAGAAGATTCCTTCAACTCAAATTCATAGGCATATTTTTGAAGATTACAAATACCTGATTTTGTACAGGTCATACAGTCAAGCGGATGCATCGAAAGAAGCAAATCAATAACAAATTTCCTGACTTCCTGAACCCTTTCAGTTTTAGTCTTAACAATCATATTATCTCTTACTTTTGTATTACAGGCAATAACAGGAGCCTTCAGACCTTCCACTTCAACAAGACATAATCTGCATGCTCCGACACCCTTCATGCCTTTCATGTAACAGAGATTCGGGATATGAATTCCAGCGATTTCAGCAGCATCTATTAGATTAATTCCAGCTGGGACTTCTACCTCTTTGCCATCTATATTAATTTTCACTACTTCTTCCATTTAAACCTCCTATATTGAATAAATTTAAAATATTAGTTTAAGCAAATTCAGGCTTTAAAATATTTATTTTAATAGCACCTTCAGGGCAGACTTTTATACATTCTCCGCATCTGGTACATCTTTTTTTTCTTATTTCAAAGGGGAGATAGCCTGTTTGAAAAGGTTTTTTCTTCTCGCCCAGTATAGCTTTTTCCTTACATACTTCAAGACATTTTCCGCACATCGTACATAATTCAGGGTCAATTATATATTCAATGAGAGCTATACATTCAGTTGAAGAACATATACCATAGATATGATTCTGAAATTCTTCTTTAGACGAATTAATTAAATCTATTATAAATTTTCCCGTATCTTTTCCTTTCTTACAAAAAGAACCTTCTATCATCATTGCCCCTATTCTTTCTAAGACCTCAATATCTTTTATATCAGTTTCTGTATGCTTTGAAATCCTTCTCAATCTAATTCTTGCTTCAGCAGTACCGAGACTGCAGGGAAAACATTTGCTACACATAGGTCCTGATATAAACTCATCTATATAATAAAGCAGCCTCTGAACAGGGCATTTTTTGTTTTCGGATTCTCTTCTTATATCATCAAGTTTCTTCTCTTTTTCTTCCAATCGCTTAACCTCTTCCATAAATTATCTCCAGATTATTTGTTTTACTTTTCATCTTTTTAGTACATAGTTTCTGCCATATAACATACCTCTGGCAAAAGATAAGAAACTAAATCTCGGTAAGTAATCATTCCAATAATCTTATCGCCTTCAACAACAGGCAGATGTCTTATCTTCTTTCTTGTAGCAACAGCAATAGCAGAACTTACTTTAGTAGATGGATCAAATGTAGTAATATCTCTCATTATAAGATTCTCGAGCATTTCATCTGTAGAAATACCATTATACACACATCTTACAATATCTCTTTCAGTGAAAATACTAACGAGTTTATCATTTTCATCAACTACAAATATTCCGCTGACATTTTTTTCACTCATGAGATTAATGGCATCTGCTATACAACAATAATGATTAATTTTGATAATTTCATATGGCCTTGAATCCAGAATATCCTTAAGAGTCATCTTGCGCCTCCTTTCTATATTGTCTATTTCTTCAATAGGTATCTTAAATTCTTCTTCGAGTCTTGCATATCCAGCCTTTGTTACTTTTATTGCATTCACAGGACAAACTGAATAGCATGCCTTACACTTTGTGCAATACTCACGGTCTATAAAAAACTTCCTTCTCGTTTCTTTTACAGCATCAAAAGCACATGCCTGTTTACAAAGACCGCATAATATACATTCTTTATGATCTATAAAAAATAGTCCAATGTTGCAAACAGCTGCGCGACAATATTTTTCATATACATGTTCCTCATATTCTTCACGGAAATATCTAATTGTAGTCAGTACAGGATTAGGTGCGCTCTGTCCGAGTCCGCATAAAGAACCCCTCTTTACCATCCAGCTTAATTTTTCGAGTCTGTCAATATCCCCTGCTTCTCCTTTTCCTGATGTAATCTTTTCAAGTAACTGAAGCATCTGGTACGTTCCTATTCTGCATGGAGGACATTTTCCGCATGATTCTGCCTGTGTGAACGAAAGAAAAAATTTTGCCACATCAACCATACAATTGCCTTCATCCATTACAACCATTCCGCCTGAACCCATTATTGAGCCAACTTTAGAGAGCGAATCAAAATCAACCGGGAGATCAAGA
>Ga0078972_1004507_pt1 | contig 37896 bp, 32 predicted proteins | sample YelNatPaOPGAMG01_FD_67568 | JGI IMG/M metagenome (GOLD analysis project Ga0078972, IMG submission 67568) | Hot spring thermophilic microbial communities from Obsidian Pool, Yellowstone National Park, USA - OP-RAMG-01 (SPADES assembly) (version 2) | ecosystem: Environmental > Aquatic > Thermal...
CCCAGGTCTCAATGGGGCTATTAAATGGGTTGTGAAGTCAGCCATGACAAATTTAAAGGATTCCAAGACTGAGGAGGGACAGATAATCGGAATCAGGGACGGATGGAAAGGGCTTGTTCGACCCGAAGGGGATGAGGACTTTCCAGGCCCCCGATACAACGTCCTGACGGAAGAGATGGTACGAACCTGGGATCGCTATGGCGGAACGAATCTGGGCACATCGAGAACCAATCCGTACAACCCGAAAAACGATCAGTCCAAGACCGTAATTGCCAATATCGAGCGTCTTCGGCTCGACTATCTCATCGCCATTGGCGGCGAGGATACCTTGGGTGTGGCCCACAAGCTTCACCGCGAGGGGATCAACGTCGTCGGAATCCCGAAAACCATCGACAAAGACCTCTCAGGAACCGACTACACCCTCGGCTTCGAAACGGCTGTGAACGTGATCACCGAGGAGATCGACCGCCTCCGAACCACGGCGGGCTCCCATCGGAGGATCTTTGTCGTCGAGACTATGGGACGTCATGCCGGCTGGCTGGCCCTCGAAGGAGGCGAATCGAGCGGAGCCTATATTATCTTGATCCCCGAGTACGACTTCGACATGGGAAAGATCGCAGAGCTCGTGATCGAGGGAAGAAGAAAGGGTGCCCGCTACGATATCCTGGTAGTGGCCGAAGGGGCGAAACCCCGTGGAGGGTCCGAGGTGGCCAAGGACGAGGTAGTCGATAGTTTTGGCCACAAGGCCCTGGGAGGTATTGGAGAATTTCTCGCCAAAGAGCTGACCCGTCTGACCGGCCTTGAAACCCGGAGCCTGACGCTCAGCCACCTCCAGCGCGGAGGAACGCCTTGCGCCTATGATCGAAGGATGGGACGATACTTCGGCATTGCTGCTGTGGACCTGATCGCCAAAGAGGAGTTCGGCAAGATGGTCAGCTACCGAAACGGAAGGATTACGGCTGTCCCCCTTGAAGAGGCGATTGGAAGACTGAACCTCGTCGATGTGCGAACCCAGTACGACACCGAGCGCTACAATGGGAGACGAACCATCCTCGGGACCACGTAGGGGAAACCTCCGTCGAAGGCGTCAACCGGCGAAAGCCACGTTCCAGATTCAGAAGGCCGGTTGACCCCGAGGCCCCGAGGAAGCGGGAGGCCTCACGCCCCCCGACGGGGGCTCCGCGCCTTCTTTCTTTTCCGTTTCACCCCGCTCCGACGAAGGGCTTCCATCAAGGAAGGCCTCCCAGATCACCCCCGGCCCATCGCCATCGCTGGGAAGCCCTGTCTCCAGATTGACCTTCATCATCTTCACTCCCTCGGGAGGTCGAAACGTCTCAACGGGAGTGTTCTTCAAAGCCGACGCCATGAAATTGACCCAGATCGGAAGAGCAGCTCGTGCCCCTGTTTCATTCTTCCCAAGGGAGGCTTTGTCATCAAATCCAACCCAGACCGAGGCAAGGAGAGACGGCGTATAGCCAATGAACCAGGCATCCCCATAATCGCTCGACGTTCCGGTCTTTCCTGCCACAGGCCTGCCCAAAACCTTTGCTCCCTGCCCTGTGCCATGCTGGACAACCCCTTCCAGAAGGTGGGTCATAATGAAGGCCTCTTGGGGAGTGAGGACCCGCTCTTTCCGGGGAGCAGAGGACGGTAGGGTTTCAGGTGTTTCCTCCTCTTCATCCTCGTTTTCTTCAGAAACCCTAAGAGGATCATCCTCCTCCAGAACCTCTCCTTTCATGGTCACGATTTTGCGAATGAAGATGGGTTTGACCCGTTCGCCTCCGTTCGCGAAGATGGCGAAAGCGGAGGTCAACTCGAGCATCGATACACCCGAACTTCCAAGAGCTACCGAAAGGTTTCGTTCGATCGGGGATTCGATGCCCATTCGCTTGAAGAACTTGAGGGCATAGCCGATACCGATATCCTCCAGGATCTTCACCGTCACCACGTTTCTCGAATGGGCCAGGGCATTACGGAACGTGATCGGGCCTCGATAGGTCTTGTCGTAGTTCTTGGGAGCCCAGTACGTGCCTCCGTCATGATCCGCATACTCCACGGGTGAATCCATGAGAATCGTCGAGGCCGTATAACCCTTTTCGAGGGCAGCCGCGTAGATCAAGGGCTTGAAGGCCGAACCCGGCTGTCGCCGGGAATAGAGGACTCGGTTGAACTGGCTTTCCGAAAAATCCCTGCCTCCCACCATCGCCTTGATGTAGCCTGTTCTTGGATCCATGCAGAGGAGGGCGCCCTGCACGAGAGGTTCTTGATCCAAGGTGAAAATGGGCATCCCCTCTTTTCGTGGGAGCTCCTTGAACCGAACGGAGACGACATCCCCGGGCTTGAGCAATTCAGAGGGGTCCTTCACCTTTCCCGGCTTATACGTGGAAGTGGGCTTGATGTGAAGGGCCCAGGTCATCTCCGAATAAGGAAGGATTCCCTTTCGATCCTCCACCCAGATTTGATAGGCCTTCTTGGAGTCATCCCTTGAAAGGACGACTCCCTCGAGCATCTCACTCGAAGAAGAGATGGGGGTCGTGGAGGGTTTTCTCTTAAGCAGTGCGCTTAGCTCTGGGGAAGGGAGGGTTCGAATCGGCCCTCGAAAGCCCTGCCGTTTGTCAAGCTCTTTCAGCCCCGCCTCGACCGCTTTTTGAGCCATGCGCTGGAGGGAGAGATCGAGGGTGGTGTAGATTCTCAGGCCTTCCTGATAGACCTTCTCCTTGCCGTATTTCTTTTCGACCTGCTGCCGAATGAATTCGGTAAAGTAAGGGGCCTTGCTGAAAAAGGCTCCCTCTCTCGACTGAACGCGGAGGGGCGTTTTCAGGGCCTTCTCCTTTTGGCTTTCGTTGATGTAGCCCTCCTCGACCATGCGCGTCAGCACATAGTTCTGCCTCTCCTTGGCTCTTCTCAAATTGTTCACAGGCGAATAACGGCTCGGGGCCTTCACCAACCCGGCGATCAGAGCGGCCTCTGCAAGGTTGAGCTGCTCGACCCGTTTGTTGAAGTAACTTTCCGCGGCCGCTTCCACACCGTAGGCTCCATTGCCGAGATAGACGTTATTGAGATAGAGGGAAAGGATCTCCTCTTTGCTCAGGTTTCGTTCCAAACCGAAGGCATAGGCCACCTCTTTGAGCTTTCTCATCAGGCTTTTCTTCGGGGTAAGGAAAAAAGTTTTGGCGACCTGCTGGGTAATGGTGCTTCCTCCCTGAACGATTCTTCCCGAGATCAAGTTCTTAAACATCGCTCGAAGGATTCCCTTGTAGTCCACCCCTCCATGACGGAAGAACTCCGAGTCTTCGGCCGCGATGAAGGCATGAATCAAATGCTTGGGAATCCGCTCCAGCGGGACAGGGATGCGATTTTCGAGAAGGAACTTTCCGATCACTTCGTCATCCTCCGAATAGATGACGGAGTAGGAGCCTTCTCGTCGTTCCTTCAGGGAGCTGTAATCCGGCAGGTTGTGAGAAAAATAGAGAAAGAGGGATCCTACAGGAAGGGCCAACGCCACGGTAGGGATCAGTAGAATCAGAAAAGCATAGAACGTCAATCCCTTCGTCCTTCTTTTCCCTCTTCCTTTCCCTTGAGAAGATCGCTTCGGGGTCATTGACATCGTCTACCCTGATCTTGCAAAAATGGCTCCCCAATGGAACGGGCGGATCTGGTCATCAAAAAAGGGAAAACCCTCTGCGGGGCCTTCCCTTTTTGAGGAAGCACAAGGCTTTCCATCCTTACCTTCTTTTCTTTACCACATGGGCCTTCAGGTCCTCGACCTGCTTTTTCAAGGCCTCGTTTTCCGCCGTGAGATTCGTGATCGCGGCATCTTTTTCAGCGGCCTTCTGGATCTCTTCCTTCAACCTCTGATTTTCGAGCCTCAACTTGTCGTTATCCGATTTGAGCGTCGCCACCTCTGCCTTGAGCTTCTCGTTCTCGGCTTTGATGTCGGCTCCACAACCGACTAAAACCGTTGCAAAAGCCCCAAGGAGAACCAAGAACAAGAGAAGCCCGAGCACCTTTCTCATGCCGATTCACCTCCTTCGAACCCGAACATGCCGACAGTTCTTATTATAAGAAGACATCTCGAAAAAATCAAACTCGCTCCTCAACCTTCTTGACGGCAGAGGGAAATTCCTGTAGAGTTTCGTTAAAGCTCTTGGGGATGGAGCTTCCCCCCAAAGCAAGATCGGTCAACGAAAGGATGGAAAGATGGATGCAAGGTCAAGAGGCAACGCGAAGGGAATAGAACGGGTCTTCGTTGTCGGAGCGGGAACCATGGGACACGGGATCGCGATGGTCTTTGCCATGCACGGTTACGAAGTGGACCTGATGGATATTTCTTCAGAGGCCCTCGAAAAGGCCCTTCAGCTCATTCGAAACAATCTTTCCACGCTGAAAGAGGAAGGGTTGATCCGCGTCCGAACCATCAAAGAAACCCTTTCTCGGATCCATCCCACCTCGGACCTCCAAGCGGGAGCCGAGGCAGACCTTGTCATAGAGGCCATTTCAGAAAATCCCAGGGCAAAACGAAAGCTTTTCCAGACCCTCGACAGCCTCTGCCCTCGTAGGACGATCTTTGCAAGCAACACGTCCTATCTCAACGTCTTCCCTTACCTCAAGACGGAGCGGACAAAAAGGATGATCATCACCCATTGGTGGGCTCCTCCCCACCTGATCCCTTTGGTGGATGTGGTCGGCGGTCCCCAAACGTCTCCCGAAACCATCCGGACCGTCCAGGAAATTCTTCGGAGCCTCGGGAAAGAGCCTGTTCTCATGAAAAAATTCATCCCCGGCTACATCGTCAACCGGCTTCAACGAGCCATGGCGCGAGAGATCTTCTACCTTCTCGATGAAGGCTTTGCCTCAGCCGAGGAAATCGATCGGGCCGTCAAGAACAGCATCGGCCTCCGGATCCCCGTCGTGGGGGTGGTCGGACGATACGACTTCACAGGCCTCGATCTTGCCCTTTCCTTCGAAGAGAACCCTTCGATTCATCTTGTGTCGAAAGATCGAAAGCCTCGGACGCTCATACGCCTGGTGAAGGAAGGACGCCTCGGAGTAAAGACAGGTAAAGGCTTCTACGACTATTCTGATCGCTCGACGGCCGATGTGATGAGGGAACGGGACCGAAAGCTCATCGCCCTCATGAGGTTCTTGAAATCACCTGCCATGAGGTAACACCACCCGGGCAACCCCACAGGGTTGCCCTTGCATGGATCGATCAGAGTTCAGCGTTCACAGTTCATCGTTCATTTTTCATCGTTCATGGTTCATTGTTCACAGTTCATTGTTCACGGTTCATTGTTCACGGTTCGTGATTCACGGTTCATTTCAGGCGACATGAGGGCCCGTTTGACTTCCGTTCCGAAATTGGTTAGGGTTTTTTAGGCGTGGAGGCGAAATCGCCATCTTGAAACAAGGAGTAAACTATGATCATCACCATCAACCCGAAAAATCCTCAGATCAGGCTCGTCCGAAAAGTCGTAGAGGTTCTCCGAGGGGGTGGAGTCATTGGTTATCCCACGGACACGATCTATGGGGTCGGCTGCGACCTCTTCAACCCAGAGGCCATTCGAAAGGTTCACCGACTGAAGCAGGGAGACGGCAAGAAACCCCTCAGCTTCATCTGCGCCGACCTGAAAGATATCAGCAAGTATGCCTTTGTCTCGGACTTTGCCTACAAGACGATGAAACGCCTTCTTCCGGGTCCGTATACCTTTGTCTTGAAAGCAACCAAGCTCGTTCCAAAGATTGCCCAGACGAAACAGAAAACGGTGGGGATCCGCATTCCCGACAACAAGATCTGTCTTGCCCTCGTCAAAGAGCTTGGCAATCCGATCATCAGCACCAGTGTGAACCGACCGGACGAAGGACTCTACAACGATCCTCACGAAATCGAAGAGCGCTTTGGAAAACAGCTCGACCTGGTCGTGGACGGCGGCCTCATCGTCGCTGAGCATTCGAGCATCATCGATCTGACAGATGAGATTCCAAAAGTGCTCCGAAAGGGAAAGGGCGATGTCAGCTTCTTCGAGTAAAGACCCCTCGGGTCTTCATCTCCTCTGCCTATGATCGTCGATTGCCATACGCACATCTTTCCTGATTCGGTTCAGTCTCATCGAGAAGCCTTCTGCGAAAAAGACAAGGGGTTTTCATCCCTTTACGAAAACCCGAAAGCCAAAATCGCCCGGGTGGAGGAGCTCATTTCGGCTATGGATGAGGCTGAAGTCGCTTGGTCCGTCATCCTCGGGTTCCCATGGGATCGCGGAGATCTCTGCCGCTTTCATAACGAATATCTCTTCGAATCCGCCTCCCGATATCCTGATCGACTCGTCGTGTTCGTGACAGTACCCCTTTCGGATCCCGATGCCGCGGTCCTGGAGTTCGAATGGGCATTGAAGTGGGGGGCTCGGGGAGTCGGAGAGGCCGGATTCTACGGTCGCGAGATGACCCATACGGAGATCGAAAGGATGAGACCCCTGCTTTCGGCAATGGAAAAGGAGGGCCTTCCCTTCCTTCTTCACACCAACGAAACCCTGGGCCATGTCTATCCGGGAAAGGGACGGACACCGATCGATCGCTTTTACGACCTGATCCAGGCCTTTCCCAACCTTCCGGTCATCCTGGCCCATTGGGGCGGGGGGCTTCCCTTCTACGAGCTCATGCCGGAGGTCAAGAAGGCGATGAGGCGGGTTTATTATGATACGGCCGCCTCACCCCTCCTCTATTCCGACAAGATTTACGCACTCGGCAAAGAGATGGTGGGCCCGGAAAAGATCCTTTTGGGAAGCGACTTTCCACTGCTCTCCCCCAAGAGATATCTTTCGGAGCTGCAAAGGGCAAACCTCACGGAGGAGGAAAGAGCGAAGATCCTCGGCGAAAACGCCCGAGCGCTCCTCAGGCTGGATGGGAACCCGTTGGAAAACCCTTAGAACCTTCCCTTAACCCTGAAGGCACAGGAATCCCTCCTCTCCGGGGCAACTGGCGGGCTAATCCTCTTTGGGCCGCATGAGGGTCGATCTGGCCGTGGCCAGAACCGTTCCGTCTTCGGTGGTCATCCGTGCCACAGCCCGGATCAGCCTGGGCCGCACCTCGACGATCTCTCCGTGAACGAACAAGGGGGTGAGGATTGGAGCGGGCTTCTTGAATCGGATCTCCAGGACGGCCGTGACACCTCCGTAGCCCAGTTCGTAGGCCAACTTGGCCATGGCCTCGTCAAGAAGGGTACTGACAATGCCGCCATGAACGACTCCATCAAATCCTTGAAAGACCTCCCCCGCCACAAAGGTCGTCTTCAGGGTTTTACGATCCTTGTCGATTTCGAAACGCAACCGCAAGCCACCAGGGTTCTCATCTCCACAGACAAAACATTTTCCGTAGGATTCAAAACGCATACCTTCTCCCTCTTTCTCGCAGGTTGACTTCCCTTCCCCCGTATCATATAGTTTTCGTAAAGCGATTGTCAATTTTGGAGGTTTTCCGTAGGCCGCCATGAAAAATTATGAACCCTATTTGGAAGTGGCCGTTCAAGCGGCCAAAGATGCAGGACGAATCCAGAGGCGCTCCCTTCAAGGTGCGCTCCATGTGGAGTACAAAGCCGAAATCAACCCTGTGACAGAGGTGGACCGTATCTGCGAGCGGAGAATCCTCCGGCGAATCCGCCACGCTTTCCCCGATCACGAGGTCCTGACCGAGGAGACCCCTTTTGAACGGAAAGGATCACCCTGGCGCTGGATCGTGGACCCTCTTGACGGGACGTCCAATTACGTGCATGGATACCCGTGTTTTTGCGTGTCGATCGCTCTGGAATACGAAGGAGAGCTCTCCCTCGCCGTGGTTTATGATCCCAACCTTCGAGAGCTTTTCCATGCCGTGAAAGGACACGGAGCCTTTCTCAACGGGCAACGTATTCGGGCCTCCCGAAACGAAGATCTCGATACGTGCCTCATTGGAACGGGGTTCCCCTACGATATCCGTCAATACCCCGATTTCTACCTCACCTTCTTCCGCGCCTTCATGGTACGAACCCTTGCCCTTCGCCGCCCGGGCTCGGCCGTCCTCGATCTCTGCTACGTGGCAGCAGGTCGATTCGACGGCTTCTGGGAGATGAAGCTTCATCCTTGGGACATGGCTGCAGGCTGCCTTCTCGTGAAGGAGGCCGGTGGGAAGCTGACGGATTTCGACGGAGGCTCTCACAGCATCTATTCATCCTTGGAGACCCTTGCAACGAACGGGTATATTCACGAACAGATGCTCGAGATCATGCGGGAGATTAAGACCGCCTTCCCACCTCCATGGGAAGGAGAGGCACTTTCCCATAAGTCTCGGCACCTCTCGGCTACCTCCGGTGGCGATCCTTCCGCTCCATAGGGTGAAACGAAAGAGGCTGAGAGATGAAGAAGCAAGGCGAGCTTTTTACCCATGAACAGAAAGACCTCGTAAGAAGGGAAGCTCCCCTTGCCGACCGCATGAGGCCCCGCACCCTCGAGGAGTTCGTTGGACAAGAGCATCTTTTAGGGAAGGGAAAGATGCTTCGACAGGCCATCGAATCGGACCACCTTCCCTCGATGATCCTCTGGGGGCCGCCAGGCTCGGGGAAGACGACCCTCGCCATGATCATTGCCTCCACGACGCACTGCCAATTCCTATCTTTCAGTGCTGTCCTCTCCGGCGTCAAAGAAATCAAAGAGGTTGTCAAGGAGGCAAAGGACGCGCTCCAGTACGAGCAGAAACGAACGATCCTTTTTGTCGACGAGATTCACCGTTTCAACAAAGCGCAACAGGATGCCTTTCTTCCCCACGTGGAAAACGGAACGATCATCCTGATCGGCGCTACAACGGAGAACCCCTCCTTCGAGGTGATCTCTCCCTTGCTCTCCCGCTCCAAGGTCTTCACGCTTCGAGCTTTGACAGAGGAGGAAATCGGGCTCATCTTACGACGAGCCCTATCCGACGAGGAGAGAGGCCTTGGGAGATATCGTGCCGTTTTGGAACCGGAAGTGATCCAAGGCATCGCTCGTCTTGCCAACGGAGATGCCCGAACAGGATTGAATACCCTTGAGATGATCGTCCTGACGACCCCTCCCGACGCATCAGGAATGCGTCGTATCCGGAAAGAGAACCTCGAGGAGGCCCTCCGAAAGAAGGCCTTTCTCTACGATAAGGCCGGAGAGGAGCATTACAATCTCATCTCGGCCCTTCATAAGAGCTTACGGGGAAGCGATCCGGATGCAGCCCTTTACTGGCTTGCGCGGATGATCGAATCGGGCGAGGATCCCCTTTATATTGCCCGCCGAATGATCCGGTTCGCCTCGGAGGATGTGGGAATGGCCGACCCTCAGGCCCTTCAGGTGGCCCTTTCAGCCATGGAAGCCTTTCACTTCATCGGCCACCCCGAGGGCGAGTTGGCCCTGGCCCAGGCAGCGGTCTACCTTGCCACCGCACCCAAATCGAACAGCCTCTACGTGGCCTTCGGAGCGGCCCAGAGAGACGTCCGGGAAAAGGAGGCCATGCCCGTTCCCCTTCACATCCGAAACGCACCCACCACCCTTATGAAGGAATTAGGCTACGGTAAAGATTACAAATATCCCCACGACTATCCCGATCACTTTGTCCCTGAGGAATACCTGCCGGAGAATTTGAAGGGAAGGATCTACTACGAACCGAGCGACTTCGGGTTCGAAAGAGAGGTGAAGAGGCGCCTCGAGGCGTGGCGTAAGAAGAAAAGAAATCTCAAAGAATGAGAAAAGGGCTCTGCAGCCTCGCGGCTTCGCCACCCTTCCCTCCCGTCCCTCCGAACCTCATCAGAACCCATCCGTCCGTGCAGGATTTATGGGAGCCTCACGGTCCGGTCTGGAGCGGCTTGCCTACAAGTCGCTCATAGGCCTCGAGGTATTTCTCCCTTGTCTTTTGGATGATCTCCTCGGGTAACGTCGGAGCCGGAGGGGTTTTGTTCCAACGGATCGAAAGCAGGTAATCCCTGAGGTATTGCTTATCAAAACTTCGCTGAGGTCGACCGGGCTCATACTCGTCCTTCGGCCAGAACCGTGACGAATCCGGGGTGAGCAGTTCGTCGATCAAGATGAGCTTCCCCTCCCAAATCCCGAACTCCATCTTCGTATCGGCAATGAGAATGCCCCGCTCTTCGGCAAACTCCCTCGCTTTTCGGTAGACCGAAACCGCCACGTCTCGGAGCTTATGGGCAAGGTTTGGCCCAACGAGTTCTTCCATCTTCTCAAAGGTGATGTTCTCGTCGTGAAGGCCTGCCTCTGCTTTGGTGGCCGGTGTGAAGAGGGGCTCTTCAAGCCTCGATGACTCGACCAAGCCTCCTGGAAGGCGAAGGCCGCAGACGGTTTGTGTCTTTCGATACTCCTCCCATCCCGAACCCGACAGATAGCCCCGAACCACACATTCGACGGGAAGGGGTTTCGATTTCAGGACCAACATGGAGCGTCCGGCAAGAACCTCTTCGTACCCCCGGCACTCCGGAGGAAAATCCCTCATGTCGGTTGAGATCAGATGGTTTGGAATGATCTCCTGAGTGAGCTCGAACCAGAACCTCGAAAGCTGGGTCAAAACCCTGCCCTTATCGGGGATGGGATTGGGCATGACGACATCGAAAGCCGAGATCCGATCCGTGGCCACGATGAGCAATCGGTCGCCAAGATCGTAGATGTCCCTCACCTTTCCCCGACCTAAGAGGGTGAGATTCTTGAGTTCGGTTTCCATGATCACAGAAGACATCGTTTACCCCCCGAAAAAACACGATGCTGTTGGACCCGATAGGAAGCCCTTTGCTGAAACGATACGGCTCAATTTGTACAAGAGTCGAAGAAGTATATCACACCGTAAATCGTCTCGCAATCCATCTGAAAAGCGGCGGCTCCGATTCCTTCCCCTCCTTACGTCACGGCGAAGCAACCGGGGGTCCCTGCGACGAGGGGCGACGAGGGGTCGGTCCTCGTCGTGAGGAAGAAACGCCTCCTTCACCCAAGGCCCTTTTCAGGAACGCCTCGATGCGTTTCTGATCATAGCCCACGGGGATCAGCAGCTCCTCTGTGGCTTTAAGAAGAAGCCTCTGATAGGTTTTGACGTCGTACGTGTCCCCTGGACCCACGAAAGGAAAAGGTCTGACCCTCTCTTCCTTAACCCTTGATTGAGGGGCGCGGATGATGTATCGCACTTTCTCTCCCGGGTGAACGGAGACTCCGAAATCCTCCATCTGCTGGGCAGCCAGGGCTGTGAGGCTATCCACTTTGTAGGCATTGGCCTCCTGGGAAATCCTCTTCGTGATCGCCAGATCCTCCGGTTTAACCCTTCCCTCTTGCAAAAGGAGACTGTGCTCAAGAAGGAGCTCCAAAATCTCCGGGATCTTCGATGAAAAGGCCTCCTTCCCATCTGCCTTGGCCAAAAGGTCGAGCATCCGAAGCTGGGCCTCTCCCACAAGAGGAGGCGTGTCGCTTCGCCGGAAAGAGAGACCCCTGGCCTTTATCTTTCCATCACGGAAAAGGCCGAAGTAGCGGTTCGCCACCGGGCTTTCAACGTTCCCTTTCGAGGGAAGAAAGGCAATCCACCGATAGAGGCCTTCGAGGTTCATGACGACTCCGGTGGCCTCGCTGATCTTCTCGCAAAGGGTGAGGACCTCCTCCTCGGTCGTCCCTTCTTTACGAATCCAGAGCGAATCGGTGAGGGCATGGAGAAGCTCAAATCCAGCCTCTTCGCAGATCTCCTTCGCTTGAAGAAGCTTCTCCCTGCCAAAGGCGGTGACAGCTTCGTGGGCCTCGATCCTTCCAAAACGGGCGTTCCGATAACCGAGGTATCCAAAACAGGTGACAAGCATCCACTTCAATGCGGTCTGCTTGCGATGATAAATCTCCCCCTTTTCCGACCGCTTCGCCATACTCTTCAGCCAAGTCCTTCTTTTCAGAAGAGGCCGAAGGACCTTGGGCACCAGCCCCTCGCGCTTTTCGCAGATCGTGTAGCCCACCTCTGGAACCTTCTGATTCTCGCAACACCCGCAGAGCACGGTCTCAGGAGAGATGTTGTGAAGGGCCATCATGGTGGGATACATGGAGGCGAAGTCGATCTCTGCGACGTGTTCAAAAAGGCCCAGTTTGGGTTGAAAAACGAGCCCTCCCTTGTCGGCAACGAGAAGATCCCATGCGGTCTTAAACCGTTCGGGCTCCCCTTTCCGCCAAGGGATGAGGATCCCTTCGTGGAAGGCCCGGGCAAGCTGCATCGATGTAATGGCCGTTCCGGGTGAGGTCCGGGCCATCCTCTGCACAGGGATTTGGGCCAGCCGTGCCAGCTCGAGGATCCCCTCCAGGGCCGACTCTTTAAAGAGAAAAGAATTCCGGCGATCGATATGCCACCTTCCGAAGAGCGGATAGGCCGCGGCCTGGTAGTAAGTTCGACCATAAGACCAGTAGGAACGGCCCTGAGTTCGAAGGGACCGTTTCGGCCCATGGGGCTCTCGATCCCAGGGAAGAGCGATCTTGGACTTCTGCTCCATCGCAAAGAAAAAAGGCATGAGGCAGGAGTCCCCATCCTCGGTCAGAATCACATCCGGATCGAAAGATCGAAGAAGCCTTCCCATCTCTTTCAGATCCATCTCTTCCATCTCGATCTCATAGCCTTCACATTCGATGAGAAGCGATCGAGGCCTTCCCCGGTGAGAGAAGGTGCGACGGTCATCCAGACGAAGTTCCATGATCCGAAGATCGGGGGTCTCTCCTACATCCGACCACACCGACTCCGCGGGATCGGAGTGGATTTCAAAGAGGCGGGTCCCCTCGCATTCGATGAGGCATCGTCCCGTAGGGAAGAGACCTTTTTCGTAGAGATAGAGCTGGGCCAAAGGGATATCGCAATCGTAAAAACGAATCCCCTCTTCCCATGGGCCTAATATCTTGACAAGCTGTGTATAGCGACGGCCGTCAGCCACCTCGATCTCCAGAACCTCCACCTCGTCGCCTGTCCAGAATTCCCGCTTTCGAGTCCAGCGGTGACCCGTTGCCCACCGGCCTCGTTCGAGAAAATCCCAAAGGGTGCGAAGGTCTTCTTTTTTCCCTTTGGCATAGAACCGGGGCCGGAAAGGATCCTCCAGGCGACGGAGGGATCCTCCCTCCTCTTTTATCCAAAGGATCATGGACGAATCGAGGCAGTAAAGGTCGAAAAGAAACCCTTCAAGTTCCATCGTCACACGGCAAGGGCGTCAAGGGGAGCATGGCCCGTCGAAAGGGGCGTATTACGGAACCTTCCTCTCCTCCGTATCGAGCTCTTCGAAGGCTTCGGCAGATTCGACGAAGCCTCCCCTCTCCTCCTCAAGGGCTTTTAGCCTCGATCGCATCTCGTCCAAGGCCTTCTCGTGCTCGAGAAGGATGGAGACGAGAATGGTTTCAAAAGGCCAAGGGGTCGAGGCGTAGACTCCGGCCTGCACGTGAAGCCTCGCCTTTTCGAAAAGGCGGTCGAAGAACTGTTGATCCTCCTTGCGAAGTCCCCTTCGAAACTTCCTCCACTGCTGGACCTCCTGTTCGAGTACCTTGCTGAAAGGAAGAACCGTTCTACCCATGGACCTTCTCCGTTGGTAAGGGCTTTAAAGAAGGGAGCCGGGGTTTTGCTGTTTCCAAAGACTGGGCCCTCTTTTTTTGCAGAACCCACTTCAGCCCCTCGGACTCAAGGGTCACCTTCCAAACCCCGTCCGAAAACGAGAAGAGCTTCTTCATCAGATATTCCCTCCTCACGCTGGGAAAAAGGGAGGATTGAAAGAGGAGAAGGGGAATGCCCTTCAAAGATAGCTCTTCCATCTTTTTAAGAATCCTCTCAAGAAGAGGCCCCACCTCCCGATCCGAAAGATCCTCATCTCCGAAGGGTGTGATCGCTCCGAGGAGGATCACCCAGGGTTTCTGAGAGACCTTTTCAAGAAGCTGTGGAAGCCTCTCCACGATCAGCGTCTCCATCTGATAGGACGTGAAGGCCCTCGCCACCTGGATCCCTTTAAGAACCCCATCGGGAGGAACCGCTGCCTTCCTTGCAATGAGGGAAACCTTGTACGGATCGAACCGGTTGGCTCCGTCGAGGACAATCACTCCGAACCCTTTAAGGGCCATCCACCCTGCCACCCATGAAGCAAGGGCTCCTGTCTCGTCCCCCCAAAGAAGGGTCCTCACAGGAAGGGTTTCTTCCTTGAGGGAGCTTGGAAGGATGAACTCTGAGAGGATCTCCTCGAAGGAAAGGCCAAGGGGTAGGACCGACCGTCGATCAGCATTTTCTAAAAACGCCGATGACCTTCCCGAGGATCTGAACATCTTCGCTTCTCCCGTCAATTCGAATGGTTTCCCATTCCTTGTTGTCCGGCTCCAACTCGATCCGGCTGCCGCGTTGAAAGAATCGTTTCACAGTAGCCTCGCCTCCTACAAGGGCCACCACCACCTCTCCGTTCTCAGCGGAAGGCTGAGATCGCACGATCACGTAATCCTCTGGAAGGATGTAGGGCGCCATGCTCTCGCCTTTCACCTTCAGAAGAAAGATCTCCCCTCCATTGGTCCACTCCTCGGGAAGAGGGAGGGTTCCTTCCACATGTTCAACGGCAAGAATGGGCTTTCCTGCTGTCACCCGTCCAAGGATCGGAACCTCGCGAATCATCCTGCCTTGTAGAAAATCTCTTCCATCGATTCTCTCCCTGGAGAGGGACGCTTCGCCATCCTCGTTTTGAAAGACAAGGATTTCAAGACCCCGCGAGACTGCGCCCCTCCGCCTCAGATAGCCCTTTCGCTCCAAGGCCTTCAGATGATCGAAGGCGGCCCGGGGGTAGATCTGAAAATGCTCACCGATCTCTCTCACGGAGGGAGGGTAACCTTTTTCTCTGATGAAGGCCTTGATAAAACGAAAGACCTCCCTTTGTCGTCGCGTGAGCCTCATCTCAACCTCCGGGAAAATAATACTATACGTTTGTTTAGTTGTCAAGTCCCGGAGAAATGAGGCATTGGATTAAAGCTTCGGTTTAGGTTAAAGTAATTTTTTAAGGCCCAAATGGGCGATTTCGTTCAGGAGCCCGGGGAAGCGACTTTTCTCGATGTTGAAACGCCTCAAGGAAGACATTCAGGTCATCAAGGAGCGGGATCCGGCGGCTAAGAACTACGTGGAGATCCTTCTTTGCTACCCAGGCCTTCACGCCATCTGGTTTCACCGGATAGCCCATTTCCTTTACCGCCGGAAATGGTATACCACGGCGCGCCTCCTCTCCCACCTCAGCCGCTGGCTCACGGGAATTGAGATCCATCCGGGAGCACAGATCGGGAGGCGTGTCTTCATCGATCATGGGATGGGAATCGTTATCGGTGAGACGAGCGAGATCGGAGACGATTGCCTTCTCTACAAAGGGGTGGTCTTGGGCGGCACGACCCTTGAGAAAAAGAAGCGTCACCCCACCCTGGGCAACCGGGTCATCGTGGGATCGAACGCCACGATCCTTGGGGCTATCACCATCGGAGACGGAGCAAGGATCGGCTCCGGGTCCGTGGTCGTCAAACCGGTCCCTCCGGGAGCCACGGTCGTGGGTGTGCCCGGCCGCGTGATCGAATCCCCGACGCCCGAAAAGGAGGAACTCGATTTCGAGCACGGAAATCTTCCGGATCCCCTTTCGGACATCATGAAGATGATCCTTCAGCTCTACAACAGGCTCGAAGAACGAGTGAAACGACTGGAGAACGAGCAGGCGAAAAACTGATCCACGAAGGGGCAAACCATGGCGAAGTATCCGCAGTTTTTGATGGACCATTTCCGCAATCCGAGAAATGTGGGAGAAATCCCGAATCCCGACGGAGTGGGCACGGTAGGGAACGCCTCGTGCGGCGACATCATGCAGATGCACATCAAGGTCAACGGAGAAAGGATCGAGGAGGCGAAGTTCAAGACCTTCGGCTGCGGCGCCGCCATCGCCACAAGCTCCATCCTGACCGAAAGGATTAAGGGAGCAACCCTCGAAGAGGCCCTCCGGATCTCGGAAGAGATTTCGAGAGAGATTCTCTCCCAACTTCCCAAGGAGAAGGTCCCCTGCTTCACCCTCGCTGCCGATGCCTTGAAGCTTGCCATTGAGGAGTATCGGTGTAAACAGCAGGGGGTTCACGAAAGGGGAGGCTTTGGCGTAGGAGACCTCGAAGAGAACGAGCGCTAAGGGTTAACCGTCCGTTCCATGAACGGTTTGTGAACCGGACATGAAAGGCTGCCCCAATGACCCAAGAGGAGAAGGTCATCCTTCTCAGAAATCCTAACGAAACCCTCGACAAGCTGATCAAGGACTTCATTCGCCGAAGCGAGGAGAATCGAAAAGGCCATCCGGGCTCTGGCCATTACTGGGATGAACCCCTCGTGGGGTTCGCCTCAGGAAACGATCCCCTCTTTTCCCGGTACAAGACCGTGATCGGTCCCTTTCACCTGACCCCTCGAGAGATCATGGCCGAGGCCTTACGAGAGAAAGGAAGGCCTTTACGACTCTCCGAGGCTGAAACCCTGAGCGTCGTCGCCTGGATCCTTCCTGCTGCCGAAGACACCCGAAGGAGCAACCAGAAGGAAGACCGTTTCCCCTCGAAGCTTTGGGCCTACACCAGGGATTTCGGCGAGGCCTGTAACGACGCCTTGCGCCACCACGTAGTTCGATTCCTTCGGGATCTCGGCTACCCCGCGGTTGCCCCTATCCACGCGGCTTCCTTTCGCTCCTTTCGGGATGAGAAGGTGGGGTGGGCCTCTTCGTGGTCGGAACGTCACGCGGCCTTTGCCTGCGGTCTTGGAACCTTTGGCCTGAGCGACGGTTTCATCACACCGAAGGGGATCGCCATGCGAGTGGGTAGCGTGATCACTCTGCTCAAGTTGACCCCGAGCGAGCGGAAATATGGCGATCATCAGGAGAACTGCCTCTTTTTTCGTTACGAGAAATGTGGAAGATGTATCTCCCGTTGCCCGGCCGGAGCGATTACGGAGAAGGGCCACGACAAAGACAAGTGTGCAGCCTATCTCCACTCCCATACCCTCAAGGCGAAGGTCAGGGAGTACGGGTTGAAAGATCCTCCCTCCTCGTGCGGCCTTTGCCAGACCAACGTTCCATGTGAACATCAGATTCCCAGACCCGATCTCATCGCCTGATCCTTTTGGAAAAGGCTACCCGTCCCTTCGAAATGCGATCGAAGGCCTCTCGCCTTGATTTCGGTTGCCCGATTCCATTATGATTGAAACGTGAAAGGATTCTTCAACCGACTTCTTCGGATCGATCTTTCAAAGAGGAAAAGTACGATCGAGGCCCTTTCCGACGAAATTCTTCAAACCTATCTCGGCGGAAAAGGTTTGGGGTCTTACCTTCTCCTCAGGGAAAACCCTCCACGGATCTCTCCCCTTTCTCCTCGGAATCGGGTGATTTTGACCACCGGCCCCTTGGCCGATAGCCCCTTTTACGGCTCCAGCCGGTTTGCCGTTTTCACGAAATCACCTCAGACGGGCATCTATTCGGAGTCCTACTCGGGCGGCGATATCACGATTCCCATGAGCCGAACCGGCTATGATGCCATTGTCATCGAAGGCCGCTCCCGAGCCCCGGTCTTTCTTGAGGTGAGCGATCAAGAGGTTCGTTTCCACGACGCAACGCCTCTTTGGGGCAAGGAGACCTACGAGGCCGAGGAGGCCCTCCTTGAAAAGGTTGGCCGGGATGAAGCCGGAGCCCTCGTCATCGGGCCGGCCGGGGAGCATCAGGTCAAATGCGCGGTGATCGAAATCGAGCGCTGGCGGTCCCTCGGTAGAGCGGGGATCGGCGCGGTGATGGGATCGAAAAGGCTCAAAGGCATGGTCTTTCACGGCCAGACGAGGCGACCTCTGGCGGATCCTGCCTCCCTGAAGAAGCTGGCAAAGGCCTTCAAAGAACGGGTCAAGGGCCATCAAACCGTCGAGACCTACAGGAAGTACGGGACCCCCATGCTCGTCTCCATCATGAACACCGTAGGAGCCTTTCCGACCCAGTACTGGTCCAAGGGCACCTTGGACGGATGGGAGGAAATCAGCGCCGAAAGCCTTCTCGAACGGTGCCACGTCAAGCCCTCGGCGTGCCCCCACTGTTTGATGGCTTGCGGAAAGATCTCGGAGGTGAAAGAAGGACGCCATCGAGGGCTCCGCATCATGGGGCCCGAGTACGAGACGATCTACGCCTTTGGCGGCCTCTGTCTGGTGAAATCGATCGAGGAGATCATCTATCTTAACGATCTCTGCGATCGTCTCGGTCTCGACACGATCACCAGTGGAAACCTTGTTGCCTTTGCCATCGAGGCCTCCAAGAGCGGAAAGATCAGAGAAGATCTTCGATATGGCGATGTGGACGTCATCGCCCGTCTTCTCATCGAGATCGCCTATCGCACGGGCGTGGGCAAGGTTCTCGCGGAAGGCGTTCGCCATGCGGCCCGAGTTTGGGGAATGGAGGAGCGTGCGATTCACGTGAAGGGCCTTGAGCCCGCCGGGTTCGACCCGAGGGTCCTTAAGGGAATGGGACTGGCCTACGCGACTTCAGACCGAGGGGCCTGCCATCTGAGGGCCACTTTTTACAAATCGGAGCTTTCCGGTGAAATCGATCCCAGCGATGTGAAAGGGAAAGCCAAGCTCTTTGTCGACGTGGAAGACAAGATGACCCTTTTCGACGCCCTGATCCTTTGCCGTTTCTACCGGGATCTGATCACGTGGAAAGATCTGGAAGGGATCATTCACGCCTCTTGCGGTCTTTCTCTCAAAAAAGAAGGGCTCAAAGCGATTGCCGCGCGGATCATCAACCTCGCCCGGACCTTCAACCAACAAGAAGGGGTAAAGAAGAAAGACGATCGCCTTCCGCGGCGATTCTTTCGCGAAGTGCTCCAGGAGACGGGAAAATCCCTTCAGCCCGAGGAGTTAGCGTTTATGTTGAAGGAGTACTACCAGCTTCGCGGATGGAGCGGATAAGAGAGGATGAATCGATCGTGACCAGGATGAGCCGGATTGTCCAAAGCCTGAAAACGAAGATTATCCTCAGTGTCATCGTCGTACTGGTGGTCATCGAAGGGATCTTTCTCTACCTCAACATTGCCTCCCTCTCCCGACAGATCCTCGAGAAGACGGAAGAGGAAGCCTACAACCTGAGCGAAACCATTCGCCTGAGCATTCGCAACGCCATGATCAAGGACCGCCGAGACGAATACCAACGGATCATCGACGACGTGGCGCAAAGAAAAGGGATCGTGGAGGTTCGTATTTTCAACAAGATGGGGCAGATCACCGTCTCCTCCGATCAGTCCAAGGTGGGAACGGTGGTGGACAAGAGGGCCGAGGCTTGTTACGGTTGCCATCGAGAGGACGAGGCCAAGGTGCTCCTTCCCTCGGACAGCAAAACCCGCATCTATCAAACGGAACAGCAGAAGCTTCTCGGTTTGATCAATCCCATCTACAACGAGCCCGCCTGCTACACATGCCATCCGCAAGGCCTCAACGTCCTGGGTGTTCTCGATACCATCATCAGCCTCGAGGGTTTTGAAAAAGAAAAGACCCGGATCTACAACCGCATGATCGTCTCCGGCATGATCAGCGTAATCGTCCTGAGCCTCCTCTTGAGCCTTCTCCTCCACCGCATGGTCAGCAAGCCCATCGATCGACTTCTGGCAGCCACCAAACGAGCTGCGGACGGAAACCTCGACCAGAGCGTCTCCATTCGATCCCACGACGAGCTGGGAAAGCTCTCCGAATCCTTCAACACCATGATCGCCGAACTGAAACGATCCCGTGACGCGATCGAAGGATGGACCGAAACGTTGGAGCGACGGGTTCAGGAAAGGACGGAGGAGCTTCAGAGGGTCCAAGACCAACTGATTCACGCCGGAAAGATGGCCGCCATCGGAGAATTGGCTGCCGGAGTGGCCCACGAGATCAACAACCCTTTGACAGGCGTCTTGACCTTCAGCTCCCTCCTTCTGAAGAAGATCGACGCGGAGCATCCCTGGCGAAAAGACCTCGAAACCATCGTTCAGCAAACGTCTCGATGCCGAAACATCGTGAGGGGACTTCTCGATTTCGCCCGGCAGAGAAAACCCGATAAGAAACCCTGGGACATCCATCAGCTTCTCGAAAAGACCCTTATTCTCCTTGAAAAGCAGGCTCCGTTTCAGAATGTGGAGATCGTCAAAGAGTATCAGGACGGGCTTCCCATGCTCTTTGTGGATGGCGACCAGATTCAGCAGGTCTTTATGAACATTCTGCTCAATGCGGCGGACGCCATGTCCAAAGACGGCGGTATGCTTCGTATCCGAACCGCTCAGAAGAATGACAAGGTCGAGATCGCCTTCTCGGATACAGGCTGCGGCATCCCGAAGGAACATCTCTCCAAGCTTTTCGATCCCTTCTTCACAACGAAGCAGACAGGAAAGGGGACGGGCCTTGGGCTGGCGATCAGCTATGGGATCATTCAAAGCCATAACGGAGAGATCAACGTAGAAAGCGAGGTGGGCAAAGGGTCCACCTTCCGAATCGTCCTTCCCGTGGAGAAAGAAAGGGAAACCCCTTCTTCTTCCAGACCTTGATCCGGGTTCCTCTTTGCGGGGAGCCCTTTTATCAGGGGTTTTGTTTTTTCTCGATCGCCGAGGTGGATTACCCCCTCCGTCACAAAACGAAGCCCTCTCTGTGGGGGGTTTTTGCAACATGAGGGTTGGATAAAAATCGCCCTACCAGCGGTTAGGGGGACTGGCAAAGGTTAATGCTTTTACGTAGGGCGAAGGGATAGCTTACGGACGTTGAAGGTTAGAGGTTGAAGGCGGGAGGCAAAAGGATCAACGCTTCACCCTTGCACCAGGCCATGATGGAGCCAGGGATTTTCATGGTTCGCGGGTGGTCCCCGCTGGCATGGGGGAATAAACAATATGTTAAAGCTCTTCAATAGTCTTGGCAAAAAGTTGGAACCTTTTGAACCGGTCCATCCGAATCGGGTGACCCTCTTTACCTGCGGCCCCTCTGTTTATCAGAGATCCCATATCGGAAACTTCAGAACCTTCTTATTCGAGGATGTCCTCGTCCGATATCTGGAGTTCTCGGGCTATAGGGTTGTACGGGGCATGAATTTTACGGACTTGGAGGATAAGGCCCTTCGAGAGGCTGAAAAAAGAGGGGTGAGTCTGAGAGCTTTGACCGACGAGAACATCGGCCGTTTCTTGGAGGAGATGAACCTTTTGCGTATGAAGACGCCCGACTACCTGGTTCGGGCCTCTGAAGCGATCGAGGAATCCGTAGAGATCATCGAAAGGCTTCTCGACAGAGGGATCGCCTATCGGTTCAAAGGAAACGTCTACTTCGATCCGTTGAAGTTCCCCCGCTTCGGCTCTCTTTTCGGCCTCGACCTGGGGAAGTGGCCGAAGAAAAAGAGAAGGTTCCATCGCGACACCTATCCGGGTATGAACTGGAACCTGGGGGATTTCATCCTGTGGCACGGATGCAAGAAAAGCGATTCCTCCTGTTGGGAAACCCGGATCGGAAAGGGCAGGCCCTCCTGGAACATCCAGGATCCCAGCATGGTGATGAAGCACTTCGATGAAACGCTCTCGATCTATTGCGGAGGCTTTGACAACCTGATTCGTCATCACGACTATTCCATCGCCATCCTCGAGTCGGTCCGTCCTTATCCCATGGCCAAGTTCTGGCTTCACGGTTACCACCTCCTGGTCAACGGCCGAAAGATGTCTAAAAGTAGAGGAAATGTCTACTACGTCGAGGACCTTCTTCGTCAAGGTTACGACGCGGCGGCCATCCGCTTCTTCCTCATCTACGGCCATTACCGGCAGAAGCTTAACTTCACCTTCGAGGCCATGCGAAAGGTGGCGGAAAGACTGAGAGGGTTCCAAGGGAAATTCGATTCCCTTCGAGCGAGGGCGGCTCAAGAGGCCTCAACCGATTCGGACCCTCAGGCTGCCTCTCAGCTTCGATCCCTCTTCAGCAGGTGGATGGACGACGATCTCCGGGTGAGGGAGGCCTTCGATGCCTTGGACCGTTTCCTTTCCGAGCAGCACATCCCGAGCCTCTCTTCATCGGCTGCCCGAGGATTCCTAAAGAGTCTTTGTGAAATCGACCAGGTCCTCCAGGTTTTGCCGAAAGAGGAAGCCGCAATCACCCCATCGCCTGGGAAATCCTTTTCGGGTTAGCGTGGCAGACAAACATGATCGGAAATCGAATCGGACATCGCCTCGATCCTTATCTGAGCACCCTCCTTCGGAAACTGCGCGCAAGTCGCGGCAACCCGAATCTCTTCACCTTTATGGGCTTCGTTTCCATGATGGTCGCCTCGGCCCTGCTTTGGAAAGAACACTGGTTTTGGGCGGGATTAGCCATCCTTCTCTCGGGGCTCTTCGATCTCTTTGACGGTGTCATAGCGCGGGAGTTTGGCAAGGTAACGGTTCTGGGAGGGTTTCTCGACTCGGTCCTGGATCGCTACTCGGACCTCCTTCTCCTACTGGCCCTCCTCGTCGTCTACCAGCGAAGAGGGAATTCCGTGCTCGTCATCGTCGTCTCCATTGTCAGTATCGGGACTGCCCTCATCCCCTATGCTCGAGCCCGGGCCGAAGCGGCCCAGATCCCCTGTACGATCGGCCTCATGGAGAGGGCGGAACGGATCATCCTCCTCTCCGTTGGAGCCCTTTTTCAGTGCATGGAAGGGATCCTCTGGGTCCTCGCCTTTCTTACCCATTTCACCGTGGCCCAGCGGATCTGGTACGTCTGGAAGACCCTGAGAAAGACAAAACGGTAAGCCTCATGTTGCAACAAATTTTGCTCGAGGGCACTGGTGAGGGCGCCAAAGAGGCCTTGTAGCAGCACCTTAAGAAGGTTGAATACCAAGTTCCGTTCCCTCTGCCGGACCTCACCCCTGGTGGAGTCTGCGATACCGCTCACGTGTCAACAAAACCAGCTTGACAAGGCCTCCAGAGCCCTTTCACCGGCGCTCCGTAAAGCAACGTGCGGATTAAGCCTGCGAAAGGAGTGTCTCGATTTCCCTGAGGAGGGCAGAAGCGAACTCTTCCTCGGAGATCTTTCTTATCACCTTCCCTTTCCTGAACAGGACACCCGCTCGTTTCCCCCCTGCGATGCCCACATCGGCTTCCCGGGCCTCACCCGGTCCATTGACGACACAGCCCATGATTGCCACAGTCAGAGGCGACGCGATCCCTTGAACCGCCTTTTCGATCCGTCTCACAAGGGGGACCAGGTTCACTTCACAACGTCCGCAAGTAGGGCAGGAGATGATCTCTACGCCGCGCCTCCGAATCTTCAGGGCCTGAAGGATTTCGTAACCGACTCGAACCTCTTCCACGGGATCACCCGTCAAAGAAACCCGAAGGGTATCACCAATCCCATTCAAAAGAAGAGTCCCGATTCCGATTGCCGATTTGACGATGGCCCCTCTGCCCAGACCGGCCTCGGTCACGCCCACGTGAAGGGGATAGTCACACCTCTCGGAAAAGAGGCGATAGGCCTCCACCGTTCGCAGCACATCGGAGGCCTTGAGGGAGACCTTAATTTGATCAAAGCCGAGGTCCTCCATCCATTCGATGGTCCGAAGGGCACTGGCTGCCATGGCCTCAGCAGAAGGGCCGCCGAAGCGGTCCAGAAACTCCTTTTCGATGGAGCCCGAATTGACCCCGATGCGGATGGGAACCCCCCGTCGCTTCGCTTCGAGAACGATCCGCTTCAAAGGCTCCCGGCCTCCGATATTTCCCGGGTTGATCCGAAGGCCATCGACTCCCCCTTCCAAGGCCTTCAAGGCAAGGTGAGGATGAAAGTGGATGTCGGCAATAATGGGAATTTTGACCTTCTGTTTGATCCCGACAAGGGCATGGGCTCCGTTCTCGTCGACGACAGCCACTCGGACGATCTCGCACCCGGCTTCTTCGAGCCTCCGAATCTGGTGGACGGTCCTCCGGACATCCCTTGTATCCGTCTTCGTCATCGACTGGATCGAGATGGGAGCATCCCCTCCAATCTTCACGGACCCCACTGAAATTTGACGCGTCTTTCTTCGAACCATGTCCAATCGCTGCAGTTAAGTCCCCTCCTTCAAAAAACTCTGCCCGGAGGCTTCTCTCCTTCTGAGCCTCCATCCCTCCACGATAAAGTAAAGGACGGGAATGAAGACGAGCGTGAGGACCATGGAGGTCGAAAGTCCACCGATCACGGCGATTGCCAACGGCGCATTGGCCTCGGCGCCTTCTCCAATGCCGAGGGCCATGGGAATCAACCCAAAAACCGTTGTGAGGGAGGTCATGAGAATAGGTCGGAGTCGAACACGGCCCGCTTCGACAACGGCCTCGCTCAGGGGCATCCCATCTTCCCTTCTAAAGCGGTTGATGCAATCGATCAGGATGATGGCGTTGCTCACCACAATGCCGACCATCATGATCATTCCGATGAAGGAGACGACGTTGATGGTGTTCCCGGTAAGAAAAAGGGCCCACAACACACCGATAAAACCCAAGGGAACGGAGAACATGATCAAGAAGGGATGAAGAAGGGACGAAAACTGGGAGGCCAAAACCATGTAAATGAGAAGAACCGCAAGGCCCAGGGAAAAAAGAAGCGTTCGGAAGGCGTCCTGTTGCTCGAGGCGGGCCCCTTTGAGCTCAACGGAGAAACCCGTCGGGATCTTCAGCTTCGAAATCTTTCCCTCGATCTCCTCCGCAATAGAACCTAAGTCCCGGCCACTCGTATTTCCGGTTACGTGAACGATACGCTGCTGGTACTTCCTTTCCAGCTGGACCGGAGCGTTGACACGAACCACCTCGGCCACGTTTTCGAGGGGAACGACCTTTCCGCTCGATACGGAAACGGGAAGTTCGAGCAGATCTTCCGGACGACTCCGATCACGCGGGGTCAGACGAACCCGAACCGTATGTTCCCTTCCTGTCTTGGGATCGATGTAGAGGGCTGCCTCGGTCCCTTCGATAGCCCCTCTCACGGCCTCCGCCACCTTGGACGTCGTCAGACCGAGAGCCGCGGCCCGGTCCGGTTTGACGCGAACCTGATACTCCGGATACCCTTCCTCCCTCCCGATCTGAACGTCGGTCACCCCCCGAACGCCTTTCAGGATTCCCTCCACCTCCTTGGCAAGACGAGTCCCTGTGGCGATATCGTAGCCCAGAATTTCGACGTCAATCGGTTCTTCTGCTCCGAAGGTGAGAATCCTCGAGACAATCCCTCCGGGATTGACCCCTACGATGGCGCCTGGAATCGTTTGAAACTTGGGCCGTAAGACCTGAGCGATCTTCTCAGAGGATCGGTCCCGCTCTCCTTGGTCCACAAGCATGATAGAGGCCATTCCCATATGGGGGCCTGCGAATCGACCGCTGAAAATGACCGACCTTCCCTTTCCCGAACCGGCTCTCGCCCAAAGGGATTTCATTTCGGGGACTTCCTCGAAGACGGTTTCCTCCACCTTCGCCACGACCTTCTTCGTCTCCTCCAGGGAGGATCCAACCGGAAGCCGAACCGATAGACGCAGTTGCCCTTCATCCGAAGCGGGGAAGAATTCGGTGCCCAAAATCCACCCCAGCGGCAGGGTCATCAGGCAGAGGAGGACAACGCCCACGACGACGTGCTTTCGATGGGTGAGAGCGATTCTTAGCAGACGAACGTACAAGCCGTCGATCCAGAGCAAAGCGGGCTCGGTCTTTTCAAGAAGCCTTTGGCTCCACGAAGGTCTCAGGGATTCCTTCCGGGGCTTCAGAAATTTGGCGGTCAAGACCGGCACAAGGGTTAGGGAATCAAAAAGGGAGGCGAGAAGGGAAAAAGCGACCGTATAGGCCATCTGCACAAAGAGGACTGCAGCGATTCCCGAAACAAAGGCCAGCGGCAAGAAGACAATGATGCTTGTGATCGTGGCGGCGATCACCGGTTTGCTCACTTCGGAAGCACCCCGGTAGGAGGCCTCTTCAGGCGTCTCTCCCCTTTCCAGGTGGCGGTGGATGTTTTCAAGGACGACGATGGCGTCATCGACCAGACGGCCCACGCCCAGTGCCAGTCCACCAAGGGTCATGATGTTGAGGGTGAACTTCCCGAAATGGAGAAGTACAAAGGTTGAGATGATCGAGATGGGGATGGAGTGAGCGATAATGAGGGTGCTCGGAACATTTCCCAGGAAGATCAAAATGACCGCCACCGCAAGAAGGGCGCCCATCACGGCTTCGTGTTGGAGGTTTCGGATCGCCCTTCGAATGAAGGTCGACTGGTCGTTGACGACTTGAATTCGAACCCCCTTCGGAAGCTCCCTTTGGATCTGCGGAAGTGCCTTGAGAACGTTGTCGACCACAGAAACGGTGTTTCCTCCGATCTGCTTTTGAACACCGATGACGATCCCTCGCACACCGTTCACATAGACTTCCGTCTCCGAATCCTCGAAGCCATCCTTCACCTCCCCCAAATCGCGCAACCGAATCGGGACACCATTGCGCTTTGAGACGACTACCTCTTCGAGATCGCGGACTTCTCCCGAACGTCCCAAGGTTCGAACAGCGAACTCGGATCGCTCCGTCTTGAGGCTTCCTCCCGGACGATCCATCGCCGCGGCTCGAACCGCGGAGGCCACCTGGTCAGGAGTGAGATGGACCCGTTGAAGCTTTGCCCGCTCCAAATCGACCTGAATCTCCCGTACCTGTCCTCCAAAGACGTTGGCTGAGGCAACCCCTTTGAGGCTCTCGATCCTCGGAGCGATGAAGTCTTCCGCCAGCTCTCGAAGTCGATACTCCTCCATGGGCCCCTGTAAGGAAAGAATCATCACGGAGATGGAAGAAGGGTCGAACTTGAGGATGACCGGCTCTTTGGCCTCGTCTGGAAACTGATCCTTGATCTGGCTGAGGCTCTGCTGGATGTCGACGGAGGCCAGATCGAGGTTCGTTCCCCAGTAGAACTCCACGTTGACCGTGGAAATCCCTTCCCTCGAACGGGACGAGACATGGCGAACGTTCTGGATGCGGCTGACCCGTTTCTCGATGAGCCGCGTGATGGAGGTTTCGATATCCTCAGGGCTCGCCCCGGGATATTCCGTTGTGACCGCGATGATGGGATAGGAGATTTCAGGAAAGAGATCGATGGCGAGGTTCGAAAAAGCGATCGCTCCAAGGAGGATGATCCCAAAGGCCATCATGAAGCGGGCCACGGGGTTTTTCAGGGACCCCCGGATGAGATCCATACCCCCTCCTACCCCCCTTCGACGACTCGGACGGTCAGGCCGTTTCGAATCGATTCCTGGCCTTTAATCACAACCCGTTCACCCTCCGCGACCCCTTCGAGGATCTCTATCTCGGGATAATGCTCAAGGCCCGTTCTCACGCTACGGCGAACGGCCTGGTTTCCTGTGACCACAAAGACCCATCGAGCGGTCCCTTCTTCCATCACAGCATCCTTGGGGACGACGAGGGCATCGGGTTTTTCCGCCAGGACGATCTCCAGTCGAACAAACATTCCGGGTTTGAGCCGATGGCCGGGATTGGCAATCTCGATCTCCGCCTGCAATGTCCGGGTTGCCTGATCCAAGGCGCTGTTCACCCGGGCGATTCGACCCTCAAAAACCTCACCGGGGAACGCCTGCGCTTCGATCTTCGCTTTCATTCCGACCCTCACACGGGGGATGTCCTTTTCGAGGATAGGAGCGATCACTTTCACCGTATCGGTATGGACGAGGGTTACAAGGGGCGTGGAAGGGGAAACGAGTGCTCCGACATCGACATATCGCTTTGAAATCTGACCTCGAAAGGGTGCCACGATCGAGGTCTGACCAAGCTTGATCCTTTCCTGGGCAAGGAGGGCCTCAATCTCCTTCACCTTGGCCTGGCTCGCCTCCCTTACCTCCCGGCGAGCCCCTTCCTTGACCAGAAGGAGGCGTTGCTCGCTCGCTGCAAGTTGGGCTTGCGAAACGTTGTATTCCATGTCGGCCAGATCCATCTCTTTTTTGGAGATGACCTGCCGTTTGAAGAGGGCCTCAACCCTCTCTCTTTGCAGTCTCGCGTTGTCAAAGCGGGAGCGGGCCTGTTTCACCGCCTCTTCGGCCTCCCGAAGTTCCTCGGGCCGGGCCCCTGCCTCGAGTTCTGAGAGCTGCGCTTTGGCCTGAGCCAGCTTCGCCTCGATCTCCTTCACCTTGTGAAAAAAGTCGCTCGGGTCGATCTGGGCGATCACCTGTCCCGGCCGAACCTCGTCTCCGATCCGCACGTTGATTCGTTCAAGGTACCCTGAGACCTTCGGAAAAAGCTCCACCTCCATCAGAGGCACAATGTCGGCCGTGGCACGAAAGGAATAGGCAATGGGTTTTCGAACTACAGGGCTCACTTGAACCGGAACGTCCGGCCGCTGCCCTCCACGCCTCTGGACCTGCTTCTGGGGTGATCCCAGAACACGATAGACCGCGAGGCCGGCCAGAGCAATGAGGACCAAGGCCACAGCCCACTTCCAGATCGGTCGACTCTTCGGATCCACGAAAGAAGAGGCCTCCTCTCTCACGTGCCCTGTTCCCAGGAGGCAAGGTATCGCTCCTGCTCCTCGGTGAGATGGTCGATCTCGATGCCCATGGAGGCAAGTTTCATGCGGGCAATTTCCCGGTCAATCTCTGAAGGAACGGGGTGAACCTTCCTGCTCAGCCCATCGCGGTTTCTGACCAAATACTCCACAGACAGGGCCTGGTTGGCAAAGCTCATGTCCATCACGCTCGAGGGATGTCCTTCTGCAGAGGCCAGGTTGATCAGACGGCCCTCGGCTAAGACGTAAACCCTCCGACCGTTGATCAGTCGATGCTCCTCCACATAGTCGCGAATCCTCTTTCGTGACGCGGTGATAGCGGCCAAGCCCTCGAGATCGAGCTCCACGTTGAAGTGACCTGAATTGGCAACGATGGCTCCGTCCTTCATCTTGAGAAAATGTTCCTTTCGAACCACACGACAATCGCCCGAAACGGTGCAAAAGATGTCTCCTTCCTCTGCGGCCCGTTCCATGGGCATCACACGGTAGCCATCCATGACGGCCTCGAGGGCTCTCAAAGGGTTGACCTCCGTGACGATCACATTCGCTCCCATCCCCGCCGCCCTCAGGGCAAGCCCTTTTCCGCACCATCCGTAACCGGAGACCACAAAAACGCTTCCGGCAAGCAAGCGGTTCGTGGCCCGGATGATTCCGTCAACCGTCGACTGCCCGGTTCCATAGCGATTATCAAAGAAATGCTTCGTCTCCGCATCGTTCACGGCGATTACAGGAAATTGAAGAATCCCTGTCTTTTCCATCGACCGAAGCCGTATCACCCCTGTCGTTGTCTCCTCGGTCCCTCCCACCACCTGCCGAACCATCCGTTCCCTTTCTTCCGATGAGAGACCGCGGGCCCACTGGCGAACGCCGGGCGAGAGCTCCTCCCACTTCCCAAAGGCAATAAAGTGGAGCGAAGAGACGAGATCAGCCCCATCATCCATGGTGAGGTGGGGAGAAAAGGCCAGCGCTTTTTGGATGTGACGATAATACGTCTCGCTATCCTCTCCCTTGATGGCAAAGACCGGCACGCGAAGGTCTTTCACCAAAAACGCAGCCACATCGTCCTGAGTGCTCAAGGGATTCGAGGCGCAGAGGGCCACCTCCGCGCCTCCGGCCACCAGGGTATTCACCAGGACTGCGGTTTCGGTGGTCACATGAAGACAAGCCGATATACGCACCGCTCGTAACGGTTTCTCCTCCTCAAAACGGTCCCTGATTCGCCTCAGAACGGGCATGGCCATCTCAGCCCACTCCATCCGGAGCCGTCCCTTTTCGGCAAGCGTCAAATCACGAACGTCGTAATCCATCCGTTGCTCCTTCGATCCGCACCGACCCTTTGCCCGGAGGGCATGGGGCATGCATCTGAAAAGCCTTTCCCATCCTACAGGCCTGCAGCCTTTCTCAGCTCCTCCGCTCGATGGGTGCTCTCCCAGGTAAAACCGGGTTCGTTTCGGCCGAAATGGCCGTAGCACGCCGTCCTCTTGTAGATCGGCTTAAGGAGATCGAGATACCGAATGATCGCTTTGGGCCTAAGATCGAAATGCCTTCGGATGATCTTGGCGATCTCGTCCGGCGGGATCTTGGAGGTTCCGGAGGTATCGATCATGACCGACACCGGTTCTGCCCTGCCAATGGTGTAAGCGATTTGAACCTCGCACTTCTCAGCAAGACCCGCTGCCACCACGTTCTTTGCCACATGGCGCGCCATGTAGGAAGCGCTTCGATCCATTTTCGAGGGATCTTTCCCCGAGAAACAGCCGCCTCCGTGGCTTCCAACCCCTCCGTAGGTATCGACGATGATCTTTCGTCCCGTGAGCCCGCAGTCTGCTTTGGGCCCTCCGTGAACAAAACGGCCTGTCGTGTTGATGTAATATCTCGTCCTTTTGTCTCGGAGCCCTTCAGGGATCACCTTGTGGATCACCTCCTCGATAATCCCCTCCTGAAGGGTTTCGTAGGAGACCTCTTCGCAATGTTGCGCAGCGATGACCACGGAGTCCACTCGGACAGGCTTTCCGTTGATATACTGAATCGTTACCTGGGACTTGCCATCGGGCCTCAAAAAGTCGAGGATCTTCTTCTTTCTCACCTCGGCCAGACGTCGGGTCAGACGATGGGCATAGACGATCGGCATGGGCATCAATTCCGGGGTTTCGTTACAGGCGAATCCAAACATCAACCCCTGATCTCCCGCTCCCTGCTCGTGGTCTTCGGTCTCTTCCACCCCTCGCCGGATATCGGGAGACTGTTCGTCGATGGAGGTGATGACCGCGCAGGTCTCCCAATCGAACCCCATGGCTGAATCGTTATATCCGATCTCTTTGATCGTTTCCCTGACGATAGCCGGCATGTGAACATAGCATGAGGTGGTGATCTCTCCTGCAATGATGGCCATCCCCGTAGTCACCAGGGTTTCACAGGCCACGTGGGCCTGAGGATCCTGGGCGATAATGGCATCGAGGATCGCATCGGAGATCTGATCGGCCACCTTGTCCGGGTGCCCTTCGGTCACCGACTCCGACGTGAACAAAAAATCTGTCATGGACATATCGTTCTTCCTCCTCCATCTTCTCCCACCCTTGGGTTGGGTTCATGTTCAAGGTTCAACGTTCGATGTTCAATGTGTTCCTTGTTGATTGTTCACTGTTCATCGTTCTATGTTCAACGTTCAATGTTCATAGTTCATCGTTCACAGTTCATTGTTCATTGTTCATTGTTCATGGTTCATCGTTCACAGTTCATCGCCTCGGCCTCCTACGCTTTGGGCCGATAGATCCAGGAATCTTCCGGGAAGCGCTCAATCATCCACGCCCTGACGTACGCTTCGGCTTCCGAGGCTGTCGTGCAGCGCAAGACCTCCTCGGCCAGGGTCCTGCTTTCGGCTACCGTGGCCATGCGAATCATCTTCTTCACCCTTGGAATGGCCGATGGATTCATGCTGAATTCGTCCAGCCCCATCCCCATCAGGATCAAGAGATAGGCGGGCTCCGCCGCCATCTCTCCGCAAATGGCAACCGGAACGTGTGCACGATGGGCCCCCTCGACCACGTTCCGGATGATCCGAAGGATAGAGGGGTGAAGGGGTTCATAAAGATAGGAAACGTGTTCGTTCACCCGATCGATGGCGAGGGCGTATTGAATAAGGTCGTTCGTCCCGATGCTGAAGAAGTCGACCTCCGGAGCGAGGATATCGGCGATGATCGATGCGGAGGGGACTTCGATCATCACACCGATCTCGATTCCCGGATCGTACGGAACGTCCTTCTTCCTCAGATCCTCCTTCACCTCTTCCAGAATGGCCTTGGCCTGTCGTACCTCCTCTACCCCTGAAATCATGGGAAGAAGGATACGCAAACGGCCATGGGCGCTGGCCCGAAGGATGGCCCGAAGCTGGGTCTTGAAAATCTCTCTCTCCTTGAGGCTGAACCGAATCGCCCTTAATCCCATCGCTGGGTTGAGCTCATTGCCGCTCGAGTAATTGGAAAGAAATTTGTCCCCTCCGATATCGAGGGTGCGAACGGTGACCACCCAAGGTGAGACCTTTTCGACCAATTGTCGACAGGCATCGTATTGCTCCTCCTCACTTGGAAGGTCTTTTCGATTGAGATAAAGGACCTCTGTACGATAAAGACCGATACCCTCTGCTCCGTGCCTCTTGGCCGAGTCGATCTCCTCCAAAAGCTCGATATTGGCTTGGAGGCGGATCGAAACGCCGTCGCGGGTTTCCGCTGGAAGGGACGCATAGCGAAGGGCCTCCTCCTCGAGGAGCTTGATCCGCCGTTCCCGTTCCAGAGAGGAACGTAAGACCTCCTCCGAGGGGTTGATGACGACCTCCCCTGTCTCGCCATCGAGGATGAGGAGATCGCCTCCGCTGATCAGGGAGGTTGCCACCTCCAGGCCCACCACAGCAGGAATGCCCAAAGAGCGTGCCAAAATGGCCGTATGGGAGACTTTCCCTCCCATATCCGTCACGAACCCTGCCACATGCTTCAGGTTGATCTGAAGCGTATCAGCGGGCGAAAGGTCGTGGGCCACAACGATCACATCCCCTTTGATGGCAGTGATGTCGTCATGCTTCTTCCCGAGGAGGTTACGATAGATCCGTGTCGACACATAGTGGAGATCGCTTCGGCGTTCCCTCAAATATTCGTCGTCGATCGTCTCGAAGGCCGAGTCGAGCTTCTTCAACGTGAGGTCCAGGGCCCCTTCGGCGTTGAGCCTCTCCTTTCGGATCGTCTCCACCGTATCCTGCACGAGCATTTCGTCATCGAGGATCATCAAGTGGACATCGAGGATGAAGGCATGTCGAAGCACTTGCGGATCGACGATCTTGGCTTTGATCTCGCGAAGCTGGTTTCGCGAGGCCTCAATCGCAGCAATGAAGCGCTCAATCTCAGCCTCGACTTGATCGGCGTCGATCCTTCGTGCGGGAAGCCGCACCTTGGAGCGGTCTAAGAGAAAAGCCCTTCCGACTACGATCCCCGAGGAGGCACCGATGCCCTGAAGGACCTGACTCACCTTATTGCCATGAGCTGAAGGAGAACTTGCCATCCCTTCTACTCCTCACCGAACTTGTTCTCAAACAGTCTGCCCACAACCTCGATCGCCTCGGCCTCGTCCTTGCCCTCCGCCCGGAGGGTGATACGGGTTCCTTTGGAAGCGGCAAGCATCAGGATGCCCATGATCGATTTGGCGTTCACCTCCACGCCGTCTTTCTCGATGGTGATCTCGGAAGAGAACCGATTTGCAGTCTTGACAACCAGGGCGGCTGCGCGCGCATGAAGGCCTAATCGGTTTCGAATCGTAAACGATTTGACTTCCATTCCTTCCTTCAGCCCTTCTTCTTCTCCACTCGCTTCTTCAGGACCTCGCTTGCAAGATTGATGTTGCGCTGTCCGTAATCGGTGATGAAAGCGGCCAACCCCTCGAGGTCGAGTTGATTGGGATAGGTCGCCAGCTTGAGGAGCATCGGAAGGTTCACCCCCGTGATGACCTCCACCTTATTCTTCTCCAAGAAAGAGAGACTGATGTTGGAAGGGGTCCCCCCATACATATCCGTAAGAATGAGAACCCCCTGCCCTTCATCGGCCTTGCGAATCGCGCTGAGGATCTTGTCCCGGATCTCTTCGGATCCTTCCTTCGGGTCGATGGAAACGGCTTGGAAGTGCCGCAAGGGTTCACCTACCACGAGGGATGCCGCCGCGATCAACTCTTCAGCCAAACGACAATGGGTTACAACCACTACGCCGACCATCGCCCTTCACCCTTCCCTTCTTATGCCTTCTCGGCATCGCGGTGCCGTACCGTAAGAACGGCGCCTCTCGATTGAAGTTCGTCCCGAAGCATCTCGGCCAGTTTGTTCACGATCACCACGGAACGATGCCTCCCCCCTGTACAGCCGATCGCAAGGGTGAGATGGGTTTTCCCTTCCCGGTCGTAAAGGGGAAGGAGAAAGCGGATCAACCCGCTCACCCGTTCCAAGAACCCCTGAGCCTCGCTGCCCTGGAGAACATAGCCTTCTATCCGGGGATCGCCTGGAGGCAGGCGCTTCAATTCCTCCACAAAATACGGGTTCGGGAGAAACCGCACGTCCAACACCAGATCGGCCTCATAAGGTATTCCTAAACTATAACCGAAAGAAAGCAGCGTCACCACCATCTGTCTGGAGCTCGTTCCCTGCTGGGCGTATTTCTGGATCTCCTCCTTCAACTGATGGACGTTAAGATGGGAGGTATCAATGACCCGATCCGCCATCTCGCGGATGACTCGGAGTTTCTTCCGTTCGAGTCGGATCCCTTCATCAATCGATCCTTTCTCGGCCAGGGGGTGTTGCCTTCGGGTCTCGCTATAGCGCCTCGTCAAGATCGGATCCGAACAGTCGAGGAAGAGGACCTCGATCGGGTAACCCTCTTTCTTCAGCCCTTCGAGGATCTTTCGAGAATTCTCGAAATAGTCGTTCTGCGCCTCGTCCTCAGGTTGACCCCATTGCCCGGAGTGATAGACATACCCCCGGACATCTTCCACGACCGCCACCTTCGAGATCCGCCCTCCGGACTGCTCGCCCAGTTCGATGAACTTGGGCAAGAGGGCAATGGGAAGGTTATCCACACAATAGAACCCGATATCCTCCAAGGCCTTGATGGCGGTTGTTTTACCTGAGCCGGAAAGACCGCTGATCAGGATGACTCGAAGCGGACTCACTCGATTTCATCCTCCTCGCCTGAATCGGTTTCTATCGGCTTTTCCATCGTCTGAAGCAACTTCTTCTCGAATTCCACGGCCGAATCAAAACCCATACGCTTCAAGAGGTAATTTCTCGCGGCCACCTCCACGATGGTCGTGAGGTTTCTTGCGGGTGTGACCGGGATTCTCAGCATCGGAAGCTCGACGCCTAAAATCGTAAATCGCTCCTCTTCGAAGCCGAGTCGGTCGTAGTCCTGGTTCGGATCCCATTCGAGGAGCTCCACCACGAGCTCGATCTTCTTCTGCTCGCGAATGGCCTCCACACCGAAGAGGCTTCGAATGTTGATGATTCCGAGCCCCCGGACTTCCATGTGATGTTTGATGACCTCGAAGCCCGTTCCCAGAACCGTTGTGGGAGAGCGCCGCTGAATACGAACCATATCGTCTGCGACCAGGCGATGGCCTCGAAGGATCAAGTCCAGGGCGCATTCGCTCTTCCCGATTCCGCTCTTCCCCAAAATGAGAACCCCCACCCCGAAAACATCAACGAGCACACCATGAAGGCTCGTACTGGGGGCAAGCTTTGCTTCGAGAAGCTTGGTCACCCGCTCGATGAAATCGAAAGACCTCAGGGGAGTACGAAAGAGAGGGATCCCCCTCTCTTCGGCTTTCTTAAGAAGCTCTTCCGGAATCTCGAGATTTCGGGTGACGACCACACAGGCCATATCGAGGTCGCAGATCCGTTCAATGACCTCGTGCTGTTTTGACGGGGGAAGGGTTCTGAAATAGGCCATCTCCGTGTTCCCAATGATCTGGATTCGTTCGGGGTCGATGAATTTCGTAAACCCTGTCAAGGCAAGCCCCATCTTCTGAACCTGGGAACGGGTGATCTGTTTGCCCAGCCCTTTCTGTCCCGCCACCAACGTCAGCTCCAGATGGTGATCCCGATCCTGACCTAACTTCTCGGCAGAAAGTCCTTCCATGCCCCTCGTCCTTGAAAAAAAGGCGCCTCCAGCCCTTGTCCCTTCGGCCCCTTTGCCAGTGGCGCCTTGATGCCCACCAGGTTCCTCTTTGGGCAAAACGAAAGCCCGCCCCGCGCGAGGACTAATCCCGGTGGAGCCCCTCCAAGCTTCAATTCTATGCCGACGGGTAGCCTCCTGTTTCAACCCAAGATAAAACGCCCTCGAAAAACCTCCCTGAAACCTCAATACCTCCGATCTTCTTCGGCAATGATTTCGAAGAGCTCCCTTCGGGAGGCCGCTTCCATCAAGCGTTTCTTGAAGGAAGCATCCTTCAACAGGGTGACGATCCGTCCCAAGAGCTTGAGATTGCTGGCAGCCGAGTTCTCCGGCGCCATCACCAGGAAAATCAGCTTGGTGGGCTTCCGATCAATCGAATCAAAGTCAACCCCCTTTGACGATCGACCAAAAGAGATGAAGAAACGTCCCAACCCCTTAAAGCGGCCGTGAGGGATGGCCACCCCTTCTCCAATCCCGGTCGACTCAAGTTTTTCCCTTTCCAGGAGGACCGACAGAATCTCCTCGACAGAGTGGGCTCCAGAGGGTTGAACGAGAACCGTGGCCAGCTCTCGCAAGACCGATTCTTTGTCGGTGGCCTCAAGTTCAGGAATCAGCCATGTTTCGTCAAGGTAATCCAGGATTTTCATATGGCGTTTCTGCCCCTCGTTACGGCGTGCCCGGCTCGACCCATTCCAGGGTGCCGTCGTTTCGACGATAGAGGACATTCATCTGACCCGAGTCGGAGTTGATAAAAATCACCAACTCGTCCTTCGACAAACGGAGCTGCTCCAAGGCCTCCTCCACCGTCATCGGTTTGGCGGAAACCCGTCTTCGACGGATGGATGAAAGGAGGTCTCGATCCTCCTCTTGTCCGAATTCCTCGGCCTTCTCGGAATCGGACCCCGAGGAGGCCTTCGTCGAGATTCCTTTCCTCTTGTCCTTCCCTCTTCGCTCCCTGGCTTGTCGTTCCACCTTCTCAACCATCTGATCAATGGCCGTATAGAGATCGCTATCCCGCCCTTCGCTGTTGAGCGTCAACCCGTCCACGACGACGGTCATCTCCGCCCGGTGGCGAAACTTCTCCGCCGTCAGCACAACATGAACCTCTCTCGGGTTTTCAAGATATCGCTCCAGCTTCTCCACCTTCTCCTTCACGTAGTCCTTGATCCCTTCGTTGGGTTCGAGGTGACGAAAGGTCACTGCCACTTGCATGCCATTCCTCCTTGCTGGATGAAGCGCTCCCTGGGGAGCACCTGAAACAGGGCAAAGGTTTCGCTTCCCTTATCCCATCCGTTTCGTCCCATCGTCTCTTGGTTTCACCGCTTTTCCACAGGGCGGCTGTCTCGCGGGAGGTAGGGTTTTGTGTCGGCGAAAGGAACCTAAAAGGCCTTTCTTCGTTCATTGGATGAAAGGATCTTCATCGCCTCCCGGTACTTCGAAACCGTTCTACGGGCAATATGGATGTTCATGTCCTTCAGAAGCTGAACCAGCTTTTCGTCGCTATAGGGTTTTCGAGGATCTTCCTTTCGGATGATCTCGCGAAGCAAATTCTTGACCGTTTCCGAGGCGACATCTTCCCCCTCGGAGGAGGCGATCCCGGTGTTGAAGAAAAACTTCAACTCATAGATCCCTTGAGGGGTGTGTACATACTTGTTGTGAGTCACCCGGCTGATCGTGGACTCATGCATCTGGATATCTTCGGCCACATCCCGGAGCACAAGGGGTTTCAGATACTGAATTCCTTTGTCGAGAAATTCCCGCTGGAATTTCACAATGCTTTTCGTGACCTTGTAGATCGTCCTTTGCCTTTGCTGAATGCTTCGGATCAACCAGAGGGCCGAGCGAAGCTTCTCCTGAATGTATCGGCGGTCGCCCTCGACCGAATGGCTTTGCGTGTTCAGAATCTCCCGATAAAAAGGGTTCACCCGAAGGCGAGGAAGATCTTCTTCGTTGAGGGTAATCACATATTCGCCTTCCACCTTGTAAACATAGACGTCGGGAATGATGGCTTGGACCGTCTCGCCTCCAAAGGCTCGACCCGGTTTCGGCTCGAGCTGAGAGATACGGGCGACAGCCTCCTTGATCCGTTCCAGAGGGACTTCAAGGCGTTTGGCCAGAACCGGAAACTTCCGATTCTTGAGCAGAGGGAGGTGCTCGGCGACGATTCGCTCGG
>Ga0078972_1004508_pt1 | contig 37890 bp, 40 predicted proteins | sample YelNatPaOPGAMG01_FD_67568 | JGI IMG/M metagenome (GOLD analysis project Ga0078972, IMG submission 67568) | Hot spring thermophilic microbial communities from Obsidian Pool, Yellowstone National Park, USA - OP-RAMG-01 (SPADES assembly) (version 2) | ecosystem: Environmental > Aquatic > Thermal...
ATTGGCGTCTTCACTCCAACCCACGGCCAGTACTCGAACGAGTCCAAGTACGTTGAAGGCGGTGTCCCTGAACCTCCCGGAAGATGCGCGACCTTACGTCGCGATACCATCGAGTTCGCGCTAAGCGATACAAGAACAACCGTCAGACTCAGTATGGCTAATAGCGTTCTCATTTGAAGTACTCAAAACTGACGGCCACGTTGGCCTGTTCAGTTGCGTTCCCGGTGGACCCAAACGAATCCACGTACATCTTCGTGATTGTCCCGTTCGTCAAGGCAGTAGGCACCGGCGAATAAATGTTGGTCTTCCACTGGCTTGGAATCGTCAGCGTCTTGTCTGAGCCGGATGCATTAGCAAGCCAATGGACATGCGATTTGTGTATGTTGGCAGCACCATTTGTCGCATGCAAGAATGTCACATTGGCCGTCACAGAATCGTATGAACTCGCTTTGTTCATATCAACGTACGTCAATACTCCAGAACCCATGCTTGCAACGACGTTATTTGCCACTGTCACAAGACCGGCGAAGTAGTTGGTAGCCCCTGAACCAGACTGAACAAGGCCAGCTCCAGCCCCATTTGCCACTTCGATTCCTCGATAGTCATAAGCTGATGTCAATGTTGGACGTACATAAATACCTCTTGTTACACCGTTGGCACCACCTGTTTGATTTATCGCATCATTCACATCTATGCCGCTATAAGATGCTGTTCCAGATGTCGGAGAAAAACTCATTCTAGCGTAGATATTGGCGTGTATTCCCGAAGTCGGGCCGCTGATAGCGTTTCCGACGAATGCCCTCATGTATCCACCACTTGATTGCGGATAAGCGTAAAATGACAGGTTTCCACCAGCAGAGTCAGATACTGACCACGAAGTTCCACTGAACGGGAACATCCAGTCGCACGAGGTACCAAACTTAACCCCGTTCGTCCATTGACTGAGGTATCCATAAGTTGTGGAGCTGGAGGAATCGTAGGTCAACCCTGTGGCCCCAGCAAATGTTCCTGAGGAATTATACTGAATCTGCTTGTCGCTACCACCCGGTGAACTGCCCGAAACGGATACCCATGACAGAGTGCCGGACCCATTGTTCTTCAGGAAACCAGAAGCATTTGCCGAAGGCCACGTGTATGCAACTGATCCGAGATTAACCGAAATCTGGTCGAAGTTCGTCACAAACGAAATGTTTGTGCCAGAGGTGAATCGCATGGGATTTGCCTGTGAATCAATCAACTGTTGGAACGTTCTGTAGCGCGGAACGTTGAAGTTCTCCGTCCATATCCCGAAATCGTCCAGATACATTGCGTCTTCATACAATGGCAAGAAATAAATTTGTACCTGTTGCGTGACCGAGGAGACAACATCTACCCTTATATGAGTTGAGTCAATAACCTCAGTAATGGTAGCGTTGTAGGGAGTACTCGTGGCGACCTGAATATGTCTTCCAACGGTATTCGCTGGAGGATATGCTTGACTTAGAGTTATAATGTCAGAACCGCTCACAAGGTCACCATATACCCACAATCCCTGCCAGTAGCAGGCAAGGTAGAGTGTCGTTGTACCCGAAGGCACGGTCCCCGAACCACCCATCCAGACCCATCTATTGCGGTCTGCTCTTGGGCCCTTTATAATTGTGGATTGGCTAATTATACTGGCCACGTTGTTTCCTGACTGATCACGTATGAAAAAGTTAAGATAATCCAGTCCGCCCCAGTAATCCGTATCAGGAATGTAAAACCAACCGCCAACATAAATGGTCTTATTAACGAGCTTGGAAGTTAGCGAGCTGTGGAATGGTATGTAAATGTATGTGTTATACCAATTCGTATAAGGCCACAATACAAGACTTGATGGGCTTGATCTGTAGATTGTGTTGGTGTAGAACATCTGGGCATAGGTTCCTCCGACAACAGCGCCTTGAGACCATATATTTGTTCCATATGAAAATTGCGGATCCGGGAAAAGATTCTTCGGCCATAGATAAGTTGGCGAATCCTGAGGCCAATAAGGAGTACCATCGTTCCACTCCGTTTTCGTGGTCACTACATCCAGATTCGCGGAGTTCGCAGTAAACGCAACGGATTGGCCGCCACCGTTGACTTTCATCTTCACGTCCCGTGCCCTATCAAATACAATCTTAGGGTATGGACTTCCACCTGATGTCGATATCACTCCAAAGTCACTTTGAGTAACAATCCAACCAGAGTTATCATAGAAAATCTTCGTGCCTGTCGCTGAGTATGTTCCTGGAGTCACATCAGTGTCGAGTCTCACAACTATGTATCTTGCAAATCTTGTCCCGTTATAGGCCGTAGAAATTTCCCATGTGCCGTTCATACTTGCGTATATTCCGGAAAATCCTGCCAGTGTAACGGTGTATGCGGATGTCCCAGAATTCCATGTGCCAAAGATGTTGGTTGATGGCTTTGGAATCAAGGATGCAGTGCTTCTGTCGCTCGTAAGGAACCCACTCCATAGTGGCACACCATCAATTGTAGCACCAGAGCAGTTAAGAACGTTGCTAACGCTGCCTGAAACTATACCCGGAGGTACCCCGACAGCATGGACCAATGATCCTGCCCTGATCGTTCTCGCCCCGTTGAGATCAGGCAATGAAGTACAGCCAGATATTGTGACCGTTGCCCCGAGTGGATAATTGTAAGGCTTTGGGAGTTCCAGCACAACGGAACGCTGATCGGAGAGAACCGTAATTGAACTCACATCATTCGTTCTGGAGAATCCAAGATAAGCGTCATGCGAATTCAGCTCCATATACATGGGACTGAATCTCATCCTGTCCCCCGAGAGGTCAAGAGCCACTTCTGTGCAGCCTTGTATATCACCTGAAAAGTCAAGAAAGTCACCGTGATGCCTAAAACCAATGTCCGGACCGCCCTCAGCTTTGTATCCGTAAATCTTGTGCGCTTGCGCCTGTATATCGTCCAATGGAATCAGCGTAATTGACCCCCGGATGTTCCATAGATTTGCCCAACCGTTGCCAAGACACGCTGTCACCTGACCAATTTGGCAGAGTCTGAACGTCAGGTTCTCCTCAGTGTATCTGCTCGCCTCATATCTGACTATGCCGTTTGCTCTTTGCCAGTATGATCCGGAAGATCCATGAGCACCTACGAACGTCATATTTTTTATGTCTATCTGGTTGCCAAATACAAAAAACGCTGGGAGCGATTGCATCGAAGTATTTGTAGCGTAGATGTAGGTAGATTGATCCCCTGCACCAAGAAGCTCCATGTGAATATCGCCGGCATGTGTAATTTGCGGCTTTACATGCGACACAAAAATTGGGCTGTCCACTCGGTACTTTCCGGGAGGGAAGAAGAGCTTACATGGAATCGTGTTGCTTGCGACATTTATGGCCTGCTGAATGTAAGAGCTATCATCTGACCACGCTTCGCGGGTCGCCCCAAACCACCTAACATTAAGAAAAGTTCCAGAATCTGTATAACGGTTCCAGTACCCAGAGCTTCCGGCAAAGCATGTACCGCCGTTTGCAGTGCCGGTCGATGTCCAGTAAAACCATCCTCCGCCACCGTCATTAGCACTCCAATAGCCGTTTACGTATGCGTTTGTCTTGCTACCTGAGCCCGCTATTGTTGCAAGCTCCGAGACCGTATTGCAGATAAAGAAATTGGCAGCGGTTATCTGACTCTCAAGTGGAATCCGGCCAGTCCCTACAATTGTGTTGGTTGACAAAGCTGTCAACGTCGAGCTCAGCGGTTGCTTGTTATTCAGCTGGGTTTGGATCGGAGACGTGACACCGTCGAGGTATCCGAACTCGGTGGCGTCAACCGATGTAATGCCCTTGAATTGGTTGGCATTCACTACGCCGGTCCCGTCGTACTTCAGCGTTGCCCCACTCCCGACACCCATCGTAGCGCTCGTATTTGTCCCGCTGAGCAGGCTTCCAAAGCCCGCGGAGCCAGCGCCAATCGGCGCCCACGTCGGCGTGCCAGACCCGCCGATCGTGAGCACGTCGTTCACGTTCCCGCTGGGGACGTCGTTGGTGGTTATGATGTGCCGTTTCACCGCCGGGTAATCCGCCCCGAGCGCAATGGCTCCGCACAGCGCGGAGCCGAGCAAAAATCGCAGAATCCGTTTCATTTTCAGTCGATGATCTTGTCCCATGTAGATGTCGCAGAGTTCCAAAGCCAAGTATCGCCGGTGTCTTTTCGGTAGTAGATGCCGCAGTTGCCAGTTGGCGGTTCGGTTGGATCAGCGGTGCCGCAAGTAACGCCGCCACCGCCGCTGGCTACGGCTTGTGTTAAGCACGCGAGGAGTTCCGCCATGGTTTGCGTGAGCTGGCCCGGCGTCATGGCAGCAGCGCAGCATTGCTCAAGTCTATCGAGTGCAGGACAGTCGGACATAGGATCGAGAAGTGTTATGGCCTCGGCAAGGCCGTTAACCGCGTTTACCAGCGACTGGAACGGCGTCAAGTAACCGTCACAACCAGCGAAGTTGAGCATAAACGGTCATGGTTGGGCGCGGCCCGGTAAGAGCCGCGCCCTTTTTCACTGAACGTTAGACACACTCCATCGTGAGGTCAACTGTGCCCACCGTAGCATCGCTCAGCACGAGGTCGTCGTTGCCATCCCCGTCCTTGTCCGCAGCGGACCAAGTACCAAGGAGCTTGGCAACCGCGTTGTTGTTAAGCGCAGCTGCGAGTGCGCTCACCGTGTCGTACCTGCTGGAGCCCAGCCCTGTGTTAACGGGCGTGCCGTCGATGACTATCACGCCGCCAACGAGCCGGATCTGTTCCTCTCCAGAGCAACCGGGGTTCGTCCACCACAGGTCGCAAGGTTCATTGTCGGAACTGTAGTACTGCGTCTCGCCGGTAGGAGCAGTGTTGCATGTCTGGATCTCAGGCACGCAAGGCGGTTCACGCCGGTGGAACAGCGCCACGGACCACTCTGGATGAGCTGGTTTCCACGCGACTTCAAAGTCGGCGAAGAACACACCCTTGTTCCGGCGGATGTTCTCGCAGCCGATGTTGTCCACAGCAAACTGCCATTTGCCGGCCAAATCGCGGGCCATGAACGGCATCTGCGGATGAACGGACTCGGCCTGCGCGACGTACAACGTAGCGGCACCGGGATGCCAAATGTGACTGATCTGGAACTGAGCTTTCTCGAACGTAGGATTTACCTCCATCCGAAGGCCGTGGCCGCTCTGCCAGTTCTCAGTACCGTCGGTTTCCTCGGCTGACACGTTCCTGTACGGCAGCACGAGCTGGTATCGGTATTTGCCCGAGACCTGGCCAACGTACATGAACCTCAGGTTGAACGGATCCACCGCAACGGTGTAGTTCCCAATCTGCCCCGAGAGACCGTACCGCCAGTAATCGTTTGCCGTGGTCCAATCCGTGTACCGCCAGTAAGCGTTGAGCCCGTTTGACGTGGCCGTGTTGGCCTGTTTGTCGAGCTCCCACACGGTTTCCATGTCGGTGATCAGTTCGATCAATCGCGGGAAGCTGTCGCCGAATGTGCGATCCTGCATGTAACCGTCGAGCGTCAGCGGCATGACGAGGCGTTGCAACAGTTGCGGCGCAAGCTTGTAAACGTTGTTTGGGTCGACGTTTGTGTCGAGGTAAATCTCGTTGTCGCCGCTGGTTACCCATTCCATGGTAAACGAGTCCATGCTCTTGTTCGCCACGATCTTACGTTTTGCATGCTGCGCAGCGCGTTTCTTGATGTAGTAGGACATGATCGTGTCCGCGGCGAAGGCCAGAATATCGTTGATGATCTGTGCCAGGTGTTCCTCGGCATGAGACGCGTCACGTATTTGATCGAAGCACAAGACCTGTGTCTTGATGCTCCGCGTTTCCTTGAAGACCATGAACCGGCTGTTTCCCCAGCCGATCGTGTCAGATTCAGGATCGCAAGGGGTGCCCTTGCAAGCCTCGTATTCCTTCGCAACCCATTCCCGTGTCGGATTGGCAAACACCATCTCATAGCGGTCGAAATACTGGGTGTTGCCCATGAAACTTGGCCATTTCTCGGTTTTCACCTTTCCAAGCCAAGTTCCGGACATCGGGTGGATCGCCTTGATCACATCCTCCTGGAAGTGAGGGGTCTGATCGACCAGAAAATTTACGAACTTCTTTGTGCAGTCTGCCATACGCCAATCAAAAGCAAAAAGTTTAACTTCGCTTTCGGTTGGCGAAGCCGACGTGGCGGTTCAGCCGCAACGTTGCTGCAGGCGCAGCATCGGCCCGGGCTGCGAAGCCCGTACGGCACCCGACGCGACTCGGGTATTACGCTGGCGACAACTTGAACACGTTCCAGCTATTTGTCAAGGAAAATTTACGAAAGATAATCTTCAAGGGCGGCCAGCCCGACTTTTTTCTTCTGCGCACGTTCCGTAGCGGCTTGGCCGGCTCCGACTTTCGGGCTGCTGGATTTGAACGACTCGATTTCTTTCTCGAGCTCTTGAACGCGCTTTTGGAGGCGCACCCTGTCATAGGCGAGAGGGCCAAATGCCGCTGCCATGTTGCGGACAGCGGCCTGAACGCGGACCAGTTCCTCCTCCGGGAGGCCATCCGGATTCAGGAACGCGGTGTCGGCGACCTTGGCGAATTTCTCAGCGACTTCAGCGAGTTCAGAATCCTCCTTGAAATCGAACAGGTCAGGCCGTTTTGCAGCATGTTCCTCGACCGTTTGCGACCAAATTTGCTGAAGTCGTTCAGCTCTTTTGGTGCGCTGCTCGATGGCCTGCTTCTTGTAGTCCTCCGCTGCCTGCACAGACATGTCGTATGCCTGGCCAATCTCGGTGATCTCGTGCATTACCCAAGGCGCCTTTTCATCGAACAGTTCTTGCGCCAGTTGGAATGCCTGATTTGGATCCTGCCGCCAAAGCGCGTACAGCCTGTTAACATCCTGCGGCGTTCCAAGGCGCTCGCCGCCCTGCACCGGCAGTTTTTGCACGATCTGCGAGAGCGTCGCGATCTTCTGTTCGATCGGTTTGAGATAGCGCTCTTTGTACTCCGGCGAACTCGTATAATCCACCTGCTTAAGCGTTTCCTGCAGAGCCGCGTTCTCCTTTTCAAGCGCTTCAAGGCGCGCCTTAAGCTCGGTTGTTACCTTGGCGTGCTCAGCCTTCAGCTTGTCGTACGCGGTTCGAAGCCGGCGAACACCCTCGCCTTCGGTCTTGCCTTCGGTTTTTTGCGCGTCAGGAACCGGCGGCAGCGCGTCCTCGATCGCGCTTGCAGCGTCTGCAGGCGGCTTTGGTTCTGGCTGCTTGCTTTTGTCCTCGATCGCAGTTTCCGCAGCCGGCGGAGGCTGAGGCGCCTTGCTCTTGTCTTCTGGCGCCGTTGGCGGTTCGGGCTGGGGTTCAGGCGCTGGCTCGCCCATGTAATCGCCAAGCTGCCGCTTGGCTGTCACACGCGGCTCGGGTTTCGCGGTAACAGGCGTGCCTGGCAACGCCCCGGCGTCTGGTTTTGGTGCTTCCGTTGTCTTCGGCATACTATTCCTTGTTAGGCAGGTTAAAGTTCGGAGCTTTGGGCTCAATCTGTGGGTCAGACAATGACAAGGCCATCCGCACGACCTCGAAAGCGCCCGCAATGTAAGCGGCACCGTTCTCGTCGTACGCATGGCGCTGCGAAATCTCCAATAGGCAATCGGAGAGAATCTGTGCCGTCTCGGGGCGCTCGGCCCATTTCCGGGCGGTTTCTCTTCCAATTTCCGTTGACGTCCAACGTTCTACTGGTCGAAGTTTCATTGTTCAGTTTGCTGCTGCGGCGCGCTTTCCTGCGGCGCGTTTTGGGTTGCTTGCATCTTGCTCTGAAGTCGTTTAGCGGCGAGGTCCGCCGCGGTTTTGTAGTCCTTGGCTTCGATTTCAGCTTGAAGCTTGAGCTTCTCAGCAGCAAGCCTCTGCTGCGAAGCCATCTCGCGCTGGCGCATCCTTTGCTCTGCTGCAGCTTCCTGTGCGCGAACTTTCGCGGCAGTCATCTCGTCTATCGCGCGCACCTTTGCGGCGACGTCAGGCGGCAACTGCCCTTGCGGCACCTGCGACGCCAACTGCTGGATCGCGGCCATCACACTCTGCAATTGAGCCATAAGTTGCCTTGCTTCCGGCCTGGCACCGGCGATGCTCGATCTTTCTAGCACGCCGCCGATGTGCTGAGCCACGTTCACCAAACCGATCGCCGTTTCCTGTGACGGTACGATCTGGTTCGACATCAACTGGCTGACTCGGTTGCCGAGTATGGAAAGCAGAACGGTCGCGTACTCGATCGGGTCCACGTCATCCGGCACGATTACCGGGCCGCCCTGAGCCAACGTGCCGAACGCGAGTGTGGCGAACCGCGCCGTGTTTGACGGTGGCGGCTCGGTCTCTGGCACAAGTTCCATCGCTTTGTCTGGATCGTCGGTGTGCGCCAGAGTAAAGTCGCGGAGAATGATCCGCTGGCTTTGTGGCGGGTAAAGCTGAAGAGCAGCCATGAGCTCGTTCACCTGCGATATTTCGAGCACCTTGTTTCCGCCACCAATTGCGCGTTCCGGAGTTACTTCCCAACGCTCGAACTCGAGCGCGTCTTCTGAGATACCATCCTTCCTGAGGCCCTCTTGGAATGCTTTTACGTCCTTGTCGGTGCTGCCAGACAACGTGAACCGTCTGCAGATTTCGCGGTATTGCTTCTGCCGATAAATCGACTGCATTTGGACAAGCGAGGTTAGAAGCACGCCAGCTTGCTGGACCTGCGCCAGAACTTGCGTGGCCGTCATCTCTTTCCTTGTGCCGGCGTCCGGGTCGGCAATGAATGACGCGCTGTTCTCGTTGATCAGTTGCCGCAACATGGCGTATCCAGCATTGATCAGGTTGTGGTCCACTGCGTACCGCTCCTGAGCGGGAACGTACTCGATACCGCGCGGCAGGATTGACATGTTAGCGAGCATGACCATCGCCAGCTTGTCCCTGTCTTCCTCGCCTATGTTGCGGAACAGTTGGTTGCACGCCTCGAAAAGCGAATCCATCCAACGGCAGAACAGCCGGTTCGTCATGTTAAGGACCGGGTACAGCAAGTAGCCCATTCCGCGAACGCTGTGGTAACGGAATGGGGCGACATTACCGCCGTCTGCGTACTGGACGTGCAAGATTTGGTCAATCGACGTAGCAAATCCGGATCTCTGCTGGTAAAGGAACTCGGCCTTGCCGGCCTTGCCGGAGTCTCGAACGTCTTGGATTATCGACAGTTCCCAGCGCGGTTCGTCTTCGTCGTCAGTTAGCTGGTAGAACCACCACAGCTTGGCCGTCGGGATCAGGTCACTGGCATAGTACAAGCCGTTTTGTTTGAACTGCTCCGCCAGTTTTTCAGGAAAATCGTAATCAGTCCGACCGTGGTCTTGGAATTGATCGTCAGCAAGAGAAGCGATCAGGCGCTTGACGGCTGGCACGTTCCAGCCGGGATCAACGTTTTTGCCGCTGATCTTACGAAGCAGCTCTGCGGCGCTTGCCTCTTGGTACACCGCGAAGAACGACACGTTGCTGAAGTCCACGTAAGCGTTCGTCGGGACTTTCAGGTCCTCGATGCTGAGAAGCACCGGACACCACGCGTGGCGGTCGTCCCACATGCTCGGGCCCCTGCCATGAATGACCACGTTGGCGTCTGCTCCGCGGAGTATCTCGTAGAACCGCATCGATCCCCGGAGAATTCTGTTCAGGCGATTGGTGACCTCGTACGAGACAATTTCAGCCTTGGACTTGTCCTTAAGATCAACGCTGACCTTGAAAAAACGCCCGTTACGCATTGTAGCCTGGGCGAGCTGGCGGCGTGCCTCGTGAGCGACTCTGGGCGCAATCAACGGCTGCACGTTGGTGAAGATGTGATTTTCTTCCGCCTCTTTTTCCGTCCACGGCGGAGCACCGTTGTAGAGGTCGTTTAGAGCAGCGCGGTTTGCAGCGCGCCCTTTGGCGTCTTCGCGCTTGAGGTGCTCCACTATGTCGCGGATTTTCTCTGGATCAGATATTCTCATAGTGCGGTTCTACTATTCAAATGTGCCATGAATACGGTCAGACTGTCAACATGAGTTTACGCATGATGTCGCTGGTGTGCACATTGAAGACCTTAGGCACAATCACGATTTCTGCTCCGACCTCCTTTGCTACGGCAACTTCGCTTTTATTGAGCGTCTCTGGCGTGTAATCCCCGCCCTTCACCCAGACATTTGGACGCAGCTCAAGCAGCAGTCTCGTGACGCGCATTTCATCGAAGACTACAACTTCATCCACGTAACGGACGGATTCAAGCGCGAATTTTCTTGCCTCGACTGGCTGCAACGGGTGGCCGACCCCCTTCAACAGGAGAACGGATTCGTCAGAGTTAAGCCCGACGATAAGCTTATGACCCCGCCTTGCAGCCTCCCTCAGCAGGGCAATGTGACCGGCGTGAAGAATCTCGAAACAACCGTTGGTGAATACCGTTTTCATGACTTCATGGCCTTACTTTAACCGTGAAATTTTGGTGCATTGCACTTCCGGCATATCGGCGGCATAGCATCGATGTCCAACGCGGCATGCGCCTTGCGCATTTCGACAAACCGTGGACCATTGATGATGTCAACCAGCCGCTTTTGTTTGATATTGCCGTAGATAGTTTCGCCTGTGAGATCGAAACAGCACTGGCCAACGTCGCCGTTGTTATAGATGTAAACGTGGGTCATCGCGCGGTCGCATATTTTTCGCGGCATGTCAGCGGTGATTTCTTCGCCGACAGAATCGCGGATCAAACCTCCGAAATTACTGAAGCATCCAAAGCAACATGGGACGCCGCGCTTGGCGCACTCGTCGGAAAGCAGGCCTTTGTCGTCGATCGTCTTTGAGAATTGACACATTGTGACGGAAATCTCCGTGTTCGATTTGAGCTTGCGCTTTATCTCGAGCGCGGAATCGACATTCCTCCATACGACGTCCCAATCCAAGCCTGTATTGGCTTTAAGATGCTCTCTGGTCCCGCCTTGAATCGAGAATATCAGGTGATCGACATTGCCAGCGCCAAGAATGGGTTCTACGCATTCCGGGGTCGCCAACAATCCGTTCGTGTAGATTGTAACTTTTAGCGTGGGGTAATTGTCAGCGATGCCTTTTACAAAGCTAGGCATTCTACTATCAGCGAACGGATCGCCGTTGATGAACGGACAAAGACGTGTAACTCCGACTTCGACGATTTGTTCGATTGCCAACCAAAACAACGGAGTCGGCATTGTGCCTAGCGGACGTTTTGTCAGGCGCCGCGGGCACATACCACAGTGCGCAGGGCATGCGGTTGTGGTCTCAACTTGCGACAAGTTTGCGGTGATACTCGAAGGTGTCATAGAAGGCGTTTGCTCTTTGTTGGTCCTCTTCCGTTTTGGTGTGGGTCATACACACGCTCCGGTTCGGCCCGAGCCTAACGACCTTCAGGCCGGTTGTATCTGGCCATTCGTGCACTCGGTGGATCCAGCGAACGCATGTCCTGTGCAATTTCGGTTGCCAATCAGGCCAATTCACCCAGTCTTGGACGGTGCCGTTTCGAAGAAGAACCGTGTTCCGCCTCGGCAATTCGACGATGTCGCAGTCGCATAGCACAAGGATTTTAAGCGCGGCCCACAATTCTGGCGTCAGATTTTCGTCTGTGTCGATGTGAAGGATCCACCCCGGACGCGCACATTCAACCGCGAAATTTCTTTGCCCGGCAAAATCAGCGTTAAGCGGTCTTTTGATGTATTTGGCGAACCCCTCCTTGTATCCCTCGATTCCGTCTTCTGCGCCTTCATCAAGAACGACGATGGCTTGGTCTATCCATTGCTCAGCCGTATCCATCATCTGTCTGAACTGCTCTGGTTTGTATTTGGCGATGCACACCAATGTCAATGCAGGCGTTTGCATACGAACAACCTAGTCTTTCTGAGGATTTGAATTCTATCCTTGGCTTGTTCGGCGAACATGTCTATTGCGACCTTCGGACAATCCGACTTTTCGTTGTGCCACGTATAATCATCGGCAATCACTATTCCACCGTTACGTACGACGCGATACGCCTCGGTCAGGTCATGGATCACGTCGAAGGCTTCGTGGCTGCCATCTATAAACACCACATCGTATCTTTCGCTGTCCAAACATCGCCATGCTTGCCATGCATCCATCTTGTACACGGTAATGCGATCGGCATACTTGGCGGTGTTGGCACTGAACCTTGCCAATAGGAAAGCCGTGTCCAAATCCGATTGGTCAGCGCCGCCCTTGAAGTGATCAATCGCAACCAGTTCTGCCATCGGACAGTGCTGCATAAACCATACCGTTGACCTTCCCTCGAAACTTCCGACCTCGACGATTCTCAGCGCGTTGGTAGGCACGACAGCAGCCATCTCTGATTCGATGTCCGCGAACCAATCGTACCTGAATGTGTTGGGCGTAAAGTTCATAGGTACGCTTTTATGATGTCTTCCGTCATCGCCGCCGTTCTATCCCACGTGAACCGCCGGGCATAGGACTCGGCCGTCAGCGAACGCCTCGTGTACTCTTTTGCTTCGAGTTCGGCGGTCGCCCGTAGAACATAAACGAGGTGTCCCGCGTCTGGCGCGGCCCATTTACCAGTTTTAGGATGAACATCGTCATCGCGCAGGACTTCGGAATGTTTCACGTAGAACGCGAATGAATCGTCCGTGAACTCACGCAACCCCGCGTAGTTGATTGCAATCGGCACAACTCCATGCGCCATGGCTTCTTGAACGTGAAGTTCCCAGCCGCCAGGAGCTGGATTTACAATAAAATGCAGTGAATCGTACCATTCGGCCATCTCTTCATCGGTCAGATACCTGTTGATGGCCACAAATCTACTGTCATTCGGCAAGTCAGGCCACGGCCCATCGTAGCCTTTGATCTGCAATTGGGCGAGACCAGGCTTTGGAAACGCTTTCACGAAGGCTTCAATGATCTGTTTCAACATCTTCCGCCGTTGTGACGGCTCGCTCATACGCATCGCGCAGCCGTACACAATGGGGATTCCGAACTTCCTGGGTTTTTTCCGCTTGTGCAGTCCGGTGTTAATGCCGAGATCAATCCTGTGTACTGGCACAATAACTCCGGAACTGACCATGACGTCGCGACAGTAATTTGACGGCACGATAACACATCGCGCTTGGTTTAGCGTCTTTACGGCCTTGCGAGGGAGCGAACTGCTTTCCCAGATTGTTATCACAATGTCGCCGTCGCGTGCGGTATCCATTATGATGGGTATGGCGTCAAAAACAACTCTGCATTTTGCGCCCGTTGCGGACTCATGCAAGTTAAATGGATGCTTGCCGTACGTTTCGTCAGAACGTGTCGGTACCCATACGGGCAGGACCGTCTTAAACCGTTTGGCCACTTCATACGCCCACCGTCCAATCCCGCTGTTGACGTCGCGAAGAGCGGCCCACTCTATAGTTGGCCGAAATTCAACGTCAGGTAACGGCCCACATGCACCGTAATTGAACCCCTCGTAGTTGAAAAAGCAATTCTGTGCAATCGGCGTAAACTCCACGACCGCAGGTTTCCCCATCCCCACAGCAATCGCCAGCGGAGCGGATTGATTGCCGATGAATAGCGAACAACCGGCAATGATGGAAGCTGCTTCCATCAGGTCTTTTGTGGGTATATACGCAACGTCTCCACAGTCCGCCACAAACGCTTCGTACTCTTTCGGTGTACCGATAAACCCTGCTATACCTCGGTACTTTTCGATAATTTTCGGCCAAGGAAACTCTGGATTATGATAACGCAATGACCTCGCCATGACGACAGCAGGGGCTTTCTCGCTCGGCTCAGCCCAAAGCCATGGCGTCGAATCAATCCATGTCGGCAGACCACACTGTTTCAGATGAAGCGCAGACAACCGCCAGTGCCGGTGGACCCCAAGTTGTTCTCCGTGAATTAAGTGTCTGAATTCATCGAGCATGACCGCGTCTTTTGGCGGGCAGTCAGCAAATTCAGCGTCTTTGATGTAAGGCTGGTTTTTCAGAAGCGGGATGATCAGATCTGCGCGCTCTTTGGTCATCGGCTCGCGCGTGATATATGGCGCGGCGTCTTTGCATCTGGTCAGCACGATTTTACCGCCGCCAAGTGCCCTGATCGCGGGCAACGAGTAAATGATGTCGCCCAAATCGCCACTATGACAAAACACACGTTCGCTGCTTGCCGAAGTCAGCGGCAGACATTTGATCGTCGTTTGTGCGGATAACCGTGCTTCAGGCGGCTCAGTATCGGATTCGACATCTCGCGGATCATTTGTCGGTGGTTGATCTACATTTTTGGTTTCTGGAGCTAATTCGGCATTAGCTTTTGTATCCCGTCGCGAAACCTCTGCAGTCGCGCCAGATTTGTCGCCATTGGTTGTCGTCGAAACTTTCTGGTCGGCTACTCCGCTGGGTTGCGGCTTGTCTTTCGCGCGAACGTCAGAGTCAAAGGACGTCGAAAGTAGGTTTACAACGTCACCGAACTTGTCGGTGTGCACGAGAACTGCGTTCGGGTTGATGTCGCTCTTTTCCGTCCATCTGAGCGGAGCGCGGTTCCTTCCAAGCCGGAACTGGATCAGATCAGTGCAGCCAATGTTACGCGGTCCGAGCAGCCGCGAGAGAACCACATCGAATGGCTTGTCCATGTTGTCGATCACGGCGTTGATCATCTCGCGCTGGAGAGCTTTTGAGTACACAGCAACCCCGTTCACGCCGACTGACGGCAACGGAGGCCTTCCTTTGATGCAGGCCCCGAACACGAGTTTCCCAGATTCCTTAAAGGCCTTGTACAACTCGGAAGTCCATGTGTTCTTAGTAGGCACCGAGTCTGGTTCCCAGAACAGCCACGCGTCAACGTCATATGTTTCAACCGCGTTGTACGCGCAGATGAACGCAGCGTTTGGCCCAGCCGGCCATTCCTTGCTTCCCGGGAACGCTAGCTGCGGCACAACCTCGACCCTGTCAGCCAGCGGTGAAGCAAGCTGTTTAAGCACGATGATCCTGTTGCCGCCGAGGTTGTCTGGCAGCAGGAGCATCACTCCTGCTTTAGGAGCTTCCAGCCTGCATGCCCAAGCAAGCGTTTTGATCGCAAGCTTGTAGTCCTCTCCGCAGACCGGCATTACAAGGGCGAACCGCTTCAAGGGTTCATTATCCAGCAGTTCGACGGAAGTGATTCTAATGTTTCCTGGCTCGTCCATCTTAGTATGTGATCGAGGTCAACATGCACTTTCAGGCCAATCAGACAATCGCATGCCCGGCAAATTCCGATTTTGTCATCAAACTCGAGCGACAAATCCTGCCCTGACGCCGCTTCCCATGCTTTTCGTGTCGCCAGCATCGGCGCCTTGAGGCGGTGGTTCGGCGCGTTTTTCGGGCACTGCAGGCAGATTTTGGCCCGGGCAATCGCTACTTCTCGCGGCACCGGCGCTTTCCGTTGGCCGAACAGCTCCAGCAGCGCAGCTGCGCCACGACTATAGTGGCTTAGTTTTCCCACAACCGGCGCATCCTTTCTTCTGTTTTATGACGGCGACACCGAGAACCGGGCTGACCGCTCCCGGAATTCCACCCGGTGCCGCCGTCGGTGTGGCCTCACGCAAATCAAGCGGGAGGCCAAGCTCTTTCCTCTTCGCGACCAGAACGTCCATCTGGCAATCCTCGAACGCCCAGCGCGGCAGACCGTTCCGGCGCCTGTAGTTGGACAATGCCAAAGCGGTTTCCCAGAAACCGTCCCGCGATACTACCGCCCCGGTTTTTTCGTCCTTGTAGGACCATTTGCCGCCGTGCTGTATGGCAAGATTCAGTGGTCTTATGAATGGATCAGTCTTCATGCTGGAACAAGCTCGTGCGCCCTCGCGGCCTCGAGGAACGCGCGCTGCGTTTTTTCAAGCCATTCAACTCTGTCGATTGATCTCTTGGACGGATGTTGCGCACCAATCTCGAAGCCGTTGCGCCGGGCAACCTCAAGCGCGATAACAAACGCGTCGAACAGGTCCGGTGACCTGCCCATGCGCCGTCGTGTATCGATCTTCTTCTCAACGTCCTGCTTGCCGTCTTTCGTGACGAAGTACTCACGCAACGCGCCCTCTTCAAAAACGCTGATTGGCAATTGCCGGATTTGCCCGCAGGTGATGGCGTGTCGGGCCGCAAACCACAACGACGTCACCATCTTGCCGTACAGGTCGCGCTCGCTGCGTTCTGGATCGCCAGCGGCAGGCCTGTCCGGAGGCCGTCCACCAAAGTCAATTGCGTGGATGTTCGGGCTCCACGCTCGCGCTATTGCTACGCCAACGGAGCCATGACCCGTGGCGTCAAAGCCGAATCGCGAAGGCTTTATGTTGTTCGCCACCGCGTAATCCCTGACGAAGTATCCGATTTGGTCCTCAGCGGTCATTGGTTTGCCCGTTTCGTCAACCTTTCCGCTTACCAACGGAACGATGATTGGCCCATCGGTCACAGCTGCGATTCTGTAACCGTAAACGTCGGTGCCAATGGTAAGCCTGATCAGAACCGTTCTGTCGCCGTCTTCCATGGACAGCGCAGGGTCAAGCCCGACAACGTCGATCAGGTCGCCGGAGCCGTCCCATACGACCTCGCCGAATGCATTGCCTCGCTCGCACATAGGTTTCGTGATCACACGCCGGCTACCGACGCCCTTGGGCATGATGCCCATGTTCATCATTTGGAATTGCCACGAATCCTCGCCGAACCGGAGCTTGTCTTCCTCAAGCTGCTTTGGCGTGATCAAGTACGGGTATTTGACTCCATCTGGGCCGAAGTTCGGTCCATCAGGTCCGTAGAGCTGAATCGTGACAGAATTGCTCCCCACGGCCTTCCAAGTGCAGGTCTTTCGTGGTTGAACGAAACCGTCCCAGCCTCCGAGTTCTTTTGCCGGCTCTGCAATGACTCCGAGGGCGTCCATTGGGTCCTTCGGATTCCCAAGCGCAACGAACTTCGTGACGGGGCTTTTACGCAGATTCGCCGTTGCGTCCCAGAATGACCGCGGCATAAGGCTCGCTTCGTCAAAGATGCCGATCAACCTCTCATTATGCAGGCCGACGTATGAACCAATGCCAACCCAGTTGTCGCCAAGCTTGCAGGCGAGGCCGATGATAGCGTCCTTTGAAACCTTGATTTCGTCTTCAGACGGTTGCGCCGCGAAAATCTTAAATTCGCTCTCGACGATGTAGCCGGGCGCGGTTGGCCGCAGTGCCTTCACCTTGTGCAAGATTTCTGTGAGCGCACCCCAAACGCGGAGACGGAGCCCAGACAGGGTAATGGAGGAACAGAGGATGCTCGTGCCTTTGGGGTGCGCAAAAAATTCTGCGTAGGCGCACATCGCAGCCGTGTATGTCTTTCCGGAGGCGGCTGGCCCGAGTATTGCGACCGTATCGTGCAGCGGCCACTCGTTGATGATCAACTCCGAATAGGAATTGAAGTCAAACCACGGCGCGAGGTGCTTGATTAGCTCACGAAAATGGTGGACCGGGCCGAGCCCGATCTTGGTGCCACCAACATCGTAGTATCCGCCGCGAGCGTACATGAAAGCCTCGACTTCGGCCGGGTCGGTTGTGTTCCAAACCCTGCCGTACATCGTCAAGTTTCTGGCACCTTGTTTTCGCGCCACGTCGCAACAATACGCATTTGCTGATCGACTGCAAGAAAAAAATGCATAATTTTGCTTGACACGTTTTCGGCGTTGTGTATCGTGCCCGACATGAACGAGAAATGGGAGCGACAACTTCGCTGGAAGGCAAAGATGATCGCTGCGGGCCGGTGTCCGAACTGTGGAAAGCGCATGGACACTCCGCGTTCACGTTGCAGCAGATGTCTCACCAAGGTTCGCGAGTCGGCAAGGAAGCGACTTAATTGCAAGCGGCGCTACCGCGCTGCATCTTACCTGTTCGAAGGGGCTGCTGACTATGCCGAGGTTTAGCCAAGCTGATTACATTGCTTATTTGGCCCGGCGAAAAGCTTCCGAGCGTGTACAAAGCAAGGCCGACGACGAAGAGGCCGGGATCCACGAAGCAATCATTTCAGAGTGCCGGCGGCTTGGTCTGTATTACGTACACAGCAGAATGGACAAACCGAGCACCGCGACCGTCGGCACGCCGGATTTCATTATTGCGCTTCCGCACGGCAAGACCTTGTGGATCGAAGCAAAATCCAGACAGGGCAAGCTTCGGACCGAACAGGCTGCTGCAGCAGTTTGGCTCGCCAAGCTTGGACACAATTTCCGGATCGTTCGATCGGTGACAGAGGCGATCCGATGCATAAATGATGCGATAGAAAAAGCGGAGACGGAAAATGGAGACGAAAAACATTCAGGAAGACAGCAGGGAGTTCTTTGAGTATGGCTTCGTAGGTTCGTTCATCCAAAGCCCGCAAGGCGCAGCTGACGCGGCTGTGGCATGTGGTTTGGCAAGCCCAGAGTTCATCCTGAACCAAACCCTGCAGTGCATCTACGAAACCGGCCTTTTGATGATCAAGGACGGTGTCCATATTGATCAAGCCACGATTTATGGCGAGGTCACCAAACGCTTCCCTGAAATCGACAAGGCGGCTCTTGCATCGACGATCAGCCGCGCCTTGGATGTTGCGGTTGCGCCGTCTGCGGCGGACTACTATGCAAAGGCGATTGTTGAGTTTCACATCACACACAAGATCGTGCATGAAGTCAACAGGCTGAAGGGTGAGTGCCAGACAATCAAAGAGCCAGCGAGGTTTGCGGAGCGGATCGCGCAACGTTTTCTTGGCATCGCTCAGATCGGCACTGACGCCGAGAGCCTCCTTATCTCTGCGCCGTCTGCAATCGCAAAGGCAACCGAAAGGCTGGAGGAAATAGAGGACGCCACGTCGAACAGCGTAGCGAAGTTCGATATTCCATCGTTGGACAAAACGGTCATGCTGCTGCCGAAGATGCTTGTCACAATCGCCGCGCGCCCAAGCATAGGCAAGACGGCGCTTGCCGGACAGCTTGCGCTGAACGCAGCTAGGAGCGGCATTCCGACTTTGTTCGTAACGCTTGAGATGCCGGTTGGCGACATTGTCCAGCGCATGCTGGCGCACATGTCGGGTGTCTCATTCAGAAGCATAAGGCACGGGATGCATCCAGATGAGCTTGACAAGTTCATAGAAGCAAAGCGCGCGTTTGCAAAGCTGCCGATTTATTTCATCGAACGCGGAACTATCACAGCCAGCACGATCGCATCGCACGCGTCGCGGCTGGCTGAGACCAGCGGCGTAAAGCTGCTGATCATCGACTATGTGCAGCTTGTCCTGACGGATAAAAAGTGCGACACCCGCGAGCTCGAGGTGGCCTACGTGTACGACGCACTTCGGCGTCTTACGACCGATGCTGGAATCGCAACGGTGGCGCTTGCCCAACTGAACCGCGAATCCGAAAAGACAGACAGAAGACCGAAGCTTTCGGACATACGCGAGACCGGGAAAGCGGAGGCCGATAGCGATGCCGTGTTGCTCATGCACAGGCCGAAAGAAGGCATCTGCGAGAATGAAGTGGACATTATCGTTGGCAAGAACCGCAACGGCCAGCTCGGCACTGCATACACCGAGTTTCAGGGCGAGTATTTCAGATTCATTGAACGCAAGCCTGTCACGGACATCTGATACGCGAAAAGGTCTCTGAGGATTGCTTTTGACACAACGAGCTATTTTTGGCAGATTATCGGCGGAAGGTACCGACCGAGACGCTGTGCCATCAACGCTGTGCCACCGCTGCACGATATGAAAATCGAGAGACTGCGTGCACCTTTTCCGTACTACGGCGGAAAGGGCACGATGGTCGCCAAACTGACACTGTTGGTTCCCTCCGGCGGTAAGCCGTATTGTGAACCCTTCTGCGGGGCTGCGTCGCTGTTCTTCAGCCGTCAACCTGCGCCGGTCGAGGTGTTGAACGACTTGGACGGGGACGTAGTGAACGTGTTTCGGTGCCTGCAAAACAAGGACACGTTCGAGGAGCTGCGGCATCGGCTTATGTGGACGCCGTACGCACGGGCCGAGTTTGAACGCGCGCTTGAAACGCTGAAAGAACCGAGCGCCGACAAGATTACACGCGCTTGGGCGTTTATGGTCGCGCGCAATCAAGGTTTCAGTGGTCTTGCGGATACCGTCGGAAGATGGGGCAGGGCGTTTGTGTCAACCCTTGGCGCTGCCCGAACAACGAACAGGTGGGTGATGCGGCTGTGCATGCTGGACGCTTGGCGATGGCGCCTGATGCGCGTGCAGATCGGTTGCAGGGACGCTCTGGAAGTCATAAAGTACTGGGATAACCACGATGCCGTCTTCTACTGTGATCCTCCGTATGTTCACGAGACGCGCGTTAAGGGTGCGACCAACGTGTACGCTCACGAAATGTCGGAAGAACAGCATCGAGCCCTTGTTGACACACTTTTGAACGTGTCCGGCGCCGTTGTTCTATCCGGCTACGAGCATCCGGTGTATTGGCCGCTCGAAAATGCGGGTTGGGAAAGGACCGAGTTTAAAACATCTTGTCATGCGGCTAGCCGTGGGCGTGGCACAGCGATACGTGGCGAAGGTGCGGCAACATCACTGGTACCGCGAACCGAAATCGTATGGCGCAACAAGCGGGCGGTCGAGTTGACGGCATCAAAATCTGCTTGACACGGCGGCCAAGTTTCGGTAGATTCCCGGCAGACTGTACGATGAAACGGGAAACCATAACCGCAAAATCGAACGCCCCCGCCGCAACCCGATGGCAAGGGACGGCAGCCGGTTCTGTTTCCCTCCGGTCGTACGGGGGCGCCAATTTAGTGCCGGGCTGGGTGCCATACCTGCCCGGTTTCTTCGTTATAACCACACAAAAGGAAAGGAAGTGACAACATGAAGGAATCATGCATTCCGCATCCAGCTAATGCTCGGTTCAACATCACGCGGCCTGAGTATGTTCTCATTTGCCGGAACGACCGTTGCGCCGCGTGCCTGCTCTCGTTTTTCGAGTACTGGCATAATATCAAGCTTGAGCATGCGAAAAAAGCCGCGCGGGCTAACGATATCGCAGAAATGCACGGAGATGCTCGCACACAGGACGAAAGCCTGTGGCAGTTCCACACGATCAAAGAAATGGAGCTCGGCATCGCGTACATGTTTACGCAAAAACCAATCTCAAAGGCACTATCGCTTCTCTGCGACCTTGGGTTCATCGTCCGGGGGCGCAACCCGAACCCAAGGTACAAGTTCGACAGAACGACGTGGATAATGCTGAAGCCGGAAGCTGTAACGGCTGCACTTGAGAAAGTTTATCCGAAGATGGAGAACTCCGCAATGCACGACGGAAATACGCCTCACCGTGAGGCATATACGCCTCACGGTGAGGCATATCTCCTTGACACTGACGTCGCGCAAAGTCCTTGTAAGTGCACGGAAAATGAAGCACTTACAAATGACGAAAAAATCGAAAATCCGGACAAGATTACTTACAAGATTACTACGGAGACTACTCTCCCAGAGAGAGAGCGAGAGGCGGAAACGGCGCCTTCGGCGCCAGAACCGGTAATAGCGCTTCCAGATGCTAGGAGCTACTGGAACAGAACCATGCCAGAACAAACAGAGATTCCTAAAGGCCCTTCTGACGAAGAAATCCAGAGATGGGCAGAGGATGTAAGAAAGAACGGTGCAGACTACACCGACGATGAAATTAAGTCCGCAAGAATACGTTGCCGGCTTGACCAATGGCTGTGGCGCGGCAGGCCGTGCGCGGATTGGCGGCTGATGCTTGAGGACCGGATCCAGGTCATGAGGAACACATTCGGCAAGTTTGGCGGTTCAAAGCCGTCGAACGGGTCAAACGGGAACGGCAAAGAGAAACCGATGTCGCCATACCTGATGTACAAGCTCAGGGACGAGCTTCGGGAAAAGTTGGACGAGGTTTATGAGCAGCTCAAGTGCGTGCAGGATGAAGACCGCAGAAGGCCGTTGCTTGAGCAAAAGGAGAAGCTTCGCAAGCGGATTGAGTCGCTCGAAGCAAAACTCGAAGCCGCGGCAGTCGGTGGCTCCGACGAATCGGATGGTTAACCGAACCCACAGGCTCTGCAAATGACTAGCCGAATACTTCAGCTCTTGCAGGAACGATACTCGCCAGAACGTGGCTGGATTCTCATACCGGAGCTGCGGATTGGAACCGGGTTCGGCAAGGACAAAGAACAACGTCTTGACGCGTGGGCAATCTGTTGCTGGCAAACAAGAGAACCGGACGGGCCGGCAATCGTTCGGCTGTCGGTGCACACTGTAGCCTTCGAGATCAAGATCAGCCGCAACGATGCGCTCCAGGAGTTCCGAAACCCCGACAAGCGGTGGCATGCACATGGTATAGCACACCAGTTCTTTTTCGTAGCACCACAGGGCGTAATAGAAAAGGAATGGCTTGAGTCCGACGAAGGCCTGCTTGAACTCCGCGGAGACAGGCTCGAGTGCATCAAACAAGCCGCTGTTAGGCCTATCGGAATGCCGCGCTGGACGTTCGTCGCGTCGATCGTGAGAAGGCTTGCGAACAGCGGCTCCACGCCCAGCAGAGCCGCCGACGAAGATCAGAAACCAGGCGCAGCATGTACACCCTTGGCTGACTAAGGAATTACACCTTGTTCGCCCGTTGTTAGTTGTCGATGCGAAAAAAGTGTGACGCGAAGTTCACTCCTGGAAAGGCGCAAAAAGCGAAGGCTTCGGACCTGCATCAAATGAATGTAACACAAAATCCACCGCCAAGAAAGTGCAAAAGATTGAAAATTTCGCGTTTTTACCGTGGCGTGCATAGGACAGTTGAACTCGGCGACTCAAGTGTTTGGTGCGGGAGCAGTGCGTGAAAACAATTTGCGAAATTGCACTTGACAGGAGAGCGCGTGGTGTGTTATTGTGCAGCAGAAACAATATGAGCGAACAACGTAGCAACGATGATGTGCAGACCGGGAAACAAAACCGCGATTGTCCGACGCAGGAAGCAGTAACGGAAAGCGAGGCGAACTCGCTGGTGGCCGACTTCTATAGTTCGCTGCGTGCAGAGACGATCGTGCGCGTCAGTAACGGAGAAGCGCGGATTCTGTTTCCATTCCGAGACAGGCACAGCTACGCAGTTGAAATCCTAATTAGACGCGCAGGCGGTGAGTAGCTGCTGGACGACGCGGGCACTACATTCATGCGCCTGGACCACGACGTCGGCTGCGCTCGCTCACCGAGATTTGTAAACGCGATCGTGTTGCTGGCGCGGCCTTACGACGTGGATTTCGACGGCGCCGTGCTCAAAACGAATTCAAGCCCTGGTCAGGTCGTTCGCAGGATGCGGGACCTGCTCGAGGCGATATTGGCAGTAAACGCAATGGTATGAGAACAAAGGCGAAGGATCAGACTGAGTCATCGCACCAGAATGTTGGTGCGGGGTTGCTCACGAGAACAGAGCTGGCTCGCGAGCTTAAAATCAGTACGGCTACGATAACGCGGCTCGTCAAGCAAGGACTGCCGCACATTCCAGTCGGACCGCGCTCAGTGCGGTTCGATTTAACTGAAGTGGTGGCGTGGCTCAAAGAAAGGATTAGAGCATGAAGACCCCATTGTTTTTCCCGTTCAGGTACGATTTGGCGATTGAGTTCGTCTCGCTCACATTGGCGCGTCACGGCAGGCAAAGGAGGATCGACGAGATCGCTGTGCTGGCATACCTGTGCGATCGCGTAGCCATTGCGCGGATGAACAGGCCGATCATCGGCGGGCACTACGTCGCGACCCTGGATGGTCCCATGATCAGCGAAGTTTACGACATGCTTGACGCTGACACCATAGAGTTTCGCGTGCCGTACGCTGATCTGGAGCGGCCGTTCGCCAAACAGGACCTCTCAGTCAAGTTGTTGTGCGATCCGGACAGACAGGATCTCTCGGAAGAGCAATTTGCCGTAGTTACCGACGTCGGGGACAGTTTCGCTAACATGGCAAAGCATGAGCTGGAGAATTGGTGTGCGGAGAACTGTCCCGAATATGGTGACCTGACAGTATCTGAGTTTACGCTCATCAGGCTCGACCGTGTGGTGGCGATTCTTGGGAAAACGAACAGGGAAATTGCAGAGATTACGCGGAAGGCCAACGAGCTGTCACCGTTGCCTTTTTTGGTTTAACCCGAACCCTGCAACATGGCAACGTCAATATCATTCCCGTTCAACTTGGACAAGGCTGTATCAGTGATGTGCAATCTGCTTGGTCGCTCCAAGGTGCCGGTTGACATCAACAGGCTTGTTACGATGCTTTACCTGATTGACAGGCACGCAATCGCACGGCGCAACTTTCCCGTGATCGGTGGCTCATATTACTCTACCGAGAGCGGGCCTGTGATTGGCGAGGCGTACGAAATCGTACTGTCTGAGGCTGCGTTCGGACAAGACGGGCTCCTGAACAGGTGGATTGCGCGCGACCTTGTCGGTTGGTGTGTGAAGCTGCAATCCGAATATCTGCCTGGATCGCTCGGCGGAGACGACATTCACATCGTGGATGTTGTGTACAAGGGCTGGTCGGATTTGACTGCGCATGGGCTGCGCGTCTGGTGCAAAGAGCATTGTGCCGAGGGCATGCCGTACCAGGAGCCATTTGTGAAGATCGACCTTGAAAAGCTTTTCATGGTGCTTGGCAAGACGCCTGACGACTTTGGTGCGGTCAGGGAAAGGCTTGTTCATGGCATTCTCGCCGGTTCCACGCTGGCTCAAATGACAAAAATTTCTTCTTGACAGAACTCCGGTTTTATGTTCTTTTTTGCGCGTGTATGACATACAGGTCTGGCGAAACGAGCCAAGGGAAGAACGGCACAGCAGGTGCCGGCAGCCGGAGGCTTTTCTCGCTGGACTCACTTCTTATCGCTGGACCATTGGCCTCTTCTTTGGCCATTTGCGGAGCGTTGGCTTGCGTCCACCCAACCACACACATACCCTTGACACCGGCATCCTCCTACGTTCCGCGCATGACCGCGCGCTGTGCAGAACATCCGGAGCGCATGCACAGCGAGCCCGTGCATCAGCACGTTCCATTGGGCTCCCTTCCGCGGTGCTCCGGCGAGATTTCCTTGGGTGATGAACCCGCCGCGGGACAGGGTCTTTCTGGGATTCTTTCTTCCCTGTCCCGCCTTGAATTTTCCCATGGTACGGGGATATTCGTGCCAGTCGCAATGGCAGCGACAAGCCAATATCAGGCGTTGCCACCGGCGTGCTCAAGGTATCGATTGATACCATCGCCGGCCAGTTAGACCGAGGCGAAGCGAGCTGAATGCTCCGTAGGCCAGCCGTAGGGCGGTAATATCGGCCCTGGAAAATCAACAAAGCGATTCCGTCCGGCCACGCAAGTGGAGAACCGGCCCGCGTCAGTCCTGCCCGGCAGGAAGGCTTTCTTGGTACCGTCACTAAGACGGCGCGCTTACCGCTGACCGCAGTGTGTCTATGAGCTGATACCAAGTCTGGCTTGCCAAACAAGCGGCGTACCCAACATCAACACGCCCCACCGCCAACCACAACCGGCGGGGCGTAGCGCCTTGCACACCAGCCCGCCTGCCAGTGCAACCCCGCTTCTCCACCCCGCCAAGCTCTCCCCGTTCCTTTCACCACGGAGTCGCCCGCACAGCCTCGCCGCACCGCCCGTTATTTTGCTGCGCCGCCTTTGCTTTTCTCCCCGCTTTCCTTCCCGGCGCCAGCACTGCCCTGTGGAGGTTTTCCCAGCTTCGCTCCGCCCTCGGCGGTGGCCCCTTCAACGCTGACGGAGGCTGGGGCCCCGGGGGGGTGGGGGCGTGGGGGCCGGGGGTCTGGCGCGGCGAAAGAGATTCCCTACCGGCTGGGCTGGGCGAGCGGGCAGGGCGACCGGACCGACTGGGCGACCGACCAAGTGGCCGGGCTGAACCAGCCGGGCTGGTGGACCTGGCGGAGCGACTGACGGAGCGAGTGACCAGGTGACCGGGCTGGTGACTGGGCGCTGGTGGTGGCGACCGGGCCTGAGCACCGGCGCTGACCTGGCGCGCGCATGGCCAAGCGCAGCCTGTGGAGCGCAGGCGCTCAATGCGCCAAGCTCCAGCGGCAGGAGCACTGCGCTGCAGCACTACGCTCCTGGCGCTGCGGGCGATCCAGGCTCTGACTCTGGCTCTGGCGCCGGCGCTGCAGGCAATGCGGATGGCGTTGGCGCTGACTCCGCCGCCCCGGGCTCTACCAGCTCCAGCAACTGCATCCGAGCCGCTAATGCACGGTTCAGATGGCGGTAGGCACGCTTTGAGACCTTGGACGGCACCCGGACTCCAGGCAATGGGCGATTCATGGCGATGCGCTCACGCTCGGCGGCGCAATCCCAAGCTTTGACCAGCTCGGCCACAGCATGGGATTGAGCTTTATCCGGTTGGCCATCAATGCTTTGGGCGAGTGCAAGCGCGAGTCGATAGACTTCGCGGCGGAGCGCTTTAGCTTCGGCGGCGGTGTAAGACGCACCCATAGTTTGGGGCAAGACTACCACAGAACCGACGGAAAGGCAAGCAAGGCCAGTTGGCATGGACGGCGGATTGGAAGGCGCAGGAACGCAGCGCAACGGCGGTCAGGTCTCTGGACGTCCGGCGACGTCCGGGCTGATGCGGTAGCAGCCTGGGCTTGGGCTTCCCGGCTGCGGCATGCGTGATTTTCACGCATTGTGGTTGATTTTCACGCATCGCAAAGCGTTGGTGCGCAGAGGCTTACGGAAGTATGCGTGAAATTCACGCATTTCGGCTTTAGGCGCCGGCAAGGCAAAAAATCTACGATTTTGCAAGTCGTTGGCCATCAAGGGGTTGGCGCCACAACCAAAGTAGCGCAAAAACTGGCATGGCACGTGCTTTTTTACCTGCTGCCTTGCCCGAAACGGCGCCCGGGCAGGGTCAAGTGAACCTGGCGCCACAGGAGAAAGGAAAAATGAACGAATCGCAACTTATCCGATTCAGGGCGGTCATCAGGTCGCTCAGCGAATCTACGGCGGTCACACTGACCGCCGAAGGGCTGGTCGCCCGCGTTAGTGGGCGCTGCTCGCCCTATCGCAGTCACCGAACGGTCAACCACCACTGGGTGGACAAGAAGGAAGGCTGGCACGCCGTCAACAATCGCTATCAGATAGTAATCAATCCTCCCTCGGAACTCGACATAGTCCCGATGTTGGGCGGGACGCATCCCCACCATAAGCTGCGGTGGGAGCGGCATTTGCTTCCACGCCCACTCCTGGAGCCGTTGCTCCAGGAATTCACTAGGTGGATCGGGGTTCGGTTTCCCCAGTTCCCACCGCTTGTGTCCTGCGCGCTCCCGGTGCCGGAGCTCGCGATGTTTACCGGCGGCGGCAAGCCGGTCTTCTGCTTCCAGTCAGCAGACTGGATCCACAATGAGTGCATTCAGGGCGAGGGCTGGCGCGCTTATCGCGCTGGAGACGAAACGCCGGACGATTGGCCGGTAATTGTTCCACCGGCAAACTTGCCGGGACTCGCAATCCTCGCCGGCGGGTGCCCCTCGGGCAACCCAATCCAGTCGCCACACGGGTGGTACGACCGCCCATGGTCGCTGGTCGCAGTGAAACGTCCCGACGTGGACATCATGTCGAAGGCGGGGAGTGCCACCAACCTGCCTCTGGGCCGGTGGTGGATCACGGTCGATGACACGCACTGAATCTCCAGGACCGGCGGACCACAGCCCGCCGGTCCTTCTCGTTTGCTGACCCTCGGCGCGGCGCCCCGGGCAACCGGGGTGCCGGGCCGGCGATCAGCCGGACAAACGCGGTTACCTGCGCAAAGATCGGCCGGGCACAGCGCAATTACTTGCGCTGTTGCTTGCGCAGAGACGCACTGCCCGCAAAGGCGCCCGGGCAGAGCACATGAACTAGGCGCCGGAGGAAAGGGAACAAAAATGAACACTGGGTATAAGTTGGTTCGGGTGTACAAAGGCAGGAGATACAGCATGGCTTGCCCCCGTCAAGGGGAAGTCGAATACGAACCGGGGAAAGTGGTGCGGTCCCGCCCCGGGTGCGGTCCGCTTGCAGTGTTTGATTGCGAACAAGATGCACGCAGAGCATTCGACGCGTGCAGAGAGATGCACCTGGAGATGTGGCGGTGTGAGTACACTCGGACCAAACGCCGGTTGATGATGCCGGACCGCAAGGTTTACCGGCTCTGGACGCGGTGGCAGTATTTGGTATGGGGGCCACCGCTGCCGGTGACACCCGGCACCGACTATGCGGTGTCGGTGCGGTTGGTCGAGCGGATCGCCTAGCCCCTCCACGGTCAGCGGCGCTGACCATCGACGCGGTGCTCTGGGCTGACCGGAGCACCGGGCCGGCGGTTAGCCGGACAAACGCGCAATTACTTGCGTGGTTGCTTGCGCAGAGACGCACTGCCCGTAAAGGCGCCCGGGCAGGACAGAGTGAACCAAGGCGTCACAGGAGAAAGAAAATGAGAACGATCACACTCAATTGCAATTCAGTCCTCGAGGGCATAGAGCTCCTCGAGGGTAGCACCCAGCTCGTAATCGGGCTGGGCGAATCCGGGCGCGGGCGGCGGTTCACCGCCGTCCCCGTCCCGGGAAACAGCCGGATCCAGTGGATCCGGCATCCGGGCGAGTATGCTCGGCTTGTCTTTCCCAATGGGGCAACGAACTGGCCGGTGCCAGTTCGTGAGACCCACAACACCACCGATGGTTCCCGCTGGGAACCCGTCGTCGAATTCCGCGGCTGGGTTCTGGCCGCGGGACAAGCGGACAGCAACGACCTGCTGGTCCGGATCCCGGACCAGTCAGGGTTCCGGGGCTCGTGGTCGCTCGAGACCACGGGCCAGGTCATTCGCCTGGCGGAGGGCTTCTCCGCCCAAGGCGATGCGGGGAGAATGGGCGGCGGCCCGGACGTTTTGCTCCGGGTCAGTCCCGGGGCGGTGATCACCATCCGCCGATCCGGTCGGCTCTACGGCAAGCCGGCCGTAGGCGTGTGGCGCTGGAACGGCGCCAGCCTCGAGCGGCGCGTCGAGGTGGTGGACCCATTGGGCGCGGGCGCTCCCGAGTGGGGGCGCGGGGAGCCCAAGCCGATGGCGAGCCAGTTCGCCCTCGGCGGGGGCGACTCAATCCAGACCGGCACCGCCGAGCAGTGCCGGGCCTACTTCCAGGCCGAGCGAGAAAGGATCGCTCGGCTGATCTCCGACTGGCTTGCGGGCGAATCGGCCCGCAAAGCCGAGGCCGAACGGCGTGCGGCTGAAGAGGCCGCACGCAAGACGGCTGAAGAGGCAGCCGCTCGTGCGGCGGCTGAGGAAGCCGCTCGCCAACGCGAGCGCGAAGTTCGCGCCGCTTGCCAGTTCGCCGGGATTACCCCGGCGATATTCGCCGCCATGTCGCCGAAAGAACAACGTTTGGCGGTCCATCGGGCCCGGCTCGCCGGGCTCCTCAAGTAGCCACAATCGCCCGCGGGAATGCCATGTCCTCGCGGGCAAACCTTTTTGGGACTGATCTCCGACGCGACGTCCCGGTCATCCGGGACGCCTGGCCGGCGATCAGCCGGGGCAACCCCGCGGTCAGTTGCGCAGACCGCGGAAACACGAACCAGCCGATAGCGCAGTCGGCACCGGAAAATATGGAAAAATGAGCACGCTAAATCTAACCCAGCATGTGGCAACGCCCCAGCAGATCGCTGACGGTGTTGTGGAACCGTCAGACGAAACCAAACAGCGCATCAAAGCGCTGTTAACGTTCGAGGAAATTCCGAAGTGCGATGAAGTCGAACGTCGGGCAAACGAACTGGCCAGCATTGCCAAGGCCAGCGGCCACGCCAACGCCCTTATCGGAGGGGCGCCGTGGTTCATGGCGCCGTTGGAACGGGCGCTTGTGTATGCCGGCATCATGCCGGTGTACTCGTTCTCGCAGCGTCGGTCGATCGAGCGCATCGACGACGCCGGGAAAGTCATTAAATCGACAGAGTTCGTTCACATCGGCTTCATCCCGGTGTGGGGAACGTTCCAACGCGGACGGTAGCCATGCGCGACAAGATCGAATTGATCGTGGCGCTCGATACGCTTGAGGATGGCTTGCGCGAACGTATCGGCGCACGATTGCCTCCGGAGAACGTGCCGCGCAAGGCAGCGTTGCGGGCAATCAAACGACTTGCGCGAGACCAACAGGAGCTCAACAGAGCCCTCCAGGTCATGCGCAGAATGATCGCGAGATACGAACAATGAAGGCCAAGATCATGATGATACTCGAACGCCGGGGCAAGTGGTATTACTTGCCTCAAACGATTGATGCCAGCCCCGGCCAGAAACTACCGAACGGCGACGTGATCATCGCCGTCGGCAACACCCGCCGCCAAGCGGAGATTACTTGCCGAATGCACAATGGACGCAATAGGAGGAAACATGCACAGGCACCTTAAAAAATTAGTTGACACAGCGCGAAAACACGGGTATTATGCACCCGTGAAAGAGCACAATAAAATCATTCAGGAGATTGCGGATGACCTGTACCGGCACCGCAATGCGGAGGAAGCCTTAGACTGCGCCATCTGCGATATGCTGCGGGAAGCAATCCGCGTGCTGGCACAGATCGAGGATCAACAGCAAAAACAGGAGACAAAATGAGACTTTCAATCAATTGGTATCCGACGCGGTCGTTCAACATGCCCGTCGGATGCAGCACAAACGATTTAAACCCGGACTATCCCTGTCTGGGCTGCGGGCAAATGACCTGCAGCGAGTCCGGATATTGTCCGGACTGCGAGGACGTTCGCTGCGGGCACTGCATGCGCCCGCTGGATCCGGACGGATTTTGTCCGAAATGCGATGAACCACCAATGGAGGATACACGATGAAATCACGCAAAACACAACACGCCTTCAAAGCTTTCAGCTTTGATGGTATGAATTACTTTTCGTTGTCGATGCGGTGGCCCAACAGGTACATGTACCGGCTGGAAGAATGGAACGTGCCAGATAAATGCTGTGGACCGTTCTGCGTCACACTTCACGAAGCAACTGCGGTTCAGCTTGCCAAGCAAGAAAGTATCCGGGCAGCAACGCAAGTATGGAAGGTTGAATACGCCCCATCCAAAGAACAAGCAATGTGGGTGCACACCGGATTTAGAACCCGGTACAATCCTAAAAAGTTGCCTGCTGGAACGGTGCTAGCAAGCGGCATACTGCTTGTAACGCCATGCTCGCCAATATTCGGCGCCGAATTCCTGCAATATCACCAATGGTTCCGGGATAACTGGAACGCGGCACGCACCTTTATCGACCCCGCCTGTATTGCAGAACACGTAGCGGAGCGAATGAGCAGGACGTTAGGCCACCAAATACATCCGACAAGGATTTTAGAGCTCGTAGAGGATTATCTTAGTCGTTGCCTGTAATCTACTAGTTTGTAAACCCTAAAGACAAAGGAAACGTATGAGCACAGAAACCAACAATGAGCAAGTCGCACTAACGAAACCCGAAACGCAGCTGCCTGCTCCTGGACCGAGTATGGCGGTTGAAAAAGCGAGCGATCAGCAAGTGGCGCCAGCGGCGGCGCCGCCGGCTGATCCGCTCGAAGCCCGCGCCCGCGCTGTCGGCGAACTGTCGATCAGCGGCGTGGTTAAAGCGTCCACCCTGAAACTGACAAAGCGGGAGAATGATGAGCTGACGGCGGATTTCCCAGACGAAGCGATCGAGTTGGGCGCTGGCGGAAACCCAACGTTGTTGTACATAAGCCATGCTTATCTAAGACAGCGCCTTAATAAGGTGCTTGGGCTCGGTGAAGCCGTCTTCATCGGACTCAAGCATTGGGCCGAAGAAAGCATGCAGAAAACGAAGTACGGCATGCGCAAGGTAGTCCGCATCTATTACCAAGGCCAATTATTCGTGCGGGGCGTCATGGTCGGTGAAGGACTCGGGGACGCAATCTACTACCCCGATAACGCCTCGCAGACGTACTCCGATTGTTTTGAGGCCGCCAAGAGCAACGCTTTCAGACGGGCCTGCAAGCACTTCGGTGTTGGTCTCCAGGTCTGGTTGCCAGAATGGATTGCTGGTTGGAAACAGCGGCACCCGGACAAACTCGCCGCGGCGTACGCCAAGGCGGGAATCCCGCCGACAGACGAAGACAAGGCTATAATCGACGCGTGGCGCGCTAAGCAGAAAGACGTCGTGGCTCATCCGGTTCAGCCGGTGGCAGAGCAGCCTGCGCAGGAAACTCCAGAAGAAAAACGGCAACGCTGGATAAAGATGTGCCTTGAGGCAGCTGGCGGTCAAAAGGCTATTGTTGAGGAAGTCCTGGAACTCATGGGCAAGCTCGAGCCGATGCAGGGGCTCGATAACTTGCCGCTCGACGCTGTACCGAAAACCAAAAAGGAAGCTGATGCTATCCTCGAGGGCATTCGGGCACAGTACGAAGCCATCCAGACCGGGCTCGGCAAGGCGGATCGCGCCGAGCCTCCTGCTGAGACCGCGCCACCAGACGTTTCGGGCGCGCCAAGCCATGGCGATTCTGAGGTCATCCTCGAGGGAGCGCTGGCTAAGCTCTTGAAGAAGCCGGCAAAGAATGGAGGCATGCGCTATTCTGTCTGCGTCGAGCGCGAGCCCGGCGAACAGGGAGAATGGGCGGCAACGTTCGACCAACAAGACGGTGCGCTGCTCGAATCGTTGCACGAGGGAACGCACATCAAAGTCCGTTGCGTCCACGGAAAGTACGGGCTGACCATTATCAAAAAGGGGATCACCGTGGTCCAGCAATGATTTACGTGTGCCGAGCGGACGTGGCCGGGGAGCCTCCACCCCATCGCCTCATGCACTCCCATCGGTCTGGTAATCTGCGAACCCACCACGCCGTTGTCTCCTGCGGCCTCTGGTGGGCGGCACACAAATCCAACGTGGAGAATGGCATATGAACGAAACACAACATTGGTACAAACCGGACGGGACGCCCATGCACTTCGTCGAGCTTAAGACACGTGCTGGAACGCGTCCGACCACGATACGCGACGCGCGCCTTCTCGGGCTTTACCCTTCTGTGACGACCGTGCTCAAGGACGTGCTGCGAAAGCCGGGCCTGGAAAGATACTTCGTCAGACAAGCTGTTCTGGCAGTTGCCACGGCGCCGGACATTCCTGGCGAATCGATCGACGATAAGATTACGCGCGTGCTCGAGGTCGAGCGACAGCAGGACCAAGAGGGTGCACAAGCGCGCGACCTTGGGTCACTGGTGCATGAACTAATCCACTCACATTTGATGGGGAAAGATTGGGGGCCGGGCGTTGACGAGCTCCCAGACGGACCAGCGTACCTTAAAGCGGCAATGTCCGCTATAGAACAGTTCGGCAAGGCAGTCGCTTCCGAATTTGTAGTGATCGGCCCCGGATTCGCCGGCACCGTGGACTTGCTGACAGAACGTGACGGTGTCAAAACCGTCATCGACTTCAAGACCTGCAAAGAACTTCCAAAAGCGTCATGGCCAGAGCATCGCTTGCAACTAGCCGCCTATGCCTCGCGCATCGGGGGTGTGACTCAGACCTGCAACGTGTATCTCTCAACGACTTGTCCAGGCGGCGTCATTCCTTGCGTCAATGAAAACTGGCAAAAGGATTACGAGGTCTTCAAGAAGGTGTTCGACGTCTGGTGCTGGATGCAGAATTACTATCCGGCGCCGAAACCTGAACAGCAAAGCAATGGAGCGTAGCATGCACGAGCAAGAGCTGTTGATGGCAGCCTACATCGTCCTGCTGCTGACGGCGTACTACTTGGCTTCCAGACGCTGAGCGTAGGCCTGCTTATCCCACTGCTGGCGTGTCATTATCATCGCGCGTTCGCGCAGGCGCGCCATGACCTCGCGGACGCGCGCTTCCTTTTGCTCCGGTCGCTTGCTGTCGAATCCCTCCCGTTTCAACTGCGGCAGCAGGTATTTGCCCATCAGGTCGCCCAAGTTCCGCAGGTACATCTCTCGAAACTTGTCTGGCATCAAAATGTCCACCGCGCTTTTGCCGCTCCCAAAGTGGATGGTCGGGTTGTAGCCGCCGAGGTCGAGTTGATACGAATCAACAAGGTCGCGGACTTCGGGCGGTGCGGCTTGTCTCACCTCTCGAACACGGTCGAACTCAGCTTGCCGGCGTTTGCGTTCGAGGCCCGGCGTACGCTCAAATTTCTTGGGCGCCGTCACCTGCGGCAGCGCCTTGCGATACACCTCCGCCATGCGCGCGATAGGCAGTTCATCGAACAACACGCCGTACTGCTTGCGCGCTATGGCGTTCTGTTTTTCAACGACGTCTTCCCAGTACTTCTGGCTATAGACGTTCAACCCCAACGGCGTGAGCGCGCCGGCTGCAACCATCGCCGGCATGGTGTCTTCATCGTACGCCTCGCCCATGGACACAATGCCAAGTGGCGTTGCCCGGCGCATGATTAGATCTACCAGATTGACCTTACGGCCAAGGTAGTCCTCGCCAATGGCAAATTCCCAAGGTCCGCTGACCAACGGCCCGGCGTGCCCCCAAAGCCACCGGATAATGGGATTGTCAATGCCACCCTCACGGATCGATTTGCCTCGTCGCTCCCAGTCGGCGAGGCGCATGCCCAGCTTCAACCAACTGAGTATGACGTGGCTAAAGCCGATGTGGAACGAACCCCAGCGCGTGCGGACGATGACATCGAAGTTGCCTTTCGAGAACCGCCGCATGGTCTCCTCAGGCGATGAACCTTGGAGCAGGTCAGTAACGAACGCCAGCCCAATCCAACTGATCATCATGGTCGTGACAGCCTGTCGGGCGTGGGAAGCAGTCGGCGCGCTGGCAAAAATGTTCGCCAAAGCGTTCGCGCTGGCGACGTAGTATCTCGGTGCCAGCATTAAGATCGACGCTACGTCGCGTGCGCCCCGGCTCCAACCCATCAGGTCAAGCCGCGCTTGCCCCAGCAGGTTGCGGAGGTCCTCGAGCCCGCGGAAAGCGTTCAGCCTGCCTTGGCTGTCGTGGTAGGACTCACGCATCGTCTGCCACATGGTCAGGGCAAGGTAGTCGAGCGTCGCGGAAAATCCAGCGCTGCTCCGCCGGAACGCCTCGCCAAAGTACGCCGCTTTCGTGAATATATTGCTCATTCGCGCGGCCTGCAGGTATTCGATCGGCTCGCCCAGCGGGAACCCCATTTCGGACATTTCTCTGGCGAGCTTATCCCAATCCTTGCCCCGCTTCAGGAGCTCATCCAGGTAGTCAGGGTTCCTGAAGATCGCGTAGAACCCAAACGCGCATGCCTTGAAATATTCTCCAATCCGACCGCGTACCAGAAGCCAGGCTGCGCCCAGCACAGCAAGCGTCGCGTTCTGCGACACGTCAAGCGATAGCATCGCAAGTTTGGACGCGTCATTCGCCTCCAGGAACGCCTTGATTGTCCCACGGCGCTCGGCTGATACCCATTTGACGATTTTCTTCGCAGTCTCATAGTCGTAGAAGCGCTGGCTAAACGCACCGCGCTCGGGCCGGTAAAAGCCCGGCGGTCCAAGCTGCGCATGCTCCTCGATCGCCTCGAACTGCGTTGGGTACTTCTCCTTCAAATCACTGTCCAGCTTCCGGTAGGCCTTCTGCGCCGCTTTGGCCTGCTCCGGTGAAGTGGCGTTCTCAATTGCGCGTCTTGCGTCAGCGAGCTGCGGGAACGCGCTCTCGATCAATTGTCGTCTATAGTCCTTGACGGTCAGACCCTGCAAGGACGGCTCGCTCAGGAGCCGCTTGTTTATCGCGGTATCGTACAGACTCCTTATCTCGTGTGCTATCACCACGCGCAAGTCCGACGCATACTTCACGCCAGACTCAATGGCTCCGACTTGCGTTGGACTCCGGCGGAACCGCATGTGCGTGCCCACAGCAGACGGCACCGCTACGATTGGCACGCCGGCACGCGGCGCTGGCTCGAACAATGCCAACCGCGGGAAATGGACGATAGTCCCAAGCGGCCCGCGGTTCTCCATGTTCACATCCATTACCTCGCCGGCCCGCTCGACGCCCTCTTTCTCCGCCAGATACCTGACCAATCCTTCAATGTCGTTGGCGTACTGGATGGCAAGCTCGCTGATTCTCTTTGGCAACGGAAACAAGTTTGGCGACCGGAGGTGCGCCTCGATTATGTCGCTGGCGATTTCCCCGAGCTTGTGTTCCTTGATGAAGTCGTCAAAATTTCCGCCCTCGGTGAGAGCGTTGTAAACTTTGCGCGCAGCGGCTAACATTTCAGGATTGTAGTTGCCTTTCTTATCTGGCCCGAACGCGGCTGCAAGCTCACGGTACTTGTACGCCATCCACTGCGCGTGCCCGTTCACGATTGACTTCATCATGTTCGCCGCCGACAAGGCAAGGTCGGCAGGATGCATGAAGACGCCCATAAACCGCCCGGGCGAGATCAATCGCCCAAGGACCGGAATTCGCTCGATGCCGCGAGCGTAAATCTCCGATTTCAAGTCGTGCATGGGCGGCAAGGGTGGAAGGTCAAGACCGGTCAGCGGCAATGGCCCTCCGGGCGGCTTTGGCCCGGCTATCCAGCCTTTGCGCTGGAGCCAACCAACGATGTCGCCTTGGAAACCAGCCCGGCGGAGGGCATTGTGAACGAACGCAACCGCAGGGTGGACTATGCCAAGCTGTTGTCCGGCAGTGCTGCTGGGCTGCTCCGCAACAGGACGCTCCTTGGAGGCCCCAGAGGGCGCTTCCGGTTTGGCCGGGCCCTCTGGCCCTGCCTCCGGCTTCTTCTCCGCCTCGGCAAGAATTTGCTTGGCCCATCGGACGGCAGCGTCACGCGTGTACCAGACATACCACCGCTTACCGTCAGGTGACTTGTAAATCGTGAGCTCCTCTTTAGGCCGATACTCGGAATGCAGGCTATCAAGGAAATTCAGCGCTCGCTTCTTCGTCTCATAGACATGCGGCCAAGAAAACTGGCTTACGAGCCCCAACCACTGCGATTCCGGCGTCGCCAGAATCTGCTTAGCCTTTTCGACATTGCGCTGTCTCTCCTGTTCTTCCTCCCGCGCTCTTTCTTTCTCGCGTACCGCGGTGTATTCCTCGGACAGCTCTTTCAACCGACGGTATTCAGCCTCAAGATCGGCCGGGGCGTACTTGCTCCTCTCTGCAAGAGCCTTCGCGAACCGGCGCTCCTCCTCAGGCAAGTACCGAAGCTCATCGACTTTCCTCAGAAACTCCTTCGCCCGCCTTTCCGCCGCGTACCACTCCACGTGTTTTGCAACCAGCTCAGGAAGCGATTTCTCCTCGTACGCCAAGGTATCCCATTCTCTCAGGAACGCGTTGCCAGCCTCCAACTCGTTTAATCCCTGGCGCTTGGCTTCCCCCATCCATTCCCGCTCCGCACGCTCGTACGCTGTTTTGTCTCCGAGTCTCGCGCGTTCCCAAGCCGCCGCGATGGGATTCTTTGATGTCAACCGGTCTTCGCTCTCCGCCATACGAACCGTGGCATCGACGGCGTCGTATGCTTCCATCGCCGCGTCTATTTTACTTGAAACCTCCGCAAGCTGAGCATGGATTTCCTTCCAACGCTTGGAGCCTCTCTTGGCGTTCTCCAGCTGACTCAGGAGTTCCTTGTGCTTTGCGCCCAAATCATCAAGCGTTTTCCGAGCCTTCCTCCGTTCCTCCTCTAGTGCCATTCGTTCCGGCGTCCCTTTTGCGGGCGTCTTGCGCTGGTATGGTTCGGTTGGCGCCTCGGCTGCTGCTGTGTCGGGTCTCGTCTCCGGTGCCACCGCGGTCTCGCCAACCGCTGGCGCGGTCGGTTTCTGCCCTGTCCGTGCAAGTGCCTGTTCCAGTGTCTCCTTCTTCGGGTCAAACTCAGGAAGATACCACGACGTGCCGTCTGCGAATTCGCCCCTCACCGTGAACGTGCCCGGTTTGATTCCGTTTTCTCCGTAGTACTGCACGCGCACGCCCTCTGGAA
>Ga0078972_1004512_pt1 | contig 37864 bp, 45 predicted proteins | sample YelNatPaOPGAMG01_FD_67568 | JGI IMG/M metagenome (GOLD analysis project Ga0078972, IMG submission 67568) | Hot spring thermophilic microbial communities from Obsidian Pool, Yellowstone National Park, USA - OP-RAMG-01 (SPADES assembly) (version 2) | ecosystem: Environmental > Aquatic > Thermal...
GTTTAAATGGATATTGTAAGCCTGCTTTTGACTGTAATTCTTTAGATGGTTGGTATAGTACTGGAGAAGAAAAATGTAGTTCTACTTATGAATGCGGAATTGGTGAGAAACAAGTTAAAGAAGAATATAGAGATTACTATCCAATTGTTTCTAATCCCATATCTTCTTCGGATTGTTCTTTTGTTGTTAAAGATGTAAGATGGAATACTATTGGTAGTTGCTATCTATCATGTCCGAATGGTTACTATTGTGACAACGGTTTTTGTAAACTTATTCCTAAAAATTGTGAGGTAAAAATTTGGGTTAAAGAAGAGAATACTAACTTGCCTATAGGAAATGCTAATGTTTGTTTTAGCAGTAACTGTTATTTAACAGATTCTAACGGTTTTGTTTCATTTTACGTAAATACTGGAACGTATAATTTACAAATAAGTAAAGATGGTTACGAAACAAAATCCCTAACAATAACTTGTCAGGACTGTGGAAATCCTATATATCAAACAGTGACTCTACAAAAAATCAAAACTTGCTTCGATTGCAATATTTTAGATGGTTGGTACTATACAACTGAATCTTACTGTGATACAGGAGGATTTGAGTGTGGAAAAGGAATATTAATGAGAAAAGAAGAATACAGAGATTATTATGGTTGTGTTGATTCATCGCTTCAATGCACAAACTATAAGGTTGTAGCTTATAGGTGGGTAGATGACGAATACTGTCAAAAAAATTGCAGCAGTGGAATTTGCGAGGAAGGTCTTTGTAAACAACCTATAAAGTTCCAGGATGTCCAGTTAGCATCAGTCTATCAGGAATATGAACATCCTAAACCTGAAGAAACTAGAATAGATTTGTGGATATTATTAGTTTGTTTAACAGCTTTTCTTCTTATTTTTCTCTTTTTCAGGAAAAAGAGAAGAAGTGACGAAGAAGATTGCTAAAAATAAAACTTTTAATTAAAACAACAATAATTTAGATGAAGGGTAAGTTTATAGTTTTTGAAGGAATAGATGGTGCTGGTCTAACAACACAAGCAGAATTACTAGAAAAGCACTTAAAAAACAAAAAATATGAAGTTGTTTTAACAAAAGAACCAACAAACAACTTAATTGGAGGTATAATAAGAGCTGCTTTGAAAAAAGAATGGATAACATCAAACAGAACATTGCAATTGCTATTCTCTGCAGATAGAGCTCACCATCTTGAAAAAGAGATAATTCCAGCTTTAGAAAATGGTAAAATTGTTATTTCTGATAGATATTTCATTTCAACAATTGCTTATGGAATGATAGGATTGGAAAAAGATTGGCTAAAAGCTCTTAACTCAAAGTTTTTGTTGCCAGATATAATTTTCATAATCGATGTTCCAGTTGAGGTTTCAATAGAAAGGATAAAAGCGAACAGATTTGGATTTGAACTTTTTGAGGAAAAGAAAAAGCTCGAAAAGATAAGAAATAATTTTCTTGAGCTCTCGAAAGAATACAAAAATTGTTTTGTGATTAATGAAAATAGAAGTATTGAAGAAGTTCATAAAGAAATCGTCAAAATAGTCGAAGAAAAATTAAAGCTCTAAATCAGCCAATCTTTTCAAAGCCTCTAATTTTTCTTTCTTTTCGATTTCTGCTTTCTCTAAAATTTCTTTTAAAGTTCTTATGCTTTCATCATAAGTCCTTCTATCAACAGGGTAAGGTATTCTGTCTTTTCCCCCATGTGCAAATGTGTATTTAACTGGATCTACCCAACTTGCCTCTTTTCCATAAACTAGTTTTGCTATTAAAGCTAAAGCTCTAACAGTTTTTGGACCAACTCCTTCGAAAGCAACAAGCTCTTCATAATTTTTTGGATCAAATTCATGCAAATCCAAAAGTTTCTGATAAACCTTTATATCAAAAGTATGCTCTACTGGCATTTTTAGAAACTTATACAAGCTGTAAGGTGAGGAAAAATATTTTTTGAATTTTTTTACATCTTCTTTAACAATATCAACGCTCGCTTTTCTCGCTTCCTCGCTTTCTTTAGCAACCATGTTTAAAACATTCTCTTCCTTAAAACCAACTATTGCTATATGTGGCTCAACAACAAAAGAATTGAATGAGAAAGAGAGCCAATGATATCTTCTTGCTAATTTATTACTAATATTCATTCCTTGTTGAACTACAGCCCATTTTCCATCTTCTGTTACAAAAAATGAGTGATGATAAATTTGATAACCAGCTTGAATTAAAGAATTATCAACCTTCGCCACCATTTTACTTGCATACTTTAGCTCATCAATTTTTCTTGTCGATAATCCAAACTCTTCTCCAACTTTTTCTATTTCCTCAGGAGTTTTCCTTGATGCGGAACCTTTACCACCCAAAACTTTAACACCAAGATTTTCTTTGTTTAATCCTTCTTTCAGTGCGCCAGCTAAAGTTGTTGTTAAACCACTAGAATGCCAATCGAATCCCACAACACAACCTAAAGCCTGATAGAAAAATGGATTTGAAATTCTCTTCAGAAATTCTTCTTTTCCAAACTCTTGAATTATCAGCTTTGAAATTTGAGAACTAAGTTTCACCATTCTACTAAATAGCCATTTTGGGCATTCTCCATAATGTAATGGCAACTCAGTAACTCCAACCCTCATAAAATCTTTAGATTTCTTAAGCAAAAAATAAAAATGCGCGCCAGTCGTCTAGCCTGGTAGGACACGAGCTTCCCAAGCTCGGAGCCCGGGTTCAAATCCCGGCTGGCGCATACGTAAATGGGTTTAAAACTTTAAAGTTTTAAACTCAGAGATAAGAAAACGAAAACCGTTATAAAAATATCGTCGACCTTATGCGTGAATTCTTACCATTTTCTGATCGGATACCGCCGTTGATCGCATTCTATTATAAATTTAAAAGCGATGAAGAGTTGGTCGATTTTCTCCTAAAGCTTGAGAAAAAAATTCGTAAGAGAATGGATTGCTGGCTTTACAGCTGCCGAACGAATAACAGCTTCAGGTAAGTTAATAGAGTTGATAGAAAAATGCAGCAATGCCAGAGAAGTTACGGATAAAATGTTGAAGCCTCCAATCTATATGGAAGAATTTCTTCAAGCCTAATTCTACCCCTAGCTGCAAATTTAGCTAACCTTTCAAGTTCCTTTCCCCCGGTGTATCGCACTCCCTTTTAACAATTTGATGTAGCATCAGAGAATTTTTACATGCAAACATCATGTTCGCTTTTGATATCCTTCTCTTCTACCCCGCCTTAGTTGAATCAAGTATTTCTTTATCTCATCTGCAGTAGCAGCATCGACTTTTCCCTTTGACTAGGATACTTAGTCTCATTTTTTGCCTTCTATCAATTCTTCAACATCTCTAATGGCTTCTTTAACTAGCCTATTAGCTTCTCTTCTCAATTTTTGAATTTCTTCAACCTTATCTTTTATTTCTTTCTGGATTTCAGGTGGAGGTATTGGGATAATCAGTTTTTTAAGCTCTTTTTCATTTATAGCTGGCATGATCGCCCCTGATGCTATTTGCTCTAACTGCCTTTGACACATATCAGTTCTTAGCACCCACCATAAAGACTCTTTATTTACTATTTCTTCATTAGGTTCTAGCACGAAAAAGCCGGTTGTGCCAATCGCTTGATCTAGCTCTGGAGGAACTATGGCGATAGATCGAAGAGAACCTTTTAAACTCGAAAGTACTAAGTTACCTGCTTTGAGAACCATTCTAGCTCTGCTTGGAGCCTCAGCACCTAGTATTTCAGACCAATTTTCTATTTCCCCTGTATATGGATTTATGTCCGCTATTTCTATGTATTTAATTTTGTTGTTCGGTCTTTTCTTGGGATTAGTTCTTCTCTTGGATAAGGATGCTACCTCATTGAGTGGTTTAGCTTCGTAGGGATATTTTTGTAAAATTGTGGGTATTTCTCGTTTATAATAGTAAAATTCGGGATCAAGTCTACTTACCAAATCTTTCTCAGCGACAACTAAGCAAGTTCTTGATGTTCGGGGAATGTCTAATCTTAATTTCTCTTGCAAATTTTGCAATTTAAGCTGCAATTCTCTTACTCTTTCTCTTAATGCTTCTGCTTTTTTAATCTGCTCTTTTATTTTTAATTGAAAATCTTCCGAAGGCAAAATTACTTGAAGTTTTCTTACATATTCCAGCTCTAAATGAGGTTGTGCTACTTGAGTGCGAGATCGTTTAAGTTGAGTCTGACCATACTTAGTGAGTAAATAGCAAAGTATATACTCAGGTATATACTCTTTGCGTAATTTTATCCCAATTACATCTTGACTTATATTACATTTCTTGATATAAGATGGTATCATCGCAACTAATCCAAGATATCCTCCCTTAGAGATTGTTAGGTCACCAGGGAGTAAACAAGTTTTAATGTGTTCTTTATTTTTTTCTTCCGAAATATATGCTAATTCCGCCTCATTAAGAAGAGGATCTCTAAGATTACTAACTCGAAGAAACGGTACACCTTTTTTTACGTATTCTGACGCAAGAATATAAAAAATTCCTTTTCGAACGGCTATAGTTATATCTTTTAATGTTTTCACATCGAATTGCTTTTTCTTCTTAGTTTGGTTAAGAAAATGAATAATTTCTAGGTACTCTGGTTTATAATATTCTGCATCAATTCTATCTTCAAGCTCTTCTCCTTTAACAGTCCACATTTGATATGACATTTACTTCGCACCAGTTAGTTTTTTATATTCATTTAAAATCATAGGCAAATCATTTCGCGTAATTTGTCTGTATTTTTGCGTATGGGTATCGTAACCAATATACTCTGCGACTGCCATAAAAACATCTTGTTGTAACTCTGTAGGGAATTTTTTCCGTTGGAGAAACAATATACTTGCCTTTACACCAGAACCGTATGGTATGAAAGTTCCTTCTGGAAGACTGATAACCGCCTTTATAATACACTCTCTTCTTATGAAATTTCTTATAGCTACATACTCTCTTGCTGCATTGTTCAGAATACCGTCTGGTACAACAATGGCCATTCTCCCACCTGGTTTTAGTAAACGTACACATAGTTCTATAAAAAGAATTTGAGGAATCTGCCGCCTTTTACCTTTACTGTTTTCATATTTTTCTAGAATTTTTCTCTCGGTTACATCCTTGCCAGGACCACTCCCAAAAGGTGGATTTGTTAAAATAACATCAAATCCTCCTTTTTCCATCACTTCTTTTAAAGCCTTCCTTATTTCTTTATGTTCTTCTTCTACTGGATCATCTATAAGGTCAAGGGAATTTGCTCTATAGATATGTCTGTATCCGTCTCCATGTATCTTTAAGTTAATCTTACATAACCTTTCAAGGTAGGAGTCAATATCAATACCCCATAAGCATTCTTCGATCAATTTTTCCTCTAGCTTCTTCCTCTCTTCTTCATTGCTAGTATTTTTCTTTATCTTATCAAGTACATGAAAGAAGGACCATATTAGAAAGCCGCCTGTCCCACATGCGGGGTCTAAAATAGTTTCCCCTATTTGTGGGTCTACAAGTTTCACCATAAACTCAACAACTTCTCGTGGGGTGAAGAACTCTCCCAACTCTTTACCTGTCATCATTCCTCTAAGGAATGTTTCAAAAGCTACCCCTAAAACATCTTCACGAGTTTTTCTTAATGAGTAGATTTCTAAAAGCTCTACTATCTCTTTTATCGTATGAGCTTTAAGCTCTATCTTTTCCTCAGGATCAAACAGCCCTTTTAATTTTAGAGTTTTCAGCTCTTCAAATGACCTATTAATGAATGTAGCAGCATCTATTCCAAGTTTTTCTGCATTCTCTATCGATTTTATGGTAAACCTATTTTCTCTTCCTTGTTCTTCCCTTTCCTCCTCATATAACTTTACCAAGATGAGTTTGCACATTTCATATAGCCTGCTTCTAGCATCTAACCCTCTCTGAGTTCTTATTATATCGTGGCATTGGTCAAAAACTCTTGCAAACTCTTTTGGATCAATGAATGTAACTAATGTTCTTAACGCTGCCTCCACTTCTGCTGCTGTTAAACTTCTGAAGCCTTTGGAAAGTAGTTCTGAAGCCTTGTCACGAGGGAGTATACCCGAGATACTTTGAGCAATTAATTTATCATCCAATACATTCCAAACTTCAGTATCAGTACAGTTGGTTAAAACAACAATCGGTACTGATGGTTTGTGAACCTTTGCGTAAGATTTAGCCTGATCCCTATAAATTGTGATATCTTCTTCAGGTGCCTTTGTTTCTATTACCATTACAGGCAAAATACCTACTCTTACGACTAAATCGGCTCTAGGGCTGAGCTTCCTTCTCCCTATTGAAACCTCCATTTCTTTTTCTACATCTATTTCGAACTTTTCATAACCAAGCTCATCGACAAGTAAATGTTCTATTTTTTGCCTAACTCTTTCTTCAGGGGTATCAGGTAAAAGTTTACCAGTTACATAATCCTTGATGTAGCCACGCGAAACCTCTTCTTCCTCCATCTTTTCGCTCTCTAATTGCTCCCCTAGTTCCTCTGGTAAGTATTTGATTAAGCTACTTTCTTTATCCAGAAGATGTTTCTTTTTCGCCATATTCATTCAATCTCCTGGAATCCGTATTCCATAAAATCTAAGAGGTCAGATTTTTTCTCAGCTTGTGCTCTTTTTGTCGTTTCTGTCCTCAGTATTTCCCATATGTAATCTGGAGTTGCCCATATTCCACGGGAAAAAGAATCTGCCATATTTATGACATTAAGCGTTGTTCTATTTACGTTAAAATCTCTCTGAATTGCGAAAAGTATCTTTGGAAGCTCGGTTTCATGTTTCTTAAGGAATTCCACCCTTACTGTTGGCGCTACAGGAGACGGCTTGAAATAGGTAACAAGCACTTTTTCTGACCAAACGGAAGGAGAGTCCTTATCTTTCTTACCCGCCTCTACTATTGGCGACAGCCATTCAGGATGGGTTACTGCTTCTTTATAAGGTATTGGCGCCACGTATTCCCCTGCTTTCAATATAAGAGAACATACTTGCCGATCTGTTAGCCATAGAGGGGATAAGCCTAAACCCGCAAGATGCGTTTTAATTAATGTTTTTGAAACTGACCTCTTAGGTATCCCAACAACTATTGCATCATTCTGCTCTAATAACCGAAAATGCAAACTTTTATCGCCTTTAAAGGATGCGACATAAAGATCGGTGAAAGTTGGTTTCAACTGCTCAGTTTCAATAGCTGCATGTTTAACATACCTGTACCAATAAACAGGCGTTAAACTTCCATCCAAGAATAAAATATTCACATTACCTTGTTTTAAACCCTCTAAAGCAACCGTAAGTTCAAAGAACATTCTGTATTCTTGAGTATATCTATCAGCAGCTCTAGGTTCAATTGGCGGAATTATAAGAGTTTTACCAGCACCTTTAGTTTTTATTTTTTCTGAAGTGGGATAGAAAATAGCTGCAACAGCAGAAATATAAGCGCCCATCAAAAATTTCGGTCTAGTATTAGCTCCGTCCACACCAGCAATTGTTCCGACTTCTCCCTTATATTCAAGTTTCTTAATTAATCCCGCTTCTTCGAACTTCTTTCTAGCTTCGCTTAATTTTTTAATGTTTTCTTCACCTTGCTTAACAAAGTTCTCAATTAGTTGGTCCAAGTCCTTTACCAATGTTTGTTGAACATCTGGAAAAAGAGGTAAAACCTCCGGCACCTCCTCTATTCCTTCTTCTCTCTCTTTAATTAAAGACAGAAGTTCAGTTAAATCTTCATCCACTATGGGTTCTGTTTCTTCAGCCCTCTTTTCCATATCCGCCAAACTCCTTTAAGTTGTTTACGAGCTCCTCAATATTCGAAAATACTTCTATTTCACAAGGTTGATTGCTAAGAGGACTGGCTACTCCTGTTACGATAAATGTTCTTTTTGGAACTGTTCTCTGCACAGCCAATGCGATGTCTTTTCCTACCACAGATTCTAATGCACTTATATCTCCGGGTGTAGTTACTCTTCCCAGTAGGTATGTTTGAGTTTGCATGGCTTCCTTAGATAAACCAACAAATCTTTGGTCGATAAAAATATGGCCAAGACCGTACTTTCTACCCTCTCTCGCACCTCTGATAAAGATTTTTTGGCATTCAATCTGCTGATCTCCTTCTGGGGATTCGGGCAGAAACCTATGAGCTTCCTCAACAAAGATACAAGCATTGTAGACATATTCTTTATGCGTTCGCCTGTACCCTTCCAATGCTTTATTGAAGACGTAATCTTCAATCTTTTTAGCTATCAAGCATTTTTCATCATCATCGGGTATGCCTGAAAGGTCAACTAGTGTTAACTTTCCTGACTCAAATTCTTTAATCATATCCCCAAACGTTAGAACGTTGGCAAGTTTATCTCTTATATTTGCATTAAAATCATCTTGGTATCTATTAAGGTTCTTTAACGCTAATCGTAAGTTTCTTTCTGTATCTTCTGGCTCTTTCCAAATAGGGCCCATAGCCTGAATGCCTAATTCTGATAGGCTTAGAGGAACCTTACTTGAAGCAGCAGCTATGAGGATCTCGGCAAAATCTCTAAAGTCAATTCCTCCCTTTTTACTTAAGAAATCCGAAAGTATGCTATATACGTTTGTCCTAATTGTTTCTCTTTTATCAGATGAAGTTGTGGGAAATATACTTTGCCAATCGATCGTTTTTGGAAAGTAAAAATCCAAGATGTCTTCTATATCCGGCTTAAATTTTTCCCCATAAAATATTGCAGGTTTAAAAATCGAAAGATCTATTTGTAAAGGTTTTTCCTTCGACTCAGGATTAGCTGCCATCGCCCATTGCCCAGTAGGATCAATTACCAATATTTTCTTTCCGGCAATATGTAAAAGGGCTGCTAACAAAGCTGCTGTATGAGTTTTACCATGCCCGATTCCAGCAACTACAAGCGTATTCATAAAGCAAAGTAGAGAAAGGTCCAAAGGAAAGGGATAGCTGCTACCTTTCGCATAACCAATTGCTCCTGTCTGAGGAAATCTCCAAGGATAGAACAGATTTAGTGTTTTAGTATCAGCAAAATGTATATCAACTCCAGTATTTGGAGAATTCTTGAGAGAGGAAGATACGGTCTTTCCATCATAGTACAAAAGGTTTCTTATCTTCATAACTTTTTTATCCATCGATTCCCTGACATGCGGAAGTTCTCCATATTTTGCAATAAAAGACACATGCGCCCTCCCTCTTCTATCCCATGGATTCATGAATTCATTTTGCGTGAAAACTTTTTCTATTTGCCCTAAAACGATGCCTATTTGCTTTCTTTCTCTATTTTCAAATGGATACTCAACTATACGGAAAAGTAAATCTTCATCCATAACTTCATCAGAGGTTATGGCCCATACATAGTCAATAGTTGCTGGAGCGACCAAATTTCCAATTCTTTTTGGTTGATTTCCCCCCTCCATACTATCACCTACTCGATTCCAAACATTTTTTAACAGCTTCCCTGTCAGCAAGGAGGTAATTAGTATATCTTCGGCTTTTATACTTTATATTAACAATACCTTCTCTTACCAATTTCATTAATTCTGCTGGATAGGCTCTAACATCACTCCACTCCCAACCTAAATAATGAGTATCTTTTGCATGGTTTTCTTCATGCTCTACTGCTCTTTTCAATATTTCTATGAACTTTGGGTTCTCAGCAAGAAACTGTTTAATTTTATCTATTGACACTGTGTGTCACCTACTTTGATATTGTCCTACTACTATTTAAAGTTTTTTATTACTCTTTTGATGATGTTACGATAAGGTTTTGATGTTTGATGCTTTCTTTAGTTGTCATATATCTCCTATCGTAACATCATCACTCTTTTTATAGCTTACTCGTTGAAGAAAAATAACGAAAATGAAGAAATATTCGAATATTCTTTTCTAAAATTTAATGTCGAATTTCGTTTGTAATAACCGTCGGAAGCCCCTGCTTTTTCAACTCTTCCAACCTTTTCTTCAATTCTCTATCATTAGCAAATCCTTCAATAACTATACCATGATTGTCTTTACTTTCGCATATCGAACAAGAAATTTCATCGGCATCAAGAGGCGACAATTTTATAGTTATTTCTTCTTCTAATTTGGAAAATGATTTAACTAATTTTTGTAGTCCATCCATAAATATTAAAAGAAAAGTTAAGAACTTAAAATTTTAACCAATTTTTCCTTAAGTTCGTTTGATAATTCGGCTTTTTAACAATTCTTCAGTTCTTTTTATCATTTCTAATAAGTGATGGTTCTAGACCCATTTGTATATAGATACCGGCTGGCGCAAAGTTTTAAATTAAAAATTCAACTATATTTATGTTTTTCGGAAAGAAAGATGATAAAGCTTCTCTGGAAGATAAGTTGAAAGAAATAGAACAAAGAGTTAAAGGTTTAGGTAAAAAAGAACAACAAGTTTCTCAGTCACAATCTCCTTCTATATCTCAAGCTCCTCCACAACAAAAGGTCGAAGAAGAAAAACAAAAAGAAGAAAAGGTCGAAGAAGAAACTCAAGTTCCTCTTTTTGTTAAACTAGACAAATATAAAACAATAGTTTCTTCTTTAATGCACTTAAAAACACTTTTGATATCATTGAGAAACTCTTTGATAGCTTTAGAGCAAATAGAGAAAACTAGAGCAGAGACCTTTAACGTAATAATTAAAAATTTAGAAAAAATGAATGAAAAACTTTCTCTATTAGAAAAAGAAGTTGTTAAGCCTGTTAGCTTTTCTTTTGGAATGCCAACCGCTCCTTATGCCCCAATAGAAGAAATGCAAAGCGTGCAAGCATCAATAGCAAGTCTAAAAGCTCAAATAGACCAGCTAAAAGCTGAGCTAGAATCTACCGAATAATTTTTAAAATCAAACAATAAACTTTTTTAAATGCTAAACGAAAGAGACTTAGAAAATTTTTTGAAAGAAAGGAAAGTAGAATTTGAACTTGCAAAATTTGAAGAAAATGTAATAAGTAGCGAAAAGGCAGCTTCTCAAACCAATGGAGTAATAGTAAAAAACATACTTTTAATTTGCGATAATAATTCACTTCTCTGCATTCTGCTTGGAAAAGATAAAATAGATTTTGATAAAATAAGAAGAGAAATAGGTTGCAAAGATATTCGACTTGCGAAAGCAAGAGAAGTTAAAGATATTACCGGTTATGATATTGGAGCTGTTCCACCAACTGTGCATAAACAAAAAATAAGAACAATAGTTGATAAGAAAATTGACGAGTTAAAGAAAGATGAGGTAATTTACTGTGGTGGTGGGTCACATTATCATCTACTGAAGATAATAAAGGAGAATCTACTAAAAGTTTGGGGAGATATAGAAATAAAGGACATAAGCGAATAAATTTTCGAAATGATAATATCTGAAATGCGGGGGTCGCCTAGCCTGGTCGATGGCGGCAGGCTCAAGTAAGGTTTTCTTGAGCTTTGAGATGATGAGAAGAAACCTGCTGGGTTAGTCCCTTCGTGGGTTCAAATCCCACCCCCCGCAAATCCCATTTAAATGATTTTTGCATACAGTAGAATGGATATTAAAATGAATAAATTATCTTTTCTGTCCGAAAAGTCTTCGTTTAAATTTAATAAATACACTTTTTATTTTAAGAAACGTATCCCTTTGTAACGCAAAAATAAAAACTTTTATCCAAATTAAACCTAAAATCCCGCCACCAAAGGCGCTAATTAAGTAAACCTCTTTTGATTTGAAAATAAATTTCAAAGGAAACAAACTATCTTGATAAAAGCTATGATGAATATCAAAAATGAAAGTTGCAAATACTGCGATAAATGCAGAAAGAGAGAAATAAATTATATCATCGATAATTTCTTCTAAGGTTATAAGAGTTTTTCTCCTTTTCATAATCTATTTTTTGCTTGAATAAATAAAACGAATCATACATTACTACGGGTTTACAAGTAGGAATATAAATGACATAAAAACACTTCAAACTGGTGTTCAAATCCAGCTACTGCAGTTTTTATTTAATTATTCCAAAACCATAAACAGAAAATGAAAATTAAAGAAACCTTAGAAAATCTTAAGCAAAAAATTGAGGAAAATGTAAAAAATGGACTAAAAGAATTCGAGAAGAATAAGAATTTGAGTAAAGAGGGAAGATTCTTAGAACTTTGTTTTTGCATACTTGTTGCAAATTCTTCGATGGAAAAGACTTTAAATATTTGGAAGGAGATAGGGGACGGTTTCTTGAAGTTAACAAAAGAAGAGTTGTCTAAAAAGCTAAAAGAATTAGGTTACAGGTTTTATAACAAAAGAGCAGAATATATCATTGAAGCAAGAAACAAAATAGATTTGTTGGAGGAAATATTAAAAATGAATAATGAATTTGAAATTAGAGAAAAACTCGTTGAGAATTTTAAAGGGATTGGCTGGAAAGAAGCTTCTCATTTCTTAAGAAACCTTGGGTACAAAAATTTTGCTATAATAGACAGGCATGTCCTGAAAACACTAAAAGAATTTGGAGTAATAGAAGATATTCCAAGAGCTTTGAATAGAAAAAACTACCTAGGAATAGAAGATAAGTTGAGAGAAATAGCAAAAGAATTAAATATGAGTTTAGCTGAATTGGACTTTTATCTATTTTATTTAAGCGCCAGAATGCTTCCTATTAAATAGCTACTTTTCTTTTTTCTTCTTTCCAAATATTTTCTTAAACCATTCGACACACATAGCTAATATTAGTTGAAAAATCTTTTTAAACTTTTGACTAAATAATTAAGATGCAAAAGGGAGATTTTGTTTACATAAGCTATGTTGGAAGAATAAAAGAAAGCGGAGAAATTTTTGATGTTACTAGCGAGGAAATCGCAAAAAAGGAAGGAGTTTACAATCCAGAAATAAAGTATGGAGATATTCCTATAATTGTTGGCGCTGGTTTTGTAATTCCAGGGTTGGATGAAGAATTAGAAAAGATGAATGTTGGAGAGAAAAAGGTTGTTGAAATCGAACCAAAAAGGGCGTTTGGAGAAAGAAGGGAAGATTTTATAAAGCTAATTCCTGAAACTGAATTCAAAAAACAAAATATTAACGTTAAAGTTGGAGATTTTGTAAACGTAAATGGGATAACTGGAAGAGTTTTAAGTATAAATGCTGGAAGGGTTAGAGTAGATTTTAATCATCCTCTAGCTGGGAAAGCTTTGGTTTATGAAGTTGAGATTAAAAAACAAGTTACAGACGCGAAAGAAAAAATTTATGCAATTTTAAAGTATTTTTCAAATTTGGATGAAAGCGTTGCAAACGTTAAGATTGAAAATAGAGAAGCTGAAATTGAAATTAAAGGCTTGCAAATAGCAAATAAAGTTAAAGAAAACATTGTTAAAACGATATTTCAATGGATTAAAGAAATAAACAAGATAAGATTTTCTGAGGTTTATGAAAAAGGTGAAAAACCTAAAAGCTAATTATTCTTATGGCTGTTAGACAATTTACTTCGAAATCTAACTTGCCTGAAGACGAAGAATTAAAGAAATTTGTAGAAAGGGTAAAAATAAAAATAAAGGTTGTTGGTTGTGGAGGTGCTGGTAACAATACTATAAGCAGGTTAATGCAAATGGGAATAAAAAATGTTGAAACAATAGCAATTAATACTGATGCTTTAGATTTACTTTACACTGATGCTCACAAAAAAATTTTGATTGGAAAAGAAACTACTAAAGGTTTGGGAGCTGGTGCTGATATAAACGTTGGTAAGAAAGCTGTAGAAGAACAAAGAGATGAAATAAAAAATGGAATAAAAGGTGCTGATTTGCTTTTCTTAACAGCTGGTTTGGGAGGAGGATCTGGATCGGCTTCTATTCCATTAGTTGCTCAGCTTGCAAAAGAAATGAACATTTTAACGATAGCAATCGTTACTCTACCATTTTTGATGGAAGGAAAACACAGAGCAGAAAATGCAAGAATTGCTTTGGAAGAGTTAGAGCAATATGCAGATACTTTAATAGTAATCCAGAATGAAAAGTTGCTTGAAGTCGTTCCGAACTTAACTTTAGCAGAAGCTTTCAAATTTGCTGATGAAATTTTAGCTAATGCTGTTAAAGGAATTGTCGATGTTGTTATGAATCCTGGTTTGGTTAACGTGGATTTTGCAGATTTAAAGGCAATTGTTAGAGAAGGAAAGTTTGGAGTTATTGGACTTGGAGAAAGCGATAGTGAAAAAAGAGCGATAGAAGCTGCAGAAAGAGCAATTTCCCATCCTTTGTTAAACATAGAAGTTAGTAATGGAAAGGCGGCTTTAATCGATATAATTAGCGACCCTTCTATAACAGTAAAAGAAAGTCAAAAAGTTATTGAAACGGTTGCCTCTAAGCTAAGCGAAGATGCAAAAATTATTTGGGGTGTACAAATAGATAAGAATTTAAATGGCAAATTAAAAACTCTAGTAGTTATTACAGGATTAGAAAAACCAGAATATTTCAAAGTTAAAGGTTTTAAAAAGAAAAAAGAAATTGAAAAGTATCTGGGTGTTGAGTTTGCTGAGTGAGTTATTTAAGAAAGTAAAGGAAATGTTAGCAAGCTATAAAAGAGTTTTAATTATTGCTAGGAAGCCGGATAAAGAAGAATTTGTTAAAACTGCGAAGATTTGCTTTATTGGCATGGGAATTGTTGGATTAATTGGATTTATAATTTATGCAATTTCTATTCTTTTCTTAGCTTGAAACTCAAATTTAAATTTTGAAGACAAAAGAATTGAATGATATTTGCTATAAGAACAATTGTTGGGAGGGAAGAAGTTGTCTTAGAAAGCCTTTATAATAGGGCTTTGAAGTACAGCATTCCAATAAAAGCTTTGATGCATCCACAAGAAATCAAAGGATATGTTTTTGTTGAGGGAGATTTGGAAAACGTTAGAGAATTGATAAAAGGCGTTGTTAATGTCAGAGGCTTGATTACTTCTCCTATTAACATTAGCGAGTTGGAAAAGTTTTTAAAGCCAAAAGAAAGCAAGATTGAAGTTAATATTGGCGATGTAATAGAAGTTGTGAGCGGTCCTTTCAAAGATACAAGGGGGAAAATAACTAGAATTGATAACATTAAAAGGGAGGTAACTATAGAGCCTTTGGAAGTTTCTGTTCCAATACCAATAACGATTCCAATAGAATTGGTGAAAATCGTTGAGAAGAAAAAGTGAGGAATATGGAGAAGATAAACTTGATTGTTGATGCTGGAAAAGCTAATCTTGGGCAACTCTCAAGTAAAATATCTTCTTTAGGTTTTAATGTAAATGAAATTCAAAAAGAGATTAATGAAAAAACAAAAGAATTTGCTGAGCTGAAAGTTAATGTTGTTTTGATTCTAAATAAGGACAACAAGAAATATGAAATAAAAGTTAAAGCTCCTAGCGTCGCTGATTTGGTTAAAAAAGAGCTTGGTGTAGAATTGCTTAAACTTAGCGAAGAAGATAAGCAAAAAGGCAAAACTTTTGTTGGAAATTTGACTATGAAACAAGTTGAAAAAATAGCAAAGATAAAGGCTGAGGAATTGGGAGAAAAAGATTTGAAAAAAGTTTTGAAGATGGTCATTGGTTCTATAAATACATTGCAAGGAGTTCTGATAGAGGGTAAGAAGCCAAAAGAAATTTTAAAAGAAATACAATGAACTTTTTCATCTTTCCGCGAGGCTTTCATATATCTGATTATACGAGAATACAAATTTTCCTAAAGAATGTGTTGTTATTAGCTCTCTCCTCGCTTTCACTGCATATTTTTTCATTTCTTCGTACTTTTCTATAACCATCAAAATAGCAGCTTTTAGATTATTTACCCTTTCAAAATAATTATCTGAAAATTCCGCTCGTGTAATGTATTTACTATAGTATTCTTCTGGTGCAAAAACATCATAGCTAACTGACGGTATCTCAAATAATAATGATTCTATCATGGAGTAGTTGAATGAATCGTAATGAGATGGTTGAACAGAAATATGAGAAGACAATAAATATGTTGCTAATTCTTTCCCTTGTTTTGGTCCTATGTGTTCAACATAGAAGAGCAAACTTTCTCCATAAAAATCTTCTATACTATTGTACTCTGGTGAGAGTCTCCCTATTAATAGTAACCTTACTTTTTGATTCCAATCTTCTCTTAATATCCTCACAGCATCTATCAACTCTGGCACACCTTTTTCCTTGGTTATTCTACCATAATAAACTATAATCCATTCGTTTTCAAACTTATTTCTAATTTTTCTTATTTCTTTTTCATCTACTTCATCTATCAATTTGTATAAGGATGACGCCGGCTCCACAACTATAGTTTTTTCCTCTATTGCATCTTTTAAATGAGGATATTTTTCAATGAATGTTTTCTTAAGATATTTATTCATAGTTAATAGATCCGCTTCTTTTACGATATTCTCCTCGCCTTTTACATATGGAGATGAGCCATCTATAAATTCTTTTAAACAACCGTGAAGTGTTGCTATAACTGGTTTTTTAAGATTGTTTTTTAATTTTGAAATTAAACTTTCTTCGCCATTAAAAACAACGCCAGCAGTATAGTTGTGGATATGAATAAGATCTGGATTAATGAATTTTATGAAATTAAACAATTTGGCTTCATCTATTACCTCATAATTTTCTTGGTTTCTAATTTCGTACACAAGTTTTCCTGGTTCACTCGAGCTCTCATAAACACCAATTTCGAAAAACTCATAACCAAGCTTTTCTAAGTAAGAAGTATAGCTTCTTATATAAGTATTTACTCCTCCGTATAAACCTTTACTACCCCATGAAACAATCAAAACCTTCCTTCTTTTATCTGGTTTTAAAAGATAAAAGTATTCATTTTTTCCTTCTATTGCACTTATTGAATTTAACAAGAAATACTCAAATAATAACTCTTGAAGATCTTTATCTGAAGTATAGTACTTTACATAAGGTGTTCTCTCAAGATTTGCTAAAGAAACGAAAAACTTCATTGTTTCTTTATTTAGTTTTCCTTTATGTGAAAAGTAATTCTCTATTTCGTTGAATATATCTCTTAATTCTTTGTATGTTAGATTCCTTCTACTTGGGTTCCAAAGCTCGTCTACTTCAAAACGTGCTATATCATCTTCAATATATCCGTTTCCAGAAAATGAAAAATCAATAAGATACATTTTTCCTTCTTCATCTTTTAGGAAGTGATCAAGAGTCAAATTTCCATGAATAGTAGATTTATGGGCAATATAATTTCCACCAATCTCTTCTTCAATATTCTCTATCATTTCAATCGCTGTTAGAAATAATGGATTTCTAGTTTTCACGAGATCTTTAACAAAATTTCTTCTCTTTCTTATCTCATTTAAATCTAAAAAGGCTTCGCCGGGCTGTTCGTATAGTTCATCTAATATTTGTTCTATTTCTTTAAAGTCCATCTTAAAATCAGTTTTCATTGGCAAATACTTCATAACAAGTTCGTCTTCATTAAAAGAAATTACAGGTATAAACTCTTTATTTTTCAATTTCTTTATAGTCTCTATTTCTTGTTTAAATCTTTTTCTAGATATTTCATGATTTTTGGGTCTTTTTACGATTTTATTTTCTTCTTTTTTTAGCTCAATAATGAAATCAATTGTCTCAATAGTTTCACTACTCATAAGTAGTATTAGGTTTAAAGCTTAAAAGTTTTATGATTATTTTTCGAACACTATCACAAAGTTATTGAAATTAAGAAACTCTGATAAACAAATCATCATTAACATATTTATGAAGATGGGGGCCTAACTTTTCCTTGAAGCTTATTTAATTCTTCTTCATATTGTTTTATCTTTGTCTCCCAATAGTTATACTCTGGTGTGCCTTTTTGCAATGTCGATAAAATAGCTTGTGCGTCTCTTAATTTTTTTGTTAGATCTGCTATCTTTTCCATTTGAGTCTCAGTAATAATTGTTTGAATCATTGCTGCTCCAGCCCAGAGCCCTCGCATTGCCCTAAAAACAATCATAAAGAAGAAATAATCAAAAAGTAAGATACCTAAGCCTGCAAATCCGTACCCTAATAGATCTATGAATAAACTAGCCAATAAAAATCTATAAGCAACTACTGCAGAAAGAAATGCCATTACATTTCTCACCCCTTTATTTGTTAAAAAGTCTGTAAACTCATAAAAAAGGGCAATAAGCATTCCAAGGGGGGCTATTAATCCAAAGATAATAAAAACTGCTAGAGTTGTTAACTCCGTGCCTGCAGGCGCATATCCAACAAAAATACAAGCGAAAGTATAGACAACATTTTCATATGATATTCCTCCTGTGAAGGATATTTCCTTGCATTCATTATACTCTACAACTTTACTACCTAAATATGGAATTAAGTATGCTATTTCGGCACCAAAGATACCAAAAAATACTACTATTAATCCTATTATACTACCATATTTTCTTATTTTCCAATTTGCTTTTCCAATAATTATACTAAAAAAGATTATAGCTATTCCAGTAATAAATAAGAATAACCACCATGTTCCAATCTGTTGTATCCATGTAATTTTACTCTCAATTCTACTTTCAGTTTGAGCTATACTAGGAATAAAGGACAATATCGTAAGTAAGGTTAGAATAATTACTGTTTTTTTTGCATACAAAACATTCATAGTCATAATTGTTTTGCAATTTTTTAAGCTTTTTAAACTAATGATTAATAGTTATTAATTGTACTGCTTCGGCAGGAGGTCTTTGAATGACCGAAATATTGGAAGCAATAAAGAAAGCAAGAGAAGTTAGTAAAAAAAGAAATTTTGAGCAGACTTTTGATTTAATAGTTAATTTAAGAGCAATAGACACGAAAAAACCAGAAAACAGAATTAATGAGATTGTTGAACTGCCTTATGGAATTGGAAAAGAAATTAAAGTTGTTGTTTTTTCTGATGAGATAAAAGAATTGGAAGGAGCAGAAGTTATTAACTCAAAAGAAATTGAGGAAATAGCAAAAAACAAAAGATTGGCTAAGAAGTTAGCTAAAAATACGGATTTTTTTGTTGCAGATCCGAAGTTAATGCCAATAGTTGCTAAAGGCTTAGGGAGGTTTTTAGCACCCAGAGGAAAAACTCCAAGACCAATAGTTGGTGATGTTAAGAAAATGGTTGAGAGTTTAAAGAAAAGCGTTAGAATAAGAATTAAAGATGCGCCAGTAATTCAATGTCCTGTTGGAAGTGAAAAAATGAAAGATGAAGAAATTGAAGCAAACATCACTAAAATTTTAAAATTCTTAGAAGAAAGATTGCCAAAGGGAAGAGCAAATATAAAGAATGTAATAATCAAATTGACAATGGGAAAGCCAGTTAAAGTGGAGGTTAAAAAATGAGAAAAGAGGAAAAAATTGCATTGGCAGAAGAAATTGCAAAAGAAATGAAAAATTATAAAACTGTTGGAATCATCGACTTGTATAAAATTCCCACAAAAGAGTTTAAAGAAATTAGAAAGGCTTTGAGTGAGTTTGCTAAGTTGAAGGTTGTAAAAAAGAGTACATTGAAATTTGCTGCTGAAAAAGCCGGGGAAGAATTTAAAAAACTTGTTGAATTAAATCCAAATCAATTTGCAATTTTGTTTTCAAACGAAGAGCCATTTTCTCTTTTCAAAAAAATTTCTTCAATAGCTTCTGAAACCTATGCCAAAGAAAATGACATTGCAGAAGAAGATATATGGGTTTATGCTGGTCCAACACAAATTAAAGCTGGTCCTTCTATAAGCGAATTTGCCAAATTGAAAATTCCAGCAGGAGTAGAAGGCGGATTTATTGCAGTAAAGAAAGATACGCAAGTTGCGAAAAAAGGAGATAAAATAAGTAAAGAGTTAGCTGCTCTTTTGAGAAAATTAAAAATTAAAGCAAGAAAAGTTAGATTAGAAGTTTTAGGCTTACTTTATGAAGGAACTCTCTATACAAAAGATACACTAAACTTAGTCTTCGAATATTCAAAACTATTAACGCAAGCTTATCAAAATGCTTTAAACTTGAGTGTAAACATAGGATACCCAACAAAAGAAAACATAAATATCTTAATTTCAAAATGTTATTTGAACGCTAAGGCAATAGAAAATTTGGTGGTGAAAAAATGATTGAAGTATATGCTGCATTAATGTTGCATGAAGCAAAGAAGGAAATAAACGAAGAAAATATAAAGAAAATACTAGAAGCGAGTGGTGCTCAAATAGAAGAAGCAAAGATTAAAGCATTAGTAGCAGCACTACAAGGAGTTAACATCGATGAAGCATTAAAACAAGCTGTAGCAATTCAAACTCAACCAACAACTACTCAAGAAAAGAAAGAAGAGAAAAAAGAGGAAGAGGAATCAAAGAAGAAAGCAGAAGAAGCAGTAGCAGGATTGAGCGCACTCTTTGGTTAAATTTCCTTCTTTTAATTTTTATTGGTAATGACAATGGATGAAGAAGCAGTTAGAAAGCAAAAAGAAGCTTTCGAAAAAATGAAAGTTGTTTTAGAATATGCTAAAAGTTTGATTAAATCAAACGTTAAAATTTTAGATATAGCTGAGAATATAGAGAAGAAAATTTTTGAAGTTGGAGCAAAGCCCGCTTTTCCTGTAAACATAGGAATTAATGAAATTGCTGCACATTATACTCCTTCTATAGATGATCAAACTATTTTAAAAGAAGGAGATATGGTTAAAGTGGATATTGGGTTGCATGTAGATGGTTATATAAGCGATAATGCCTTTACAATTCTAGTTGGAAAAAATTCGCATCCAATGATAGAAACAGCAAGAAAAGTCGTTGAAGAAGCAAGAAAAATTTTAAGGGAGAATATCAAAATAAGAGAAATTTCGGAAGTCATAGAAAATACTGTTGTTTCTTCGGGCTTCAATGTAGTTAAAAACTTAACCGGCCATTACCTTGATAGATACGTTGTTCATGGCGTTTCCATACCTAATGTTAGAAACGAAATAGAAACGAAAATACCTAAAAACCAAGCTTTAGCTATAGAAGTCTTTGTTACAAACGGTTCTGGATGGGTTAAAGAAAGCTCAGAAATTCAAATATTTCAGTTTAAAGAAGATAGAGGCTCGAGAATTAGAGAAGGCAAGAAAATAATTGAAATTGCTAAAAGCAAATTTGAAGGCTTACCTTTTGCTAAAAGATGGTTGAAAGATATACCAAAGGCTAAACTTGATTTTGCTGTTAGAGATTTATTAGAAAGAGGTTGTTTGATTGATTATCCGGTTTTAAAAGAAGAAAGCAATAGTCTAGTTGCCCAATGGGAAGAAAGTTTTATTGTTGAATAGGTTTATTACCGTTAGCGAAGTTTATTATTGGCTTGGCAATCGAATAGCCACAATAAACGCATCTTCCTTCGTTAGCTAAAACCACTTTTTTAGGAATTAATTTCTCGCATCTTGGACATTTAATTTTTGTATTAACAATAGGCATATTTTCGCTAGTAATGAAAGTTAAAAAAGACTTCTTTTCTTTAAAATATATGAAGTAGAAATCACTTTAGTCCTTTAGCCCATTGGAAATATTCTTCATTTATTTTAACGTCAAAAATACCAATAAAAGGAATTTTATACGGATGTAACTTCTTGACAAGCTTCTCAAGCTTTCCGATATCCTTTTTTAAAGTTTTTGCGATTAAAACAAATTCGTTAGCTTTTTCTATCTTCCCTTCCCACCAGTATAAGCTTTTTATAGGAAAAATATTGCAAAAGAACTTTTAGAGAAACGAATTGTTGTTTGCTGCAAAAATTTCTCATAAGCATTTTTGAAAAATAAAAATAAAAAATCCCGCCCCAGGGAGTTGAACCCTGAACCTCCCGGTTTCGAGCACCTGCTTTTGAGCAATGCAAAAAGCAAAGCTCTACAGCCGGGCGCTCTGCCAGTTGAGCTAGGGCGGGTTGAAATATAGAATATTTTACTAGAAATTTTTTAACTTTTCTTACTCTAAACTTCTTTTCTTTCCTTTTTCATCGTAGAAAGTAACTTTAGTTTTTGGAAGCTCTAATGAAACAATTTCTACTAAAGAAGAAGCAATATAGCCCATAACAGTTTCTTCCTCTGGCTTCAATTCATTTATTTTCCAAACCAAATATCTCTTCTTTCCAATTTTCTTTTCCTCAAATTCTAATCCTATATTTGATTCTGCATTCAACATTGGCAAAAGTTCTTCGCTAACTTCAATATTTTTCATTATTGCTTTTGATTTGTTCTTCAATTTTATGTAAACTCTTATTTTTCCGTCTTCCCTCTTTACTGTTTTAACCAATGCAGGTTGAAAACCTTTTCTGAAAAAGTAATATACTATTGACAAAACTACTATCAAAATTATCAAGGTTTGCCAAAGAGAAATCTCATATTCTATTAAAACACTTTCTCCAGGAGCTAAAGGTCTTATTAACCATCTATAGACAACAATTCCTCCTTCAACTTTTTCTTCTGTATATGGAGTGTATGCTTTTACAAAATCTTTCATAAAAACTGGAAGTTTCTCTTCTATGTAAAATTGATCGCTCATGACATTCCCTTCATTTCTCACTTTTATAGAAATCTTTGCAGAAAGCAAAGAATATTTAACTTCTTTTTCTGTATACTCTTGTGGCAATTTAACTATCGCCTTAACTTCAAACTTTGTTTTAGCATCATCAATGTATCCGCCTTTTAAATCTTCCAACTTAACAAAAACGTCATAAGTACCAGCTTCTTGATATTTTTCTGCAAGAAATTCTTGAGAAACGTCTATCTTACTATTAGCCTCTATGAAATCGGTAATCACTTCTTTTCTTAAAACCTCTTTACCATTTTTTGAAATTAAAAATAAAAGTTTATAGTTTGGGGTTATCTCATTTTTAACATTTTGAATGCTAACTGTTATCTTTGTGCTCTCCAAAGGAAGTATACTGTATTTTGAAAGAGCTATGAAGGAAATGTACACTGGATATTTTCTTAAAACAGAAATTATCAACGATTTTTCAATTTTTTGAGTGTCTGATGAGATTGTTAAAGTAAATAAATTTTGTGGGATTTCCTTTGCTTCCTTAGAAGCGAAGATATATAAAGTTATTTTTGCCGATTGATTGGGCATTAGCTCGATAAGCTTTGGATAAACGTCAATTAAAACTTTCCTTTCAGCGAAATAGGCTGTAGGACCACTTAATGAAATTGTATAAGTTTCTTTTTGTAAGGCAGTATTGATAAGAGTAAAGTTAAACGTTTTTGCTTCTCCCGCATAAACTGTTATAGTTTCTGATTGAGCAAAAACTATTGGCAAAAATGATATAATAAAAAAGAAAATTAGAGCTTTCTTCATTTGACCACCATTTTTTTATTTTGTTTTTTGGCTATAAATTCTCTAATCTTTTCGACTTTTCCCATTATTAGCTCGTGCAATGTTTTGAATTCGAATTCAAATTTTCTACCATAATATTCTAAAAAGGCAAACCTAGAATAATCTACTTCTTTTTTCTCTGGCTCTTCAGCATTATAACCAACTGTTATTATTGCTATTGGTCTTATGAAATCAGGAAGTCTCAAGATATTTTTAACGTCTTCTTCATCAAAAGCCCCCACCCAACATGTTGAAAGACCAATTGCGGTAGCTGCTAAAAGCATGTTTTCTATAGCTGCGGCACAATCCTCCAAAGCATAAACTAATTCTCCCCTTCTCCCATATTTTAAACTCTGAACTTCCAAATCTGTAGCGACAACAATTAAAACTGGTGCTTCTTTAACATGTTCTTGTTTTAAGGCTGCATTATACAAAAGTTCTTTTGTCTTCTTGTCTCTAACGACAATAAACCTCCATTCTTGCAAATTGCCTGCAGAAGGAGCTTGAGCGGCAGCCCAAAGCAAAACTCCTATAAGCTTATCGTCAACATCTTTATCTTGATATTTTCTTATGCTTCTCCTTTTTGCTATTGCTTCAAAAACATCCATATTAAATTTTATTTAACGAATTTATCCTTTTTTCTCCTTGTAAATCTCGCTTATTTTATAAGTTAGGACTGTAGGCGAGCTAAACTTCCCTAAAGTTATCTTTATCGTTGTTATTCCATGCTTAAAACACTCGTTTGGAGAAATAACTAGCGAATGACCTTTATCTTCTAAGCAAACACAATCCAAAAGCCATTCTGGAGAAATCTTTTTTTCTTGTTCTTTTTTAACTTCTTCCATTCTTTTTATTTACCTTTAATATTTTTTAGTTGCTCCACAAATTGGGCAAACCCAAAACTCTTCTTTCTCACCATTTTCTTCAATAACTTCTCTTACCATTTCTATTTCTTCATGAGAATTTTTTCTACAAATTTCGCATATTTTGTACTTCCAGCTTCTATCGTAGAACAAATGGCTCATCTTGATTCTCCTTGAATGTTACATTATGGCTTATACGTGCAATTTTATTTTCTAAATTAAAAAGCTTGCTTTTGATAAAACTATCAAAGATTTTTACATTCTAAAGAAATTAAAATTATGGAATATAAAATTCTTTGCGATTATTACGAAAAACTTGAGAAAGAATCTTCAAAAATTGGAAAAACGAAAATTCTAGCAGAGCTTTTCTCAAAATGTTCCTCGGAAGATTTAGAAAGAATTGTATTTTTGGTTCAAGGAATTGTTTATCCAAAATATACTCAACTAGAGCTAGGAATTGCTACTCAACTAATAATAAAAGCGATTTCAAAAGTATATGGCGCTTCTGAAGACAAAATAGAAGGGGAATTTGCAAAGTTAGGAGATTTAGGATTGGTTGCTGAAAAATTTTCAAAAGGAAAAAAACAAGCAACTCTCTTCAAAAAAGTTTTATCGATAGAAAAAGTTTTTGAAGATTTAAGAAAGCTTCCTTTGCTCTTTGGAGAGGGGTCTCAAGAGAAAAAAATTCTAACAATTTACCATCTTTTGCTTTTGGCTGAACCAAAAGAAGCTAAATATCTTGTTAGAACGATTTTAGGAGAATTGAGAATAGGAGTAGCGGAAGGTTTAATAAGAGATGCTATAGTTGAAGCTTTTCTTTTGAGTAAAACAAAAGAGGAGAAGGAAAAATCGGAAGAGGCAGTTGATTATGCCTGGAATATATTATCAGACTTTTCTTTAGTAGCAAAAATAGCCAAGGAAAAAGGTATAGAAGGTTTAAAAAATGTTAAGATAGAAATTGGAAGGCCAATACAAGTAATGCTTGGTGAAAAAGCCGAAAGTATAGAAGAAGTTGTTGAAGAATTTGGAGAAATTGCAGCAGAGTGGAAATATGATGGCATGAGAACAATTATAATGAAGAAAGGAGATAAAATTTGGTTGTTTACTAGAAGACAAGAAGATGTTACAAAACAGTTTCCAGATTTGATTGAGCTTTGCAAGAAAGGAATAAAAGCTGAAGAATGTGTAATTGAGGGAGAAACAATCGCAATAGACCCTAAAACTAATATACCAATGGCATTCCAAGTTTTATCTCAAAGAATTCATAGAAAGTATGATATCGAAAAAATGATTGAAAAAATTCCTATACAAATCCATTTGTTCGATATTATTTACCTAAACGGAGAAATGTTAATCAACAAACCGCTTTTTGAAAGAAGGAAAATTCTAGAAAGCATAATAGAAGTCATTCCTGGGAAATTTGAACTAGCAAAGCAGTTGATAACAAAAGATGTTAAAAAAATAGAGGAATTTTATAATGAAGCTTTAAATGCTAAGCAAGAGGGCTTAATGCTAAAAGTACTGAACTCACCTTACAGATTTGGAAGGCATGTTGGTGGTTGGTATAAAATAAAACCGACGATGGAAAATTTAGATTTAGTAATAGTTGGAGCAACATGGGGGGAAGGAGCTAGGGCAAATTGGTTAACTTCTTTTGAGCTTGCTGTTAGAGATCCTGATACCGGGAATTTCTTGAGATGTGGGATGATGTCAACAGGATTAACAGAAGAGGAATATGAAATGATGACGGAATTGTTAAAACCATTGATAATCCAAGAGAAAGGAAAAGAAGTCAAAGTTAAACCGAAAATTGTAATTGAAGTCAAATATCAAGAAATTCAAAAATCACCGAATTACGAATCTGGCTACGCTTTAAGATTTCCTGCATTTGTTAGAATAAGAGATGACAAGGGGCCGGAAGAAGCTGATACAATAGATAGGCTTATTGAATTATACAAATCTCAAGGAAGAGCAGGATAATAGATTTATAACTATTAATTTTAAATAGGATTGTATGGTAAGTGTACTTGATGTTCCAGCTGATAAACTTATAGAAAGACTTAAAGAAGAACTGAAAAAAATAGAGGCTATAAAGCCGCCTCTTTGGGCTCAAATGGTTAAGAGTGGGCCGCATAGAGAAAGACCTCCGCAGCAACTGGATTTTTGGTATATAAGGGCGGCCTCTATTTTAAGAAGAATCTATATCGATGGTCCTGTAGGCGTATCAAGATTGAGAAGTTATTATGGCGGTAGAAAAAGAAGGGGAAGGAGACCTGCAAAAACATACAAAGCTGGAGGGGCAATAATAAGAAAAATACTTCAACAATTAGAAAATGCCGATTTAGTTAAAAAAGAAAAGAAAGGTAGAGTATTAACACCTAAAGGAAAGAAATTTATCGATAAGATTATTGGTGAGATAAGTGGAAAATCTGGAAGCTGAGGAGAAAAAACAGATATTGAGAAAAATAGTCTCTCCAGAAGGGAGAGAAAGATTGGCCCGAGTCAAACTAATAAAACCGGAATTGGTTATTCAAATCGAAGATTATCTTGTGAATCTTTACATGAGTGGGAGGATTAAAAAAGTTTTAAGTGAAGAAGAAATAATTAAATTGTTGAAAACGTTAAGTTCAAAGGGATGAACTATGGGAAGGACAAAAAAAGTTGGTACAACTGGAAGATTTGGAGCTAGGTACGGAAAGAAAATTAGAGAAAAAGTAACTGAAATTGAAAAAATTGAAAAACAAAGACATATATGTCCAAACTGCAAAATGAAATATCTGGTAAGAGAAGGTACTGGAATATGGGTTTGTAAAAAATGTGGTGCTAAATTTGCTGGTCAAGCTTACTATCCGCCTAGGGTGAGTTGATGTATAAATGTTTAAAATGTAAGAGAATAGTAACAGAATTCATTGAAGGAAGAGTTATGTGTCCTTATTGTGGTTATAGAATTCTCGTTAAAGTTAGGCCTGAAGTTGTTAAAAGAGTGCAAGCAAGATAAGCTTATTTAAGTTGTTTGTTTAAGAATATTATGGTAGAGGAAAATAATGAGCAAGAATATCTTGCATTGCAGCAGCAACTGAGAAATGTTTTAATCCAAAAAGAAGCGTTGAAAATACAAGTTAATGAGATAGAATCTGCATTGGAAGAGTTAAGGAAGAGTAAAGAAGAAAGTGTTTATAAAGTTGTAGGAAACGTAATGGTGAAAAAGAAAAAAGATGAAGTTGAGAAAGAATTGAATGAAATAAAAGAAGACTCCGAATTAAAAATTAGTAGCTTAGAAAATCTTGAAAAAGATTTGGTTGTAAGAATTAAAAGAATGGAGGAAAAGTTGAAAAGTAAAGGTGGTTAAATGGACTATAAACCTGTGTTAGAAATATTGGACAGGATAATTAATGATAGAACTGTACCAAAAAATATAAGAGAAGCTGTTGAAAAAGCAAAAAATGCTTTGAATGGTAAAGAAGATGAAGAGTTGAGAATAAATACGGCAATAGTGACATTGGATGAGATATCCAACGATCCAAACATGCCTCTTTATACTAGGACTCAAATATGGAATGCGGTAAGTTTATTAGAGCAAATGAAAGCAAAAGAAAAGAAAAAATAATTTTAAAATTTTCCATTAATTCAAACTTTTATAATATCGATTGTTAAAGCTAATGAAGATATAAATTTAAAGCTAAAATTTAATAAGTTATTATGCCATTCAAAAAACTCTTAGAGAAGTTTAAAAAAAGAGAAGAGAAACCTGAAGAGGAAATAGAAATTAAAGAAGAAGCTTTTAAAGAAGAAATAAGACCAAAAATAAGAGTTGAAAAATTAACAAGCTATGCGGATGTTCCAAAAATCCAAGAGTTTTTAAGAAATGGTGAAATTGTTTTCTTAAGCATAAAGGAACTAAAGAACTCTAATTTAAGTGATTTGAAAAAGGCCGTTGATAAACTAAAAAACACAATTTCTGCCATAGATGGAGATATTGTTGGTGTTGATGACAGTTATCTTCTTTTAACACCAAGCTACGCAAGAATTCAGAGAGGTTAGATTTTTGTGACAATAAAAATTGAAGTTTTAGAAAAATCAAAAGAATCAATAAAGTTTATCGTTGATGGTATAAAGCCTTCTTTTGCTAATGCTTTAAGAAGAATAATGATTTCTGATGTTCCAACAATGGCAATAGAATGGGTCGATTTTAAGAAAAATGATTCAGCTTTATACGATGAATTGCTTGCTCACAGACTAGGTTTAATTCCATTAACTTACGATAAAAAAGTTTATAAATTGCCGGAAGAGTGTAAAGATGCTAGCGTTAAAGATTCTCAATGCTATGCAAAATTGAAATTAAAGAAAAAAGGTCCATGTGTTGTTTATTCAGGAGATTTAGAATCCGAAGATGAAAGTGTTAAGTCAGTCTTTGATAAAATACCAATAGTAGAACTTTTTGAAGGGCAAGAAATTGAACTCATTGCATACGCGAGACTTGGTTATGGAAGAGAGCATATAAAGTGGCAAGGTGCAGTTGTTGGTTATAGTATAGATGATAATGGAAGAGTTACATTTGAAGTTGAGAGTTGCTCCGGTTTGAAACCCGAAGAAATTGTTTTAATGGCAACAGAAATGTTTGAGAAAAAACTAAAAGAATTTAAAACACAAATAGCAAAGTTAAAGTGAATTAAATTTTATAAAAATCTGTTTATCAAAATTCAAAAATAAATTTCTTAATTTTAATTCAACTTATCAGCCGGGGTCGCCTAGCCTGGTCAATGGCGGCAGTGCCATTGCCGAAGCTTAAGTGCTGGCTAGGCACATAAGCTCTGATTAATGAAGAAACCTGCTGGGTTAGTCCCTTCGTGGGTTCAAATCCCACCCCCGGCAATTTCTAAAGAATTTATAACCATATTTTAAATGTAAATATGGTGGAAAAAATCCTTGTTGGAAAGGTAACCCACTACTATCCAAAAATAGGGGTTGCTGTGGTAGAATTGCAAGAAGCACTTAAGAAAGGAGAAAAAATTGAGATAGAGGGAAAAACAACCAAGCTTATACAAACGGTAACATCAATGCAATTAAATCATGTAGATATTGATGTTGCGGAAAAAGGACAATCAATAGGATTAAAGGTTGAAGATAGAGTTAGAGAAGGAGACAAAGTTTATAAAGTTATTGAATAGTTTACTGCATTGAATATATTAGTAAAAAGAAAAGCTTTTAAATATACGTTGAGGAAAAAATTAATGCAGAAAGCCCCCTTAATTAGTAGATTTAATTCTAAGACATGTAAAATTAATTATTTGGGGCTATAAGGGATGATCCTTCTTCTAATTCAATGAGCGGGGACCTAACCGAAGTTGAGATTTGTGATTTATGTGGGAATGAAGCCGAAGACTATTCAATGATAGATGGTTTAATTGTTTGTGAAAGTTGTAAGGAAAATTTTGGATTAGAAAACAAAGAAGATAATTCTTCTGATGTTTGTGCTATTTGTGGTTGGCCAATAAACAAACCAATAGGCAAAATAGAAACAAAAAATTTTACTACTAGCATAAAAAATTGGTTGGAAGCTAATAACGGACTATCTGATAGTTTAAAACAAAAACTTCAAAAGCTAGAAGGGAAAGAACTGCATCTTTGTAGATACGATTTCTTCTCCTTAATAAAAGACATGATAGAAGCTGAAAATGAAACATTAGCAAATAAATTTGAAATGGAAATTGCATCAAAATATGATTTCTATGGTGGAATAATAAGCTAAATATTTTTGGTGGAAAATTAATTATTTGCCCTGGTAGCTCAGTTGGTAGAGCGCATACAATTTTGCGTAAGCGTGGTAAGCATGAGGTCGCGGGTTCGAATCCCGCCCAGGGCTTTAACGATTGCATTAAAAGCGGGGAAAATTTAAAGCTTAAAAACTAAAATAACAATAAGTTTTTGTATAAATATAAATGTGAAAGTTAAAGATAATAAATTATAGGGTGAATGTGTGAAGAAGGAGATAGACGTTTCTAAACATGAATTAGTTCCAAAACATGAGGTAATTAGCGAGAAAGAGAAAGAAGAACTCATAAAAAAGTATGGCAGTTTAAAAAATTTCCCAAGAATTTATTCTACTGACCCTCAAGTAAAATTATTGAAAGCGAAAGCTGGAGATGTTATAAAGATAACTAGATTTAATGAAGTCACGGGAGAGTCTATATACTATAGAGTTGTTATAGAAGGTGGGGAGTAAATGGAAAATGCATTTTCAATTTTGATGAAATCTTATCTAAAGGAAAAGGGATTGGTCAACTTTCAAATAGAGTCTTTTAATGATTTCGTAGAAAGAAGGCTTCCCAGATTGATCAAAAATATCAAAAAGATAAAACCAGAAATTCCAGAAGTTGGTGATTTGGAGATAAGGCTGGATAAATTTGAAATTGGAGAGCCGAGAGTTAAAGAAGCAGATGGTTCCATAAGAAAGATTTTGCCAATGGAAGCAAGAATAAGAAATCTTACTTATGCTGCTCCAATGTATGTTGAAATGACTCAAATTTTGAATGGAATAGAGAGTAAGCCGATTATGGTTGAAATTGGTGACTTGCCGATAATGGTTAAATCTAAATTCTGCCCTCTTTCTAGAATGAGTAGAAATGAACTAATAGAGGTTGGGGAAGATCCTGATGATCCTGGTGGCTATTTTATCATAAACGGTACTGAAAGAATTTTAATGCTCGTTGAAGAAATAGCAACAGATAGAATTATAGTCGAGAAGAAAGACGACCCTTCTATTCCTGAAGTTGCAAGGATTCATTCAGAAAAGGAAGGATTTATTCAGAAGCATTTAATAGAAAGAAAGAAAACTGGAGAAATTTATATAACTTTTGCAAATGTTTTAAGAATTCCAATACTTATAATTTTAAAAGCTCTAGGGCTAGAAAAAGATAAGGAGGTTTTGGAAGCAATTTCACTCGATGAAAGAATTCAAGAACTTTTTTTGGTAAACATTTTAGAATATCCTATAAAAAATTCTGAAGAAGCAATAGAAGAATTGGGCACACATTTAAGAATTCCACAAAAGTCAGTAAGGAAAAAACAAGCAATTAGAATGATAGATAAATATCTATTACCCCATATAGGCCAGGAACCAGAAAATAGACTAGCAAAAGCGATGTTTTTAGCTAAAGCTATAGAGAAGATTTTAAAATTACACTTGGGGGAAATAGAAGAAGATGATGTTGACCATTATTCTAACAAAAGAATTAAAATGGCTGGTGATTTGTTAGAGTTGCTTTTAAGGTCGATACTTTTAGGTAAGTGGGGACTAATAGTTAGAATGAATTATAATTATCAAAAATTAACGAAAAGAGGCAAATTGCCGCCTTTGCAAGCGGTAGTTGAGAATGCCATTTTAACAAATCAAATAGTTTCTGCAATGGCTGTAGGAACTTGGATTGGTGGAAGAACAGGAGTTACTCAAAGATTAGAGAGAAGTAGCTGGAATAAAACTATTACACACTTAAGAAATGTTATATCTCCATTGTCATCAACACAAGAACATTTTGAAGCAAGAGAATTGCACCCAACTCATTTTGGTAAGTTATGTGTAACTCAAACACCTGAAGGAGCCAATATCGGTCTAAGAAAATACTTGGCAATTAGCACAACAATAACGACTAAAGTTGATAAGAAAGAGATACAACCAATATTAGAGATTTTAAATGGTGAGAAAAAATGAAAGCCAGCGTTTTTTTAGACGGAGAATATATAGGGGAAATTGAGAATCCCAAGGAATTTGTAGATAGCATTAGAAAGATGAGAAGAGAAGGAAAAATACCGCCCTATGTTAACGTTGCCTATCATGAGCATTTAAATGAAGTTAGAATTCTGACATCTGCTGGTAGAGCTGTAAGACCTCTAATAGTAGTTGAAAACGGTGTTCCAAAATTAACGAAAGAAATATTGGAAAAAGTTAAAAAAGGTGAATTAACGTTCTCTGATTTAGTCAAGAATGGAATTATAGAATATTTAGATGCGGAAGAAGAGGAAAATGCGTATATTGCCGTAAAACCAGAAGAAGTCACGAAAGAGCATACTCATCTTGAAATTGATCCTGCTGTTGTTCTCGGTTTCTCTGCCCAATTTGTTCCTTATCCGGAATTTAACAGAGGAGATAGAGTGAACTATGGAGCAAAAATGGGAGATCAATCTATTGGAATATTCGCAGCTAATTTCTTAAATAGAGTTGATAGTAAATCAAGCATTTTAGTTTACCCACAAAAACCTCTTGTTCAAGCTTACATCCATAAAATTTTGGATTCCACAGAAAAATATCCAAATGGTATAAACGTCGTTATAGCTGTTGCAACTTATGAAGGCTACAATATTGAAGATGCTATAGTAATTAACAAATCTTCAATTGAAAGAGGAATGTTTTGGAGCTATATGTACAGAACGTATGAAGTAGAAGAGAAGAAATATCTAGGAGGACAAGAAGATATAATTGGTATCCCTCAACCTGGAATAAGAGGTTATGCTGGGGAAGATGAATACAAACATCTACCAGAAGATGGAATAGTTAATCCGGAAACAGAAGTTACTTCAGACCAAGTTTTGGTAGGTAAGACTTCTCCGCTTAGATTCTTGGGTAAAGCAGATAGATTTTTAGTTGGAGCAGAAAACCTGAGAGAGACATCTGTAAGATTGAGACATGGTGATAAAGGAATTGTTGATAAAGTTTACCTAACTCAAACGACAGACGGAACAAAATTGGTCAAAGTTGTTGTAAGGGATTTGAAAAAACCAGAGATTGGAGATAAGTTTGCTTCTAGGCATGGTCAAAAAGGAGTTATTGGATTGCTTGTACCTTCTGAAGATATGCCTTTTACCGAAAGCGGAATCGTTCCTGATATAATTTTTAACCCGCATGGATTGCCATCTAGAATGACTATTGGTCAATTGTTAGAAATATTAGCAGGCAAAGTTGCTGCTATTTCTGGCAGAATTATTGATGCTCCGGCATTTAATCCAACCGATGAAAAAGAATTAAGAGAGACCTTAAAAAGACTTGGATTTGAGGAGAGTGGAAAAGAAATAATGTATGATGGTAAAACTGGAAGAAAGTTCGAAGCGAAAATATTTATAGGATGCTCATTCTACATGAAGTTAGATCATCTGGTTTCAAACAAGATACAATCCAGAGCAAGAGGACCGGTAACATTACTAACAAAGCAACCAACTGAGGGAAGAAGTAAAGAAGGTGGTTTAAGACTTGGGGAAATGGAAAAGGACTGTTTGCTTGCTCACGGTGCCGTTCTAACTCTTAAAGAAAGATTCGATTCAGATAAAGTTATCTTGCCTGTTTGTAAGAAATGTGGAATGATTGCAGTTTATGATAAAATCAGAAATAGATATTTTTGTCCAATAGATGGAGATGAAGCAGAAATAGTAAATGTTGAAATGAGTCACGCTTTTAAATTAATGTTAGATGAGTTAAAAAGTCTGCTTATTTATCCTAAGCTAATCATAAATGAAGAAGGAAAAATTAGCAAAATTGAATTTAGCATTTTGGATCCGGAGACCATAAGAAAGATGTCGTTTGCAAAAATTAGCAAAATTGATATTTATGATGAAGAGGGTTATCCAATTGAAGGAGGCGTAATGGATCCAAGACTCGGGACGATAGAACCTGGAATTAGGTGCAGAACCTGCGGAGCTAATATTGGTGAATGTCCAGGACATTTCGGAAGTTTAGAATTAGTTAAGCCTGTTATACATCCACACTATGTTAAATTTATACATCTCTTGTTGAAAACGACCTGTAGAAAGTGCGGAAGGCTTTTGATAGATGAAGAAGCTAGAAAGAAAGGAAAGATATCGTGGAAAGAACTTGAAAAAGTTACATTGAAAAAATGCCCATACTGTAAAACGGAGCAAAAAGAAATTAAATTTATTAAACCTTATACCTTTGTAGAGGGAAGCAAAGTTTTGAATGCTAGCGAAATTAGAGAGAGATTAGAGAAAATTCCTGAAGAAGATCTTAAAATATTAGGCTTGAAAATCAGACCTGAATGGCTTGTGATAACTGTTTTGCCTATTCCACCAGTCACACTCAGACCATCAATAACATTAGAAACTGGAGAAAGAAGCGAGGATGATTTAACACATAAGCTAGTTGAAATAGTAAGAATTAACGACAGATTTAGAGAAAACATGGAGTTGGGAGCCCCAGAATTTCTTTTGAATGATTTATGGGAGCTTTTACAATATCATGTTGCTACTTACTTCGATAATGAATTGACTGGAATTCCACCAGCTAGGCATAGGTCTGGTAGAGTTTTGAAAACGCTTACTCAAAGATTAAAAACGAAGGAAGGAAGGTTTAGAGGCAATCTGCTTGGTAAAAGAGTTAATTTCTCTGCAAGAACCGTTATATCGCCAGATCCGAAAATTAAAATCAACGAAGTTGGTGTTCCAGAAGTAATTGCTAAAGATTTAACAATTCCTGTAAGGGTTGATGAAAGAAATATAGAGGAGATGAGAAGATACGTCTTAAATGGTCCAAATGTTTGGCCGGGGGCAAACTATGTTATTAGGCCTGACGGGAAAAGGAAAAGAATCCTAGAAACAAACAAAGAAGAAATAGCAAAAGAGTTAAGCGTTGGTTATATTGTAGAGAGACATTTGATAGACGGAGATGTTTCTATATTCAACAGGCAACCTAGCCTACATAGAATGAGCATGATGGTGCATAAGGTAAGAGTAATGCCATTTTTAACCTTTAGATTGAATGTCGCTGTTTGTCCTCCTTATAATGCAGATTTTGATGGGGACGAAATGAATTTACATATTCCACAAACTGAAGAGGCTAGAGCAGAAGCTGAAATACTAGCCATTGTTGAAAAAAACATAAGAAGCCCCAGATATTCCGCACCAATAATTGGACCTATGAGAGACGAAATTACCGGTTTATACTTATTAACAAAAGAGAAAAACAAGTTAGGTAGAAAAGATGCTATTAGATTGATAAGAAGCGTGGATACTGATATAGAAATTCCGGAAAAAGAAGAATTTACTGGCAAGGAAATATTTAGCTTGTTTTTGCCTAAAGATTTTTCGATAGAATATAAAGGTAAAACCGGTATTGTTAAAATAGAAAATGGTATTTTGATAGAAGGAGAGCTGGAAAAAAATGGAATAAGCTCTGATGGAGGAAAAATTCTAGACAAATTGGAAAGATACTATGGGAAGGATTTCATTAGAGATTTTATTTTTAAAATAGGCTTATTGGGTATTAACTATCTTGATATGAAGGGATTTTCTTTAGGAATATCTGACTTTGATATTGATAAAAAAGTAAAAGAAGAAATACTTAAAATTGTTGAAAAGGCAGAAAAAGATGTGAATGAAATTATAAACAAGTTCAATAGAGGAGAACTTATTCCAATGATAGGCAGAACAACAGAAGAAACGCTAGAAAACATGATAAAGGAAAGAATAAGTAGATGCTTGAACGAAAGCATGAGCATTCTAGAAAAAGAGATAAGAGAAACTCCAGCTTTAGATATGATGAAATGTGGAGCTAGAGGTAGTTTAATTAACTTATTGCAAATGGTAGGTTTAATTGGGCAAGAAATGATAATGGGAGAAAGAATTGAGAGAGGATACTACAAAAGGACATTCCCTCACTTTAAAATAAACGACAGAAGCCTCACTTCGAAAGGATTTGTTTCTCATGCGTTTAAAGATGGTTTAAATGTATTCGAGTTCTATTTTGATAATATGAATTCTAGAGAAAGTCTAATGGATAAAAGTTTGAAAACGAGACACTCTGGATATATGGAGAGAAGACTTATAGGAGCTTTACAGGACTTAAAAGTTGCTTATGATGATACAATAAGAGATGCCGCTAACCGAATAATTCAATTTGTTCCATGCGAAGATGGATTAGACCCGTCCAAAATAACGAGAGAGGGAATAAATGTTAGAGAAATTGCAAGGAGGTTGTTGAATGCTTCCAAATAATTTATTAAAAGAAGTAGAAAATGTTGCAGTAGAACTAAAACTTAGCGAAGAAAAGAAAAGAAAGTTAATCGAAGAAGTAGAAAGAGTTTATTTAAATAGTAGATTTGAAGCTGGGGAGGCAATTGGAATTTTAACTGCTCAAAGCATTTCTGAACCGGCAACACAACTAACAATGAGAACCTATCATTTAGCAGGAGCTGCCGGCATTAAGGTAACATTCGGTCTACCAAGACTAGTTGAGATATTCGATGCAAAAAGAAATATTGAAACTCCAATGATGACAATATACTTAAAAAAAGAGTATAACACAAAAGAAGATGCAGAAAAACTTGCTTATAAGATTGTTGAGAGGAGAGTTTTGGACTTATCTAAGTATATATTCGTTGATGTGGGTGAGAAAACAATAAACATAGAGGTTGATGATAAAAGAAGAATGGAAAAAGTTGAAAAAATTTTAAAAGAATTTTTATCAAAAAAAGCAGACGTAAAAATTAAAGGAGATTACATCGTTATTTATCCTAAAGATAAAGAAGTTCAATTTTCTGATTTGCAAAAAATGAAAGAAGAAACTAGTAATATTATTGTTGATGGAATAGAAGGCATAACAGCAGCAATCATAAGGAAGGAGGGTGAAAATTGGATAGTTCAAACTGTTGGTACAAATTTGAGAGAAATACTTAAATTAGAAGAAGTAAATGAGTTTAAGACAATTTCTAATGACATTTTTGAGGTTTATGAAGTTTTTGGAATAGAAGCAGCAAGGAATGTTATAATAAAAGAAGCGTATAAAACAATACAGGAGCAGGGTTTAGATGTTGATATAAGATATTTGCTACTCTTGGCAGATGTTATGACGTGGAATGGAGAAATAAGTTCCATTGGAAGGTATGGTATTGCTGGAGCCAAAGCTTCTGTTCTTTCAAGAGCAGCATTTGAAGAAACTATAAAACATTTAATTAGAGCATCGATTAGAAATGAAGTTGATGAATTTAAAGGTTTGTTCGAAAATGTTATGGTTGGTCAGCCTGCACCAGTAGGTACTGGAATGTTCGAGTTAATTGTTAGGGGTGAAGAAGATGGAGATAGAGGAGAAGATAAAAAGAGCGATAAAAGAGAATAAAATTATTATTGGCTATAGAGAATGTCTAAAATATTTAAGAAATAATGTTCCTGAAACTGTTGTAATAGCTAAAAATGCGCCGGAAAGAATAAAAAAGGTTATCCTTAATAGTAATGTTAAAATAGAGATTTTTGAAGGAAGTAGTAAAGATTTAGGAACTATTTGCGGAAAACCGCATCCAATAACAACAATAGCAATAAAGGGAAGCTAGTATGGCAGTTGTGTTTGATACTGAGGCAATAAAAACTATTAATCTTTTTGAAACAGTAAGTCAAGCAAACGTAAAAGATTGTATTATAATGGATGATAGAATATACTTTTTAGTAGAAGAACAAAATCTAAAGAAAATAAGAGAAAATGGTCAACTTATAAAAAATTTAGAAAGAATGTTAAATAAAAAAATTTTGATTTTTGAATACTCTAAGGACGTCTCGAAGTTTTTGAAAAACTCGATAAAAGGAATAAAAGAAATAAAAATAAGAAATGAGAAAGATGAGAGAACAATAGAAATAAATGTAGAAAATTCTCTCAAAAGCTTGGTGATTGGAAAAGATGGAAAAAATATTAAGGCTTTAAGACAATTTTTGAAAAGAAACTATAATATAAATAATTTGGTGGTG
>Ga0078972_1004514_pt1 | contig 37859 bp, 26 predicted proteins | sample YelNatPaOPGAMG01_FD_67568 | JGI IMG/M metagenome (GOLD analysis project Ga0078972, IMG submission 67568) | Hot spring thermophilic microbial communities from Obsidian Pool, Yellowstone National Park, USA - OP-RAMG-01 (SPADES assembly) (version 2) | ecosystem: Environmental > Aquatic > Thermal...
GCCGGATGGTGCCCGAGCAGCGGGTGAAGACGGTGTGCTACAAGGTGCGTCGCTGGGTCCGCGAGGAGAAGACCTGCACCTATCAGGTGTGCAAGCTGGTGCCTGAGCAGCGGGTCAAGACTTGCACCTACAAGGTATGCCGGTGGGTGCCGGAGCAGCGGGTTCGGACGTACCAGGTGTGCAAGCTGGTGCCCGAGCAACGGGTGAAGACCTGCACGTATCAGGTCTGCCGGATGGTGCCCGAGCAGCGGGTGAAGACGGTGTGCTACAAGGTGCGTCGCTGGGTCCGCGAGGAGAAGACCTGCACCTATCAGGTGTGCAAGCTGGTGCCTGAGCAGCGGGTCAAGACCTGCACGTATCAGGTGTGCAGGATGGTTCCCGAACAGCGGGTCAAGACCGTCTGCTACAAAGTGTGCAAGCTGGTCCCGACAACCTGCGTGACCAAGGTTCCGTGCCGGGTGTGGAAGCCGGTAACCTGCACCAAGACCGTGTACGAGGTGCGGTGGGTGAAGAAGGTGGTGCCTTGCACGGTCACCCGCTGCGTCCCGCGAGTCGTCTGCGAGATGGTGCCGGTGAAGGTGTGCTGCCCCGTGCGGAAAGTGTGCTGCCCGACGGCTCAAGAAGCCTGCGCCCCGGCTTGCGATGCCTGTGCCGCCCCGCAGGGCGATCCCAAGCCGCTGGACGTGAAACCCGCACAGGTGGCTCCCAAGCCGCTCGACAGCCGGACCATCTGAACGGTCAATCGGAATCGATAACGGCCTGGTCCTAAACCTCTGCGGCCCAGTGAACACCATCACTGGGCCGCGCTGTTTTTTGGCGACGCTCGCCACGAAATCCACAGATAAGATGTGATCGCTTATCCTGAAAACCAGGCTCACGGATAAGCTTCTGATGGAGACATCGCGACAGCGTGTCCAGGAGAGGGTTTCCTATTGCAGTCGAAGCAACCCCCGGTCCGGCGGAAGCGGTCAAGCGCGTCTCTCCAACAGTCGGTTTCTCATTGGAGCCGAAGCACCCCCCACAATGCAGGACGATCGGGAGCGCCATCCCCTTTTGAGGCCGGCCAGTAAATTTCAGTCCGGCCCTGGGGCCCTGGTAGGGTGAGATTGAGGTTTGCCCGCACGGTCCGCCCCGCTTCAGGATGCCAACTTTGGAGCCGGAAGCCGGGCAAAAAAACTTCCATCAGCCAGCCATCTTCTGTTTTCCGACTTACACCCCGAACCTCGGGCAGGTTGTAAATTGTGGCGGGAATTTCAGTCCCACGTTTCCAGCGACCGGCAAAGACCTTGCCAGTATCGAGAAGGGGGCAGAACCAGAATTGGTGGTCGGTCGCTTGGTAGGATTTTCGTGGTCGGGCATCTGATGCCGTATCGATAAACAGTTCCACGCACGTCTGCGCCCAAAAGACGCGGGGATCTGTCACTGCCCCACTGTGATTCTTGACATGAACCGCCAGGAAAACTCCGGCGGGATTATAACCCAGTGCCACCCGGACGGGGAACGCCGTCCCGCGAGCCGCGAGCAGCCAATCCGGTAACCACGCTCCAGACGGCCAATCTTCGAATTGTCCGTCGATTTTTATGTTTTCCACCAGGGACAGATGCCAAAAGGGCACCGGGATTGTGGTCACGGCAGCCGTTTGCCCGTTCTCATCTTTCAGAACAACCTGGGGCGGGGTGGACGGCAGGTCATGCGTGCCAATTGCCAAACGCAAGGGGATTTCCGTTTCCCGTTTGGCGCCCACGCGGAGTGGAGAGCGAATGGGTTCGAGTGTCCAGCCGGGCGGCAAACTGCCTTCCAGGACCAATGTCTTCTCAGATTGCGAATTGTTTCTGATTCGCACCGTCGTTGTGTAGTGGGTTGCTTCCTGTTCCAACGAAGCAACAGATAGTTCCACGGAAGGAACCACGTGAAATTTGACGGGAAGCGTTTTTTCCGCATTCCCCGCCCGAACTACCAAGTCGAGCGAATGCTCCCGCTGGGAGAATGAAATTGGGATTTCCACCGAGATGGGAATTGAAAGTTTTTCACCCGGTGCTGCCGTGAATCCACCGCGTGTTGGGCTCACCTTCCATCCCTCAGACGATTCCAAACGCCAGGACACCTGGAGGGTTTGGGAAGTCTGGTTGGAGGTGGTCCACACCAGTCGGCCCGTTTCCCCACAAACCGCGGAAAGGAGTTGCGGCGTTTCCCAGGTGAAGCCAGCTTCGACCACGATGGGATCATCCTGTGAGAACCCGCTGATCCAGAGAGGTGCCGCACCAACGCGACGGGGTTTCTCAGAAAGCCGATTGCCGTACATGTCGTAAAATTCGGTGCCGGGCAGATCGACTTCTTCCTCGTCGGCGTTTTTCTGTGGTCGAAATACACACGCCCACAACCGATCTCCGTCTCGGATGACGTAGCCCTGCACATCTTTCGGAAGGTCAAATATGCCGAGAATATAGGGGTTTTTCAGGAAATGCGTGAGGGCGGCGAGCGCTGCGGCAGCCGGTTTGGGCTCATTCCGATAGTCGAACAGCCCACAGCCATCAAAATATGTGGAGGCTTTTTCCTTGTTGTCCCAGTCCCAGAACCAGAACATCTTATCAATGCCGCAGGCCAGGCCCATCAGGTATCCTCGTTGCAGATAGACGGCCTGCTCTTTCTCAGTAACGACATAGCCGGCGCGCGTATCCCAGCCGAATTCGGTGATCCAGGCCTGACGATCACGTCCGTCACAATCGGCGGCTTTCGCGAATGCCCGGAGTCGGTCCGAAATCAGCATCATCTCCGATTCATCGCCTGGACCGTTCGCGTTTTCCACGCTGGACTCGGGGGGCTCCGCGCCGCAGTAAAAATGAGCGTTGACCACGTCGATCTTCTCAAACGCGCCGGATTGGATGCTCCGCTCCACCCATTCTGAATGGATTCCCGCCGTGCCCTGTTCCACGGCAAGGGAATCCGGCTTCATGAATTTGACAACCTCGGCAAACATGCGGTGATAAGCATGATAAGCACGCCACTGCCGTGCTCGCTCCTCTTTTCCGTGATGGTAGTCGTACTCGTTGTCAAGTTCCCACGCGGGAAAGTCCGGCATCGCCCACAGAATATGGACGAGGTCATATTTCCACTGCCGATCGGGTTCAAGTAATCCCTTCTGAACATAGGGATGAATGGAATCCCCCATGCAGGCAAGAAGCATGAGTCCTGCCTCCTGGATGCCTTTGTTGATCCGTGGGTACCAGGGCCATCCGTTGTATGTGCCGTCTGCCCCGCGAGCATTGACCAACCATTGTCGGTTGTACGAATAATCGCGCACCCAGACCACGCCAATACGGCGGAGCGATTCGTAAGAGACCCCACCACTGGCGGAATGAATGTTCAGTCCCCACGGCGATCGCCACTTTTCGTCAGCCGATAAAGCATGCGGCTTGGGCACATAAATGAAACGCGTTTCAGCATGGAGCGCACCACCGGCGGATAGTTGTGCGGTAACCTTTACGAAAAATGGTCCGAACCGCGGTGGAGTCCACAGCAGATCCCAGGCCTGGAGATCATGGAGTGTCGCAGAGTAATCGGATTGATGAAGAATCGTGCCCTGTTCATCGATGATCTGCGCACGGACCTTTATGGGAAGTGATTCTGTCCGCCAGCTGTCGCCAATAATTTGAAAGTTGACCGGCTCCGGTTCGGTAAACACGTTTCGAGGTGCGCCACTTGTGATCCGCAGTTCCAGCGGCCGATCGCCCGTTGGAAAGCCCGAAATATCGGTTTCCACTTCCATTCGATAAATCCGGAGTTGGGCATCGCCCGCCACATTTTGCCGATTCCAGTTATGGGCGCCAATGGAAACGATAGAAACGGGTTGCTTCCAATTCTGCGGGATGGCAAACTCCAGTAACGACCACTGCCCCGTCGGTGCATTGAGGGGCCATTCTAGCTTCTTGCCGTTGAGGGCGTCCTTGCCTTCTCCATCGCGGAAATTGAGGATCCATGTGTAGTCGGGATGGATCGGCTTGACCCACAGTCGGACCTTTTTCAGTGTGCCCGGAATCTTGAGACCTGCCGGTTCGAGCGAAGCAAACTGAAAGCCGGTCCCATCATAATGGACGGTAATCTCCATGACGGGGTGGGTCGCTTCTTTCTCGGGCAAATCTTCTTTCAACCACTCAATCGTTGCGGTGGCACTGTTCCATGGGCCGGGTTGCCACTTGGCCGCCAGGGGCTGCGCGATATTCCGCGTGGCAATGTTCCCTGTTGGGACCGGAGATGTCTCTTCTGCGATTCCGGTGGCCTCGGCTGCAAAGAAAGCAAACCACAAGCCCAGCGTGATCAATCGGATAGTCGTGCTTGCCATGGTGGTGGTCTCAATAAAAAACCCCGCGGTGCCTGCCAGTCGCGATGACACGACGGACATCCTCAGGGAAATGCACATGTGTCACCGCAAGTGAGAACTCTGTCTGTGTGCGCTGCTGGCTGATGTGAGAACTCGTCTCACGGGGTCGTACAATCGCATGACGCGGTGGTCCGATGTGCACGTAGCCGCTGAACGAGTCGGGCGAGCGGACCCGCACGATGAGCATGCGCCACATATGTCGGGGTCAGGTCCTTGTAAAAGATGTTCCTAAATTCGATGTAGCCGCCATGGTTCTGAACGGAGAAGAAGCCACACAACGGCTTGTCTTTGATGGCGTCGAACTGCGTCTGATCGATGTCCTGAACCACCTGGCCGTTGAGGATCACTGCCAAATGAGTTCCGCGTGCGGTGATGAGGACCCAGTTCCATTCCCCGGCAGGCTTAATCGCATTTTTCTTGGGGGCCACGTATCGATAGAGGGACATGCTGGAGTGCACATCCGGCTCCTTACCCGCATCGTCGAAAATCTGAATCTCGAAGCCCGAAATGCTGGGGCGAGTGTCTGGCTTTTTCGGATCGAATTTGTCCGCGCGAATTCCGATACCACTATTGCACTTTTCTGACATGCGGAACTCCAGATAAAGGCGGAAATCGCACAGCGATTTATCGTATCGCAAAAAGCCAAACCCTTTGCCGGCACAGACGATTTTTCCGTCTTCCACATACCAAACGGGTTTTTCCACATCACCGTCCTTGTATGTTGCGGTTCCTTCCACGACCCAGCCGCTGAGATCGTAGCCGTTAAAAGCGGGAACCCAACCGCCAGGGCCGTAGGTCGTGCGGTGTTGCCCCGCATAAGCCGAAGCTGCTACAAACCATCCCAGAAGATTCGACACGAGCACCGCGACCATCAGTCGTCGCATGGGTGGTCCTCCCTATCAGGTCTCTAAAATCCATCGCTGCACGTCAACACAAACATAACACCACAACGCGCTATTGTAATTAGCACCGACTCGGTTTTCTTCGACGTCAGATCACGCATGGGTATTCAGGTGCCGTGCATTATTGACTGAAAGTTTTTTGGTAAAAACTTCTGGACCGGCACTAAAAAGGACTCATAATGAATAGAGGGCGAGCTCCAGAGGGGTTGGTTATTCTGTTCGACGACCTGCATCGACCGTAAAAGGATGCTTTTTCGCGAACACCGCAGTGGCGGGTGGGAGTCATGAACCGATTCGGCATACCGCAGTGGATCAGGAGCGTGACGGGTCTTCTCCTGGTCTCTGGCTGCATATTTATCTTTCCGCCCGGCCGCATCGTAGCTCAGGACTCCGCTTCTTCGGCGATCGACAAAAACCATGCGGCGGTGCAGGTCATGGTATCCCAGCCTGAGGGGACCGCCACCGAATCCAAAGCGGTTCAGAATCCGGGCGGCGACGTCCCGAAACTTATCGCGAAACCACCTGCGGAACAGGCTCCTGAGTCCACACCTTCCCCGAAGGGGCCTGAGAATGCCGCGGGCCCCGCCGGTGGCCCACCAGGCAAGGAACAGGGTAAGAGCAGTGAACCCCCCAAGGGGCCACCTCCCATCACACGTCCCAAAGAACCGAGCGAGCCGCCGGAATGGAACGTGGAACAGTCGGAAGCGGGACGAGTGCGCGTCAATTTCCGGGGACAATCCTGGCCGAAAGTGCTGGAATGGATCGCAGACCTTTCCCACATGAGCCTGGACTGGCAGGAACTGCCCGGTGATTATTTGAATCTCTCAACGCAGCAAGCATACACGGTGGAAGAACTTCGCAATCTTATCAACTGGCACCTCTTTCAACGTGGCTATACGATGATCCGTCAGGGCGAGGTTCTCACCGTGGTCAATCTGGAGAAACTCGATCCCGGCATTGTACCCCACGTGACACCGGAGGAACTCGAAAAGACGCCGGCATTTGAATTTGTGCGCGTCACTTTTCAACTGGAATCACTCTTGGCCGATCAGGCAGCCGACGAACTTAAGCCGCTTCTCAGTCCGAGAGGTAAGCTCTTTCCTCTTTCGGCCACGAACCGGCTAGAGGCCATGGACCTGGCCGTTAACCTCCGCGAGGTTGCCCGGATCCTACGGCAGGAGCAATCCGGCACGGGTCAGGAGCGGCTGGTTCGCGAGTTTGTGCTTCGGTTCGCACGAGCGGAAGAGACGCTGCAACAACTGAAGGACTTGCTCGGCATCCGCGATGCAGCGCTGCCTATGCCGCCGGGAATTAATCCGCAGCAACTCCAGCAACTCCAGCAGATGGTAGCGGCGCAGGGTGGAGCGGTGGCGCAGCCTGGCATGCCGGGAGCTCCCGGGACACCTGGCGCGAAGGGGACGCCGCCCACGTTGCGGCGGCCCAGCGATGTGAATCTGGTTGTCAACACGCGGCGGAACTCCATCATCGCTCAGGCACCGCCGGACAAAATGGCCATCATCGAACAGGCAGTCAAGCTGCTGGATGTGCCCTCCGATCAGGACACCGCCATTCTCGCCCATTTGAACCGTTTTCAGGTTTATCGGCTTGCCGCCATTGATCCGGAACCTCTGGTGAAAACGCTCCGCGAACTGGGTGGACTTGATCCAAGCACGCGATTGGAAGTGGACAAACAGAACAACGCGATCATTGCCTACGCCCCGCTTGCGGATCATGTCACGATTCGCTCAGTCATTGAACGATTGGATGGGAGTGGCCGACGCTTTGAAGTCATCCAGCTTCGCCGGCTTCCCGCCGACTATGTGGCCGGTACGATCGAATTCATGATGGGGGGCCAGGAATCCTCCAGCGAGTCTCTCCCCCCGTGGCTTCCTCCCTGGGAGCGGACCCGCCGTCAATCCGAGACAACCAATCGCAATCGTTTTCGTGTGGATGCCGATGTCGAGAACAACCGCCTGCTTCTCTGGGCCAACGATATTGAGATTCAGGAAGTGCAGAAACTTCTTGTCAAGTTGGGTGAGATTGCGGAGCCGGGTTCGGCGGGCGGTCGGGTCCGGACACTGGAGTTTGGTGACCCCGCCCAGGCGGACGCGGCACTGCAACTTCTTGAGCGGCATTGGAATCGGATTTCACCTCATCCCCTGCGGGTTGAAAAAACGCCGGGGTGGGAGAGGCCATCGGGGGCCCCAACTCCAAACCAGAAACAAGATGTTCCAACCGGTAACGACCGTGCATCTGAGCCGCAGGCGGATTCACGCCAAAATGCCCCGTTTCATGGTGGCAGCGGTCGTGGTAGTGATGGCCAGGTCAGTATTCGGGCGGCGGTTCTCACACAGGTGGCTGACGAGTCAAAAGAACAGCACGACGCCGAGGTGCGGGATCAGCCTTCTGATGGTTCACAGAGCATTCACCGGCCGGGCGAGGAAAACGGGGGAGTTCGCGTCTCGGATGAGCCAGAAAGCGGGAGTTCCAGGACCTTGACAGGCAGAGGTGAAGGACAAGGTCAACTCCCGGCAGTACCCGAGATCACCGTTTATCAGACGCCCGACGGCCGACTGATATTCACATGTCCTGATCCGACGGCACTGGATCTGGTGGAGCAGTTTTTGCGGGACGTGATCCCGCCCCAGCCGGATTACCAGATATTTCGGCTGCGATATGCATGGGCGGATAACGTTGTGAAGATTCTCGAATCACTGTTTTCTGAGGAAGAAAACAACCGACGCCGATCACCGTTCTGGATTTTTGATCCCTGGTGGAGCTTGAGCGAAACCTCTGACCGGGATCGAAAAGGGCGGCTTTCGCAACGCCGCCCAATCAAATTTGTCGCTGATACGGACACAAATTCCATCGTGGTACAGAACGCCGATTCGCGGCAATTGGCGGAAATTAAACAAATCATCGACTTTTACGATCAGCCTCCACCGACAGACGGGCAATCAATACGAGTCACAGAAATTTTTCCTCTTCGGTGGGCCAAGGCATCTCAGATGGCCACGGCGATTAAGGACGTGTATCGGGATTTGCTGAGCCCCAACGAGAATCAACGACCGGGAGAACGGGGCATTGTGTTCTTCTTTCCCGACAGCTTTTCCGATACCCGCACTCCACGGTTTAAAGGTTTGCTCTCGGTGGGCGTCGATGAAACGTCCAACTGCCTTGTGGTATCGGCGCCGGTCTATCTGATGAATGATCTCCGCGAGTTGATCACCCAGCTTGACCGCAATGCGGAGCCCAACTCCACGACCGTGGAGGTTGTAAGATTAAAAAACGGAGTGAGTGCGGAGTATCTCCGCAGAGGGTTAGGAAACATTCTGTCGGGATCAACGAGTCCTGTTGCCGGGCAAGGAGGCAAGGAGCCATCCCCGCCTAAAACGCCGGTTGAGCCGCGTCCCAGCTCTGGCGAGCGCAAACCATGAAAGCGAAGCACATCACCGGGAGGGGGCGTGCTCCATAAGAATCTCCAGGTGGGCTGTGATGGCCTCTTGCGTGATGATCGCATTTCCCTCTAACCCACGGAACCAATTGAGAGGCGGAGCAAGAAACGGTTCCTTGGAGTCTGCTTTGCTGTCTCCCGACGGAGACTTCTGCGAGCCGGACACCTGATCTGCTTCCGGGGTTTCGCTCTCCCTCTGGTTGAGGGTATTCCCCAATCGGGAACGCACGAACTCCGCAACGCGGTTGACGGCAGGCAGAGGCTGCTGGACAGACGTATCGCGTCTTTCCCGCAAAACCTCGCGGCGCGGCCCCGCACTCGGGGGCTCACCCGAGGTTGGATCGATGCCCGACATAGGCGGCAGGGGCTTTCCATCCGCAAACGATGTCGAAGTCCAGCGGGGAATGCCGAACTCGTCGGGCTGATACACGTACTCGCCGCCAAGGGGACAGCGGAGCTCGGCGTCAAAAAGAAATTCCGCTACGCGCTTGCATTCTTTCCCGGGAACGCGGAGCTGTTGTTCGAGATCTCGAAGAAAACGTAGGTTTCCCAGGGAGGTCTGCATCGTCCGCCAGTAAACAAAGCGGTTGAGCAAAGGCGTGATTCGAGCGTGCGAAAGATCGCCGAGGAAGACCCGCACATGAGCTTCTCGTTCCGTCTCTTGCCACCGCAGTTGGTTCGTCACCGCGGTCAAAACCTCGGGCTGGAAGGAAAACACGGTAACGCCCTGCATTTCCCGCCGCCATAATCCAAACAATCCCCGACTGTAACCGTTTGCATCGGGTCGGGTGCTGAAAGTCTGATTGATTTTTCCCAGCACTCCAAGCTCTCCCGTTGTTCCCAGGTAACCGATAAGAATGTCCCGAATTCGCCCGGTGGGCACCACCCGACCATCCACAATGTCCAGGGGAGGCACAATATCGTAGAGTCCGCCGAACAGTAGGCCGCGACTCAAACTGATTTCAAAACGTCCCAGTTCTCCCTCAATCGGGGCCAACTCGTATTTGTCGGGTGGCCCCATTTTGGCGACGAGATTCTCGTAGTTTTCTTTCGCCAGTGGGGTGACCCGGGCGTCCACAATGATCCGTTCCCGGTTGGCAGCGACTGACTCCCGCTGGATGGCCACGATGACCGGATCCAGTCGCTGCCACTGAGTGGTGTAGTGGGCTAGAAATTCTCGATAGAGCTGGACTTCCTGAGGACTGGCCTGCTCCACGCGAATATCCGCAATGGGGACAAAATGGCCCCGTTCGCCGCGCAAGGAGTCCCGCACGATGCCGTTTTCAATGACGGTGCGACTTCCGTCTGCCCGCGGACCGAAACGGTTGGGAAGATAGCCGTGGGCGACGAGTTCTTCAATGGTATCGAAGGCGTGTCCCTCGCAAGCCGCCGCAAGGAGAGCAAGCTCGACCATGTCCATGTCGGCCAGGGCCTGGAGCCGACGCTGTGTCTCGATGCGGTAGGCCGGTCCTGTCAAGTTGCGAAAGAACTCACGCGAAAGATAAATGAAGGCGGTATCGCGCCGGCTCACAGGGAAGATCGCCCGCGCCAAACGGAACTCGGCCGAGTCTGCAAGTCGCCCACGGCCGGCCGAGGCTTCCAGAAACCGCTCCACCAGCTTTCGCGACGTGGTCACGAGATGGAAGTCTCCGTCGGTGACGTAGTAGGATCGCACCGCTCCGTCTTCAGAGCTTAAATAGGAGACGGCGCGATTGAGGATCGTCAGGTTTTCCTCGCGTACCCCTCCCTTTTTCAGGCGTTCCTGCCGCTGCTGCATCAGATTGGCCTGAAACAGTGCGTTATTGCGAGCCTGAAACAGCAGTCCGAACGCCGCCCCCTCATGGAAGTGAAGGTCGAAACCGACAATCGCCACGTCGGCCACGATTGTTTCTCCCAGCAGTCGCGAGAGTGCGGATTGTCGCAGGACGAGCTGCTCCTCAATGCGTCGGCTGATGGCATAGTTCAGCGAACGCAGGGCCACGAGATTCTGGATGTCGCCCCCCCACCGGGCAAGAGTGTCCTGAAGCCAGAGAAAGTTGTTAAAGCTTCCGAATCGAATGTAGAGCGATTCCACCGGCACATGGGTGGCCAGGGGTTCGACGACTACATCCTGCGGGACGTCCACTGCCGGAGGTGGTTGCTCATCCCAGGGGGACGGCAGGGCTTGGTTGGCCGTGCCTTCAAAAACCTGCGGTGACAAAAAGCGCGCTTCCATGATTCTCAAGCGAAGCGGTTCACTGCTCAGCATGAGGCCGAGTTGTTCGCGAAACCACGCCTCCCAGGATTCCGAGGCCGTTTGGGGAGGCTTGAGTCCCAGACGCTGCGATAGCATGAGCCGAAGATACTGCGCCACCAGAGGCGGATAATCGGGCTTTGACTCAAAAAGTCCCGGCGGTTGCGCGTATTCCCGCCACCAGCCTCGCAGAGCCCTTTCGTATCCGCGCGGATCAGTTCGGGGAATTATTCGGACCAACTGGGGAGGCCGCGTCCCGATGCTGACATCCAGCGGTTGCTCGCCTCGGAAAAGAAAATAGATCGTCATCCTGGGGACACTGCCGACCATCTCGGCAAAGAAGCCTCCCAGTGGTGGGCCAGCAATAACAGGATAGAACACACGATGCTCCGCGTCCTCCAGCAGAACGCCCTCCAGTCCCAACGGCTGAGGCAACCGCTGCGGAATGAGGTCCATTTCAATTTTGCCAACGCCAAACGGTTGGCCGACGTAGGCTTCCGCACGCAACTCAGCGGCCTGGACTGGGAACCTTGGCAAGAGCCATATCCCTGCCGTCAACATAAGTCCGAAAAGCTGTCGGTGCATCGGATTATTTCCTTCCATGTAGTGGGAGCATCACACGAGGTGTTCTGCGAGACGTTACTGTTCCATTGTCGGGGCAAAGGACACATCCGGGCAAGCCGAATAGAGTGCAAACGCGCTACGCCCAGCGGCGGATCCAACGGCCTGGCGTGAAATGTGAAGGATCCCGCAGGGATTACCCCGCCATCACGCCCGGAGGGCAATTTGCCATATCAGGACAACAGTGCCCATGAAAAAGACCCATCCGGCAAACCAGCTCAGCCGACCTTTGGCAAGCCACTGGATGACCCAGGCGAGAGCCAGCAGGCCGATCGCAAAGGAAAGTACGACGCCGAGCATGATCGGGCCCAGCGAAGCATCGATGGAGGCGGGATGAAGGAGCTTGCGGCCTTCAATGATGGTGGCCCCGGCAATCGTGGGAATGGAGAGAAGGAAGGAAAAGCTGGCGGCTTCCTCACGCTTTAGGCCGCAGACCAAGCCAGCAGCGATTGTCATCCCACTGCGCGATAATCCGGGTAGGATGGCCAGCGCCTGGGCAAGCCCCACCAACACGGCCTGAGCTACGGTGAGTTGACCGGCTTCCCTGATGCCCTGTTTTCGTCTCACGCTGAGCAACACCCCACCCGTCACAAAAAACATCAAACCCGCCGTCAAGACATGGTCGAGGGGATCGTAGCCAAGGTGCACAAGCAGCCAGTCTTTGAGCCACAATTCGTAACCCACCCCAGCGCACGCGGCCGGGATCGTCGCCACAATCAGGAGGAATAGTGTCCTGGACTCGGATGAGAGTAACGCGGCGATCCGCCGACGATAGTAAACGATCACAGCCAGCAGGGTCCCGAGGTGAAGCATCACGTTGATGGTCAGTTTTTCGTGAAGCGGATGAGCCAACGCGTCGAAGAGGTGGGCCAGGACCAACACATGACCGGAAGAGCTGATCGGGAGAAACTCTCCCAGACCCTGAACTACGGCGAGAGCGGCTACTTCGAGATACTCGGCCAATCCTTCCATTATCCAAACCCCGAAGGCACGAGATGGCGAGCGGTTGGCGCGGCGGCCGTCAAGAAAAAAAGTGCCCTTCGTAGGCGGGGCAGGGACCTACGAAGGGCTGCGCTGTGAGGGTCCCCTCACGCATTTTTATTATTGCGCGCCCCCGACCCGTTTGCAAGCCCCTTGCGCGAAAAATTCTGCATTGAATTGCTCGAAAACCGGCTTTTGTATTTCTTTAAAGAGACATTTGTTCTTCGCTGTGCAATGCATTTCATGGCGTTTTCATGCGCTAAAGCCATTGCCATCCGGTTTGGGTTCAATCCCGTCGCCAATCATGGCGCTACTTAACCAGGCGTACTTTGGGGGATTCGATGATTCTTTCGAAAATCTCCCTCAAGCGTGACTCGTATTCGGCGGGGTTGCCGCTTCCACGGGGACTTTGTCCGTCGTCGTTGGCAGTGCCGCCCAGTCTCGCCAGGCGGTCCATAAAGTTGTAATCGGTCCCTAGTCCAACGCCCACTGGGAACACCGACCAGTGATCCAGTTGCATCCGTGCAGCCTGCATAAGGGCTGCGTCATAGGGATAGGCGCTGCCACCGTAGTACTCGGGACTGGGGTTTTGGCTGATAAAACTTCTGATTTCGGCCGGTGAACTCACATAAAGATTGGGGACTCCGTCGGTGAGCAGAATCACGACCTTGTTGGTGTCGCGGCGGCCTGTTCCGCCTTCGGTCCGCGGCTTGAGCAGATTCCTCGCGGCCAGGAGCCCTGCTTCCGTGGCAGTCGAAGCCCCTTTGTCGCCGCATGCCTGGAGGCGGGTGCAGACCGCCATGGCCTCATCGTAATCTCCGGTCAGCGGTTGGGCGATGACAGGCCCGCCACCGCTTAGCGAATCGTAGGTGATGATTGACACCCAATCCCGCTGGCTCGGATCCGGAATTCCCTGGTTTCTCTCTTTGACGACCTGTATTGCGGCAATCAGGGCCCGGCGCGCGGCATGCGTTGGCTGTTCGCGGGGAGGAAACCGAAAGGTGCCCCCATCGGTATCTTCCAGATGGTACGGACAGTACGGGCTGTGGCGCGAAAGAGGAACAAAATTGGCGCCATCCGGTTTCAGATCGCGTCCGTAGTCCATCATGAATTGGACATACGTGAGATATCCGATCTTGTTGAGGTACCGCTCGGGAAGCCGCGAGCTTCCACTGGGAAATGTGCTTCGATTGGGGTTGTTCATGCCCGTGATCCGGTCGGCACTCTGATTGGGTGGAAGCCACACGGATCCGCTGTTGGAGCGATTACCGCCCGTGTTTCCTCCGCCGCTGGTTGTCGCACTGCTACCGACAGGTGTGGACCGCCACAGTCCCGGCCCACCCGACGACGTGGCCCCAGTCGGGGACTGCTCCGGCCCATTCGGGCCGAAATCGCGATTTCCTCTACCACTTTGGGCCAGAAGGAATAACGCCCCGGACTGGGGTGGCATGAACGGCCCGAGAGTGGGCATCGTAATGTCGAGCGCAGCGTAGGCCTGGTCGAGAAATTTTGACGGAAATTGATTCCCGATCGGTCCACCGCCGGGAGAGCCCGGTGAGCCACCGCCCCCACCGCCGTTATTGCCGCCCGAGTTGCCACCTCTATTTCCCGAGCCGCGACCTCTTCCTGGCGAACCGCCTGAACCCTCGCGATCGGTCCCTCGACCGCGCGAGTTTTCCGCCCCCTGGTTTGAACCGTTGTCCCGATTTTCCCGAGAGGTTCCCCCATTGCCTTCCCGACCGCGGTTGTTTGCTCCGTCGCGCTGACCACGGTCGCGGCCATCGCCCCGATCGATGGGCGGTGGGCGATCACCACCGCGTCCCCTTCCGTTTCTACCGCCGCCGTCTCCACCATCATTTCCGGGACTCGATCCCCTCGTAACTTGCACCGGTTTGATGATGTAATCGAGATACTTTTCCCAATAGCTGTAAAAACGGGAGCTATCAGGCGCAGGTCGGGCATTGGGCATGACCCGGGCAATCTGGTAGTCGATGATTGCCGAATACGCTTTAAATTTTCTCGTCAGTTCGTCGTCCGTGGGATTGATGCGGTAACGCGGAGGAACGTTGGGCCGGGTGAGCGGACCATTGTCTTTGGTGAGCTCTGCGTACGCAAGATCGGTCTGCGGGACGCCCCAAGGTTGACCAATATGTTCCAGTTGTCCGGGGAACCTTCCGAAGCCGAAGTCGTCGAACACATGCTGCATAAGCTCCGTGCCGATGGAGCCGTAGCCCGTCGAGCCGAAAGTGCTATTGACCACGTCGGTGGCCCAGGCCGGTTCGGTATCGTCGTTCATGGACCCCGACAGATCAACCACGAAGGCAATATCCCGTGGATTGGCCATGGCAATGGCCTCCGCGGAAAGATCCACGGCCTGTCGGCCCAGTGCTCGGGCAAAAAAGAGGGGAGCTGGATTGCCGGTAAGAGCATCCCGGCGCACGCGAACCCGAACCGCATTGGGTGCCGAGTTCGTCGGGGTGAAGGTTCTGCTGGTCGCATCCCAGATTCCTAATTCGACATCCTGTCGCAGAAGTCGCAGCGGCTGTCCGCCGGAAGTGTGGAATCGAGCATAGCGATCTGCGGTTTGGAACACGGTTTCGAATCCGTGGGCAATTTGGGAGGCACCTGCCAGGGCGGCCGAGTCGGCGGCGGCTTGAAGCTGCGCGCGAACCAGAACGACGTATCCAAGGTCCACGGCCAGCGCCATCAGGGCCAAAATGACGACGAGCATCACGGCGGTCAAAATGAGGACCGCTCCCGTTCTCGCTCTTGAACCGGGAGGGTCACGCCTGCAGAAAAATCTTGTGGGTTTCCTCATGGCAAAGGACTCCACACGTATCTTTCTACCTTTGCCCGGGAAGTAGCTGCGCGTTCAACACGCCGGCATTTCCGGGAGTTTTTTGAACGATGGTCAACTCAGGGATGGTATAACGCGGAAGGTTCTATCTCGGGGAAAACGGAATGGTCACTTGCGCGAGCAGGTAAGGCAGTACACCACCTTGAAGACTATAGGTCAGAACTGGTGTTTTACCGCGTGAAAATAGCCAGTCGTCATATGCAATAAAGGGACGGTCGCGACGGATTTGCGGCAGACTCGGATTTTGACGATAGCGTGCAGAGGGGCACACGCCTCTTGAGTGGAACAGGCTCGGGATCTGACATCTTTTGCGGGGAAAAGCACAGGGAAATAGTAACTGTGCAGCATTTATACACGGTGACGGAACCGCTGGGCTTGTGCGACGAGGTCAATGCCCGCGATTTCGTTCCAGGCCGCGAGCAAGCGGCGGTATACAGGACCCGGCTTTCCGGGGGCGGTTTGTCCCACCGGCGTCCCATTCAGTCGCACGACGGGCAGAAGGCAAAACGGAGTGCTGGTGAGGAAAATTTCGTCGCAGCGTTCGAGATCCGAGACGGTAAGAAAGCGGTGGAAGAACGGAATCCCCAGTTGGCTGGCCAGCTCCTTCACGACTTTAAGCGAGATACCCGGGAGAGTTCTCTCTTCCGGCGGGGCCACCAGACCCTCCTCACGATGGTAAGCCACGATGTTGGCGGTGGGGGCCTCCGTCACGCCTCCGTCGGCATCCAGAAGAATGGGCCTTGCTGAAGGGTCCACCCGTCGCACCTCCTTCTCTGCCAGGTAATAGTGCATGCGACTTCGACATTTAAGCTGCCTGGGCCAGCACTCCACAGGCACCTGCCGAACAGAGGCCACAGCCACCGACTCGCCGCTGGTGTACTTGTCGGCCCAGAGATAAAAGGGAAGTGGATATGTGTGAATGGCCACGATGGGAACGCTCGGGCCCGGGCCTGAGTAGGCGGCATATCGACCCGGCGTCACGAAAATGGAGACGCCCATGTCGTCCGCAGGATGCATCAACTTGTGATTGGCCGCCACGACGTATTCAGCCGCCGATTTGAGCTGTTCGGTCGTGTAGCCGATGTCCAGCCCGATAATTTCCAGCGAATGGTAGAGCCTTGAAAGATGATCTTCCGCCCGAAAAATCGTGCCTCGGAAAGTTCGAAGTTGTTCCGCAATCGTTACACCCAGGACGAAACCGGCGTCCACAACTGAAACTGCCAGCTCCCGCTCTGGCAGGAAGGTCCCGTTGAGAAAGGCAATCCGTTCTTGCATGGGCAAGGCGCGTCCTTGAGCGTTAATGTAATATGAAGACTTTCTTAACGATTTACCCCTGATTGCGTGACACAGGCGGCCTCGATGCTCACCTGCGAACTCTTCAGTATCGCCTGGACACTGCGAGATTGGAAATACCTCTGCCACTGATGAGTATGGCCAACTTCACCGGTGACGTCGATGATCCGCAACATCGGGGAGGTCTCGGCCGCTACACACGGGAGGATCCATCCAATGGCGTTGGGGCCACGGCATGTCCACAGGTGTCTGTACCATTTGAGTGCCGGATCCAGTCTGTTGACGGTCATCGCAATTCTGAACGGCACTTGGACCTGCTTTCCCGCCTGGAGAGCCTCGTTCAATTCGGAAGCGTCAGCGGCCGGCGCGATCAACAGGAGTTCGACCCGTTGGGCGCTATGCACCCACGTTTCACCGTCGCCGCCTAGGATTTGGACGTTTTCGACACGAGTTGTCCGGACACTTTCGGCGAATGCCCTGAGCAGGGTTTTGGCGCCAAAGCTATACCCGACGAGGATGACACGCCCTTTTGGTTGAAGCCGGTCGAGCCATGCTGTCAGCAAAGCTGCTTCCTGCACACTCCGCATGGCCTTGAGTCGGCTGTCTCGGGCAAGACCTCTCACCGTGGGTTGTGAGGGCCACGACCATAGGATTTTAGGACCATCCATGTCTTTCACAATTCCGTGGAATCCCCACATGAACCGTATGGCGTCGTTCGACGACATCCGATTCCCGTGAACCACGATCCATAGGGTCTCGGCGTTGCCAACTGCCTCTTGTAGTTCAGGCTCTTCCGCGGACGCAGTATGGCCCTGTCTGTCCACCTGGAAGTACCGAAGCTGAGACACCGCATCCGCTGGATTCTTGAGCTGGGTCCAGGAAATCGATCGCGAGCTGATCACCCAGAATGCCGGAGCCTTACCGGCCAGTGTTGGCTCAGGCGGGTTGGCGTTCAAATCGGACGGGGCGGCGGCCTTTTCGCCGGCGGTACCAGCAGCGACGATTTTCTGGTTGGGGGCCACCGAGACGACAACCGTCAGAACCGCTGCTGCCAGCACGCGTGTCCACCGAATCGTCCACCCTGAACAAACCGTCTTCATTGGCGAAAGCCCTCCCAACTGTTTGGAGCCGTTCAAGTTGCACAATCACTCCAGCCGAAGGCTTCCTGCCTGATGATGCTTGCCGAATAACTCGACCCTCCTGTTCCAAGGACACTCCTGTCTTTGTGGGAAACCTGTGAAATGCTTTGCTCAGCACCAACCTACGACGTTGCGTGGCCCGTTGGTCGGCGTCCTCCTACGGAAACTTAGCGAGCCTGGCCGTTGCAGTTTTACTCTAACATACAACCGATTTTCCCGTCACGCAAAACGGCCGGTTTTGTGCCCAAAAATCAACTGCGGCATTTGCACAACGTGAATTGTGGGCTATGGTTTTCAAGGCATGATTCCGAAGCTCACCCAGTTCGCAGGATGCAACGGAATTTCAATAAGGAGACATGCAATGCGGAAGGTGATGATCTGGACCGTTGGCCTCACTCTGCTGGCCATGGCTGTGGGATGTCAGCGCTGCAATCTGTTCCGGCGCGGGGCCCTATTCGCGCCGACGGCCGCCGTGCCGGCCGCAGTGATTGAATGCCCACCTGTTGACCCCTGTGCCGACACCGTTATCGGCGGAGCCTGCGACCCGTGCACACCACCCATGACGACCGTAACCCCGCCGCCTGCAACGTTTGCTCCGGGACCGACTGGGTGAATCACCCCCTGAACACAGGCCCCTCCATCTGACCGCTCAAATCAATCGCCGGTTAATCACCGGTCACGCACAGACTCCATTCCGGCAGGCCCCATCGCACGGGAAAGTTTGCCGCCTCCTCCTGGCAGGAATCCGCCCGCGGTCACGCTGTCCTGACGTGGCCGCGGGCCCCTATTTGCGCGATCGGCCGGTACGATCACGAAGATTCAACGCACGGCGGGGAAGCCATCCCTGTGCTCCGCCAGGTTCATTGCTTCGGGGAAGCATCGCTGGAGAGAATAACGTTTCTATCGAGGAGGACTCCATCGGCGGGGCAGTCAATGCTCCCTTGGAGGAGGTTGTTGGTGACGACCACGTTCCGACAATTCACGGCCCGCACGGCCACAAACGCCCCATCCCCAGGTTGACTTTCTTCACTGGACGGACTCCGCAAGAGATTGTCGCTGAGTCGGCTCAGGCTGACACAGTCAAGCAAGATCCCTACCGGGCCGCATCCGGTCATCTGGCAGTTCGTCACATTCAGGCCGGAACAGTTTCTTAGCACGATGGCGGCCTCTTTGCCGCTGATGTCTGCCAGTTGTAGCGCGTTGATAACGCAATCCTGGCACTCTTCCAGCCGAATACCCCCGCGGTAGGGCCCCTGATGGGCATAGTTCGGATTCTGGTCCAGGGAGTTTGGGCCGACCACGATATTCCGGCAATTCCGGAGAACAAGGTCTTCCTCGCCTGCGCCCCAGAAAGTGTTTCCCACGATGGACACACCGCGGGCGTTGACGATTTCCACATTCGTGACCACATCGCTGAGCACGTTTTCCGCAATTGTAAGCGCCCCCCACCAACGTCCTTTGGCGTCCGACCCAATGAAGCGGATGTTGGCGCTGCCGGGAGCCTTGAGAGTGTGTTGAATCGTGCAACCCGTGATGGCAATCTCCGCATGACCGTAGAGGCTCTCCGTGCTGTCGATGAGAATATTTGCCGTGGGTTCGCCCTCGGGACCCATGTTCACTTCGATGTCGCACCCCGCAACCTGAAGGTTGCGCAGATATCCTTTGCGCACCACGATACCGCCACCCTGGTTGTAACTGATGTGGCTACCAACAATGTTGATCTGATGGAGATCCACATCGTCAAGGTAAACCCCAATGCCCCGATTATGGTAAATGTGACAGTCGCTGACGATCACATTCCGGTTGCGTCGGTGTAGGCGAATTGCATGCAGTGTTTCACGGATGAGTGTCCGTGTGATGGTCAGTTGCATCGTTTGAATGGCCTCGATTCCGCAGGCCTCTTCGTGATCCCCGACAATTTCCAAACCGTCCACCAGAGGCATACGTTCACGCTGCCACACCTGTGGTTGCACGGTTTTCGGGTCGGCCGTGCCCTGGTGCTGGCCCACAAAGCGGAGAGCGGGGCCGGGGCCATTCATAACGAGCCGGGCGGTACCGTTTCCCACAAAGGCAATCCATCCCGTTTCAGCAAGGCGGACCTCGATCGGGGCTGTGATGCGATAAGTGCCCGGAGGAAAGAGAATAACGCCACCCCTGGCCACGCATCTTTGGATGGCTGCCGTGTCGTCCTGGATCCCGTCACCCACGGCACCGAAAGATTTCACGCTGTTAGCTTCGGGCAGAGTGCCTGCGCCGGTAGCGGCTGGTTCCAGGACAGCGCTCAGCAAGGCCGCTGAAAGGCTCACCTTGGGCCGTAGAGTGAAGTCCGTCGCCAATCGCTGGACTGCAACCCTCGTATCCGCTGAAGCGCTGGGCGGTGTGCGCCGCGTCTCCCCGGCACGGCACAGTCCAAAATGGAGTACTCCAACAAGAACAATGACCGACCAAATGACGCTCTCGCGAAAAGTCTTCCGGATCGGAGGCACCTCGCGCATAACCTTTCTCCACTTAAACGAGCCAACCCGATCGAACGAAGTAACCCGACCGCTCATGGTTCGTCATCCGGCATGAGAATGCCGAATTTCACTGTATCCGTTAGCAGTTCACTTGCCAAACGCCCAACGGTGGATTAAGTGGGACCACAGGATAACGAAATTCCCGGTACCGCATCCGCATTTGCTGTGATCATCCGTTTTTGTGTGCTGCCTCATTGGGCGGGTTGTCAGGCGTTTCGACATCGGCCGGAGTGCGTCGCTTGATCTGCCATCGCTGCCGCAGCCGGACCGAATCCACACCCAATTTGGTGCCGCGAGATGCCGGTGACTGGCCTACACATTCAAACCGCAGCACATGGGTTCCTTTTGAAAGCGTACGCTGTCCCAAGTTGATCTCCCGGACGCGAATCTCCGGGGAATAGAAGTCTTCCCAATCTCGCACCACCTCGTGGTCGAGGAGAATCCGATAAATCCCGAAATCGTAGGAATCGGTGACACGTAAGGTCAACTGGCGCAGTTCTTCGGTCTTGACCTCAAACTCGCACTCGAACCAGGCTCCGAGGCCTTTTGTGTTGTTGAAAAAGAGTTGACCGTGGCCCGTCCAAAAGTGTCCCGACTGAAGGTGGAGCGTACCGCCTTCGGACCTGCCTTTGGCAAGCAGTTCTTGTCCCTCGATGATAAAGTCGAGCTCAGGGAGCCGCCGTTGAGAAGCAGGCGGAAGCTCGGTGAATCGCTTTGGCTGTCCCTGCTGGTACCAGAAGGCCACGGTTGCAAAGTCGTCGTTGCGTTCCACAAATCCCCGATGGGTGTTGGGAGCCAATTCATCCTCACTGATCCAGCCGGCATCTTCGATCACAACGCGGAGAGATTTTTCAAAGCGGATGGGATCCAGAATGTGCCACCGATACACCGTTGTTTTGTAGCCCACCATGCCCCACTCACCTTCGAGCATCGTGACCCCAAAGTAGGGATATGTACCGGTACCCATTCCCCAAGCGTTCAGGACGTAGTCCTCCGTTCCCGTGCCCCAGATACTTGGGGTTGATTCGCCGTCGATGTAGAACTTTTCGTCTCCTTCGCCGAACCATTCGGGGCTCCTTGAGCGGACGCTAAGGACAGTGCCCACATATTGTCCACGCCCCACGGCGTCCAGAATGAGATAGTCCCGGCCCGATTGCACCGGGAATTCCTGCCGATACTGGGCACAAAAGTAGAGAATGTCGTCCGGTAACGATTCCAGCCGACAGTAATCAACATGATAGTAAAAGGCATTAAGGGGTTTCGTGCTCTCGTTGGTGATTTCGATCCGGGCTGACTTTTTAAATGGCATTGGCCACCAGGAGTTGTAGGCATCTCCCCCTTCCACCGTGATCGCAGCGGAGTTGACCGGCGCTCGCTGCCCAAACCCGGCCGCGAAGAAGTCTCCCACGGGCGATTCCACGGCCGGCTCGGTGGCACCATCCCAGTACATGCGGAGAACGAGCTCACTATGGTTGGCATTGCCCTCCTTTCCCAGCCAGCTCGGTTCGGGACTGGGAAAGGTCATCCAGATGTGCTGAATGATTCCGGGGCCTTCGATGTCGGCGAGAACAAGTTTACCACCGGGCGGGATGAAGCGGTTGTCGGCGTTGCTGGATCGTTTCGGGGCAGCAGAGGACGCTCGGGCTGATCGGCCCGGCAGTGGGCGCAGGAGATGTCCCAGGGGATGCGGCGGAAGATTGAAGTCCCTTCCCACCTGCATTTCCATAAACGGCGCGAGCCCCCCAAGCGATTCGGGCAACTGCAAGTTCGGAAATTTTTCGTTAAATTCGTCGATCTGCTTCCCCAGCTCCCGAAGCTGTTGTACCACGCGCTGACGGCGAAGGTACTTCTGGATTTCTGACGCCAAATCCTGGGCCTGGAGGGAAGGCGAAACGGCAAAATAGGCCAGACAGCCAACGCCCAGGAACAGAGCATAGCGTGAGGCATCTAACAGCAAGTGAAATGGCTTCACGCCCTGGCACTGGGTTCTCATGCGAGTTTCTCCCTCGTGATAGCTTGGTGAGACTCAGCAGTGGGCGACTTCTTTCTACTTCTGGTGAAGGATAAAGTCAACAAACTGGGGGGCTTTCGCCGGCGATTCGTCCATACTTCCTCTCAACGGCAGGAAAAGAGCGCGGACCGCGACCAGGCGTTGCGCAGGGATCAGATTCAGTTTGGGAAACCTGTTTGGCAGGTTCGCATTCCAGCGTTTGATGGTCCACTTCACCGCTTGTGCTCCGTCTGCTCATCCGGTTAAGGTAGGGGCAATTCATGAATTGCCTGTACCACGCATTCAGGCGATGGCCCGTTCAACAGATTCAGCCGGTAGCCTCACAAACTATTAAAGAGGGTAGGGATGGGGCAGCTTTCGCCAGCGCTTGACAAGCCATTCCCAACAAACGATTATCAATGGCAGTCACAGTTTTCCGCTTGCCGAGTGCCCCCGCGGTGCGGGGCGATACGCTGTCTTGCCTGCCGTAATTTGCCAGTTGCAGCGTCCGCGTCGGAATTCTTGAGAACGCACGAGGAGGAGACCATGAACGATCTTAGAATTCACATTTCACGGCGGGGATTTCTCCGCACAGCACTGGGGGCCAGTGCGGCCCTGGCGGTCCCCATGTTTGTGTCCCCAAGAGCCCTGGGAATGGAAGGGCTCGCTGCGGCCAGCGAGCGGATTCGTTTGGGCGGCATCGGCATTGGAAATCGCGGCACCTACGACCTGGGGTGTTTTCTCCAGGAACCCGACGTCGAATGTGTCGCCATCGCGGATGTGAAGTTGTTCCGTCGGGAACAAGCCAAGCGCATGGTGGACCAGCGCTACGGGAACAATAATTGTGTGACGTATCGGGACTTCCGCGAGCTTCTGGACCGGCCGGATATCGACGCCGTGCTGATTGCCACCGGGCCAAACTGGCACTTTCTTGCGTCGGTTCTGTCAGCCAAGGCGGGCAAGGATGTGTACTGCGAAAAGCCGGTGACCAAGAACATCACACAGAGTCTGATTTTGGCTGAAACGTTTCGGCGAACAGGGCGAGTGTTCCAGGCGGGGACGCAACGGCGGAATCTCCCCCATTTTGCCTTCGCTGTGGAGCTGGCGCAAAAGGGACGTCTCGGGAAGTTGCACACAGTCTATGCACACCCGGCTGGCATGAGCACAAGCATGAGCGGTTGGGCCCCCGCGGAGCCCGAGCCGCCCAAGGAAGAGATCGATTGGGATCTCTACCTCGGCCCTGCCGCGTGGCGACCGTTTAACAAACGCTGGCTGGACGGCTTCAACTTCGAAAAAGGCGGCGGGCTCGTTGGCGGGGGTGTACTCGAGTGGGGTTCTCACTGTGTCGATTTGTGTCAGTGGGCCAACAACGCCGACGACACCGTCCCCGTGGAGTACTATCCCCCGGAGGGAAACCAGGTGAAAGCCAAATATGCGAACGGTGTGACCTTGGTTCTTCGCGAAGAAGGCTGGTTGCCGCTTGGATCGTGCCCGGTGCGATTTGAGGGTGACCGCGGTTGGGTGGAAACAGGGGACAGCGGGAAATTGGCCCTCAGCTCCCCGGCTCTGCTAGCTGGACGAAAAGTGGCGGAAATCGGGGGTTATCCGGCGACTTTCCACGTGCGAGATTTCCTGGACTGTGTGAAGACAAGAGGCAAGCCAAAGGCCAACGCGGATGTGGCTTGCCACTCCCATATTGCGTGCCATGCCGTCAATATCGCGATCTTCCTCGGACGAAAACTGCGCTTCGACCCCGTCAAGTATGAATTCATCGATGACGAACAGGCGAACCGGTTGCGCGGCGAAGCTCTCCGCGAACCGTGGCGTGTGTAATCGGAACGCAAGGTCTGCCGAAGTGGCACGTGGAACAAAGAATCGCGATATTACTGTTGAGGAGAAATAACCATGCAGATCTGGAAACGCGGAATCTTGATTATCCTGCTTGGGGTAATGACTTTGGGAGTCAAGCTTGGGGTTTTCGCACAGCAGGCCCCTGTGCCGGAGTCGGAACTGATTGCCATCCTCAAGTCCGACGCCCCCAAAGGTGATAAGGCCCTGGCTTGCAAAAAACTGGCGGTGTTCGGTACCGGGCAAGCAGTTCCCGTGCTGGCGCCGCTCCTCGCGGATCCTGAACTCGCTTCCTGGGCGCGTATCGCTTTGGAGGCGATTCCTGATCCAACCTGTGATGCAGCACTGCGGGAAGCGGCGCGAAAGTTGGAGGGGCGGCTGGCCGTTGGCGTGATCAACTCCATCGGTGTGCGGCGCGATCCACAAGCGATCGAGGTTTTAGCCGGGCGACTCCGTGATAGCGACGCGGAGGTCGCGGCGGCAGCAGCAGTAGCCCTGGGCCGAATTGGCGGAGAGAAGGTGGTGGAAATTCTTCGGCCGGTGCTCAACCACGCGTCGCCAGTCGTGCGGAACGCCGTGGCCGAAGGACTTCTCTCCTGCGCGGATCGATATCTTGCTGACGGGAATGCCGCGGCCGCGCAATCGCTTTATGACCTTGTCCGCTCGGCCGACGTGCCCAAACCACGGCGTGTGGAAGCCACACGGGGGGCGATTCTGGTTCGGGGGCCGGAAGGCATTCCCCTCTTGGTAGAGCAACTCAGATCCGGTGACAAGGATTTGGTGGCCATTGCCCTGTCCACCGCGCGGGAGATGAAAGGACCGGCAGTTGCCCAGGCCCTGGTTGCGGAACTTGGACCGATAACGGCAACTCCCCAGCAGCGTCCACCATTACTCGTGATCAAGTCAGCTCGTTACGGAGCCGGCGACCGTTGGGCGGACGTTACGGAGGCCCTGCGGGCGGCCGTGCGAAATAACAGTCTCCAGGTCGAGGCATCCAACTCGTTGGCCGGCGACCCGGCCCCGGGCGTCGTGAAACAGCTCGAACTCGTCTATTCGCTGGGTGGCCAGGAGTTTTCGCTTCGCGTCAGAGAAGGTGAGATGATCAGAATCGGCGAAGGGGTAAGACCGGCCGATCCCCGGCAGGTGGCGATCCTGGAGGCCCTTGCCGACATCGGTGAGCCAGCAGGCATCGCTGCCATCGTCAAAGCGGCTCAGGAGGCCGACTGGGCGTTGCGATTGGTGGCTGTCCGCTTGCTGGGTCGAGTGGGCGACGCCTCGGCGGTGCCGGTTCTGGTCTCCGCGGCCACCGAAGGGGGCGAACTGGCTCAAGCCGCGGCAGAAAGCCTGGTGCAGCTCACCGGACAGGGAGTTGATGACGCAATTCTGAAGGCACTTCAGTCCGCGCAGGGGCCGCAGCGGGTGGTACTGCTTCAGGCAGTTGGTGAGCGCCTCCTGGAAGCGGCTTTGCCGGTTGCCCTTGCCGACGTGAACAGTGACGACCCGGCGGTGCGTGGGGCAGCCATTCAGGCCCTGGGTATGATTGTGCCCCTGGAACAGCTCGACGTTCTTATCGCACGGCTTCTCCAGCCGCGTGATGATCAAGAATTCCAGGCGGTCCGCAACGCGCTGATTGTGGCATGCAGCCGGATGCCTGATCTGGATGCTGCCGCGGCCAAGCTGATGGCAGTCTGGCCGAAAGCCCCCACGCGGGTACGGGTGGCCATTGTAGAAATCCTCGGCGCGATGGGGGGACAGGGCGCGCTGCGCGGACTCGCACAGGCTGCCCGGGATTCCGAAGACGAGGTTCAGGATGCCGCCACACGGGCTCTCGGGGAATGGATGTCGGCAGATGCCGCTCCCGTGCTTCTGGATCTGGCCAGGACCGGGAATCCGCGGTATCGCATTCGCGCCCTGCGCGGTTATATTCGGATCGCTCGGCAGCTTGAAGTGCCCTTGAACGACCGGATCGCAATGTGCAAGGAGGCCCTCGCTGCCGCCCAGCGACCGGAGGAAAAACGGCTGGTGCTGGAGGTGCTCCGGCGATATCCCACAGCGGAAGGCCTTCAACTAGCGGTGACACAGTTGGCTGTGCCGGAACTGAAGGCAGAAGCTGCTGAGGCGGCCGTGCAAATTGCCGAAAAACTCCCCGCCTCGGATGCCGCAACCGTGGCGAAGGCCATGGATCAGGTCATCCAGGCAGCGCCCGGGGGCGAGACTGTCCAGCGGGCTCAGGCCCTTCGGCAGCGGGCCCGCCAGTGACCCAGATTGTCGCCTGGCCAGTCCCGGTGAGACGAGCATCTCCCCGTCATGGGGTGAGCTGTGGATGAATCACCAGGGTGGGCAGGGGGCCGACCAACGATCGACCGGCACGCCGCCCGCCCTGGGCTGGTCAGATGCCCCAGATTTTGCTATGCTGGGCAATCGATATTGCACGATAGGGGAAGATTAACGGCATCCACAAAATGACACTAGGGAGAGCCCCGCACGCGAGGAGATAATCGTGCCCTGTTTGGGTGGTAAAATATTGGATGTGGGAGCTTTGCCCGTTCGCTGTACTTCCGCCAGCTGGGGTGAAACGATTCCCCGTGCGGGCGTTAGGCGGCACAGTTCAATGCGAACACGTTTTTTCTCCTTCGGCTTTTGGAGGCCAGTCGGTCAGGAAGCCGAGGAGATGTGCTACCCGGTTGCCAGCGCTCTGTGAAAAGAGGTGACACGCATCGGATCACAATCGGATCAAACGAATTCAGGGGTTTCTAAAAACCGAGGTCCCATCGCCAGCGGCAACGATGGGATGGACCGGTTAACGGTCCGGCAACGAGTGCGCATTCGCTTCTCCAAAACGGGAGATTTGCGATTTATCGGCCACCACGACCTGGTGCGAACTCTGGAGCGACTGTTCCGGCGGGCAGGACTTCCGCTTGCTTTCAGCCAGGGGTACCATCCAAAACCGAAGATCAGTTTCCCTCCGGCGCTTGCCCTCGGATTGGAAGGGCGCAACGAAGTTCTCGAACTTGAGCTGACCGAGGCTTTGTCCGCCGACGAGATTCTCGCCCGCCTTCAGCAAGCAACTGTTCCAGGGTTGGCGTTTCATCGCGTCGAGCTTGTTCCACCCGGGACCCGCAAAGCGCAGGTTTCCCGCGTGACTTACGAAATTCAGGTACCTTTGGACCGAGAAGAAAAGGTTCGAAGCCGGCTTGACGCGATCGGTGCCCACTCCCGCGTGGAAATGACGCAGCAGGGCCAGGCCGTCGAACGCAATCTCCTCGATCATCTCCTGGAGTGGAGTCTTACCGACGGCCGGCTGAGTTTCACTCTCCGGGTCGATCCCCGCGGATCTCTCCATCCTCGGGAAGTGCTTCGGATGCTGGAGCTTGACGATCTCGAAGCGCAGGGGATTCCTCTTGTACGCAGCCGGGTGGAGGTGGTCTGATGACGAACGCGAAGGGGATCTCACAGGACCGGACGCCCAGCACCGGCCGAGGTCTCCCGATGCGCACTCGCCTCCAGCGCCGCAAAGGATGGCGAGTTTATGAAGCAGGAAATGTTGATCAATGCTGCCCAGCCCGAGGAATGTCGAATTGCCATTGTAGAAGACGGCGTCCTGGAAGAGCTTTACATCGAACGTGCTGACCAGGAAAGCTACGTCGGCAACATCTACAAGGGAATCGTCGTCAATCTCGAGCCGAGCATTCAAGCGGCGTTTGTGGATTTTGGAATCGGTCGGAATGGGTTCCTGCACGTCAGCGATGTGGAACCCCAGTATTTCCGTCAGGCCGGATATGACCCGGACGAACTTGGCGATTTGCCGCCCCCTGCGTCGGGAGTTCTCAACGGCCTGGATGGTGAAACTGCTCGCCCTGCTCGAAATCGCCGGAATAATATTCGGCCCAGGGTTCGTCCCCCCATTCAAAGCATCTTCCGCCGCGGCGATGAGGTGATCGTTCAGGTGATCAAAGAGGGCATCGGCAACAAAGGGCCGACGCTCTCCACTTATATCAGCATTCCGGGACGTTATCTCGTCCTGATGCCTGCCTTAGGTCGGGTGGGAATTTCCCGCAAGATCGAAGACGAGGCCACACGCCGCCGGCTCCGCGAAATCATGCATCAGCTCGATTTGCCCAAAGGATTGGGGTTCATCGTCCGCACGGCGGGAGCCGACCGCACCAGAAAAGAGCTTTCCCGCGACCTCGCCTATCTCCTCCGCCTCTGGAAGGTGATCGTGCGGCGGATCAAAAAGCTGGAAGCACCGGTGGACATCTACCAGGAAAGCGACATGATCATCCGCACCATTCGCGATATCTTCAGTGCGGAGGTGGGAACCATCATCATCGACGAGCCGAAAACATACGAGCGGGCGAAGGAATTCCTGGAAATGGTCATGCCCCGGTATGTGGACCGGCTCAAATATTACGACGGAAAGGAACCCCTCTTCCATAAGTACGGTTTGGAAAAAGAGATAAGTATCATCCATCAGCGTGAAGTGCCGCTGTCTCCCGGTGGATCCATCGTCATCGATCAGACCGAAGCTCTGGTGGCGATCGATGTCAATAGCGGCAATTTCCGGGTGGATGACTCGGCCGAAGAGACCGCGTTCCAGATCAATCTCATCGCCGCCAAGGAAATTGCCCGGCAAATTCGCCTGCGTGATCTGGGGGGTGTCATCGTCAACGATTTTATTGACATGCGAAAAGAGAAACATCGCCGAGCGGTCGAGAGGGCACTGCGGGAGGCGATGCGCCGCGATCGCGCAAGGACCAAAATCCTTCGCACCAGTCCATTCGGTTTGATCGAGATGACGCGCCAGCGGATTCGCCCCAGTTTGAAAAGAACCCTTTACCGGGATTGCCCTCTGTGCAAAGGGGGCGGTTGGGTCAAAACCGTGGAGACGATGGCCATCGAAACGATGCGGCAACTTCTCCTGGCGGTACTTGTGGATCGCGTGGCCAAGATTACAGTGACCGTTCATGAAGAAGTTGCTGAATATCTCAATAATAATAAACGGCGTTTTATTACTGACCTGGAAACAAAAAATAACGTGACAATTCGAGTGGCGGGTGAAAAACACGTTTCGCCCGAGCATTTGGTCATTGAATGCCGGGATAAGGAAGATCGAATTTTGGCAATGCCGAAGTGAGAGAAGTCTTTCGGCCGGGTTAGCCGCGGGGTCTCGGTCAGTCAAAAATCACGAGTGCCATGCCGCCATGAACTCTTACGCATGGCGGGAGATGAGTAACCCGAAATTGGCAGGGCCAATCACTTGGCCGCGATAATAAGACCCCTATCCGAAAACCGAACTGCGTCCAGGGAATCACGCCAATGTTGAGGTTTTCGGATAGATTCTTATTCTCCGACGTCACCCTGCCGAGGGCGTCGTAGATGAGATGGTTGACCACGGTGGTCATGTCGCTGCCCGGATCATGCTTCGCGATGTCCCGAACCGTGTTCAGGTGGTCCGTCAGCGTCCACTGTGCGGTTTCATCAGCGCCGTTGTCAACATTTCCCTCGGCCAAAATCTGATCCACCGCCGGACCCCAGAGGTAACGCGGGCGCAGGTGGCCGATTTGCATGTTCTGCCACTTGTCATGCGATGTACTCCTGTGCGCCATGCTCAACGCCACCCGGTGGCGAAACCTAACACGAGGATTACAACTGCCCCAATAGCATAAATCACTAAGAGAGCGATCATGCGAGCACGGTCGCTGTTCAAGCAAAAGACCGCCAGCAACTCGGCAGCGGGTATGGTTCCCAAGAGAGCAACACCTGCGAGAAGCCGAATCCACGTCATGTGCGGTGGTAACAGGCCATGCAGCTTCAACGGAATCAGTATCATGTAACCGAAAGCAATGGCCGTGCCAAACCCACAGAGGGTAAGCCGCACAAGCCGATGCCTTTCCTCCGATGGGAGCTCGCTTTCCGAGTTGCGCTCAGGTGTGCCCATGATGCTGCCTCCCTAGGTACACGCCCCTGGGCGTGCGGCTACCACTTTCCAGTCGCTAAACCAACCATCCGCGCGACCTGCACACGCGGCCTGAGGGCCTTGCCCCGGCGAGCACTCCACAGTCTATGAGCACCACACGCCCTTGTGTTCGAACGTGCAACAGGCGAAGGTCTTGTTGGGTAGCGGCGGGGGCCGGGACGTTAAAGGGCAACTCTCATAGATGTCGTAGACTGTTATTCGAGAGACAATTTGCCACGCCCATTTGGCGACTTTTTCGCCGGTGGGAGTGGGTTCGGCCTGAGCCATTTCCTTCACGACGCAGCCGACAACACCATTCACCATTGCTGTAGCGACAGCACAGGTAAAGTCTGCGTTCTGCCCATGGCCGCAAACGTAATGGCATAGCTGTTTGGATGCGCTTTCGGCTATCCCACTGACAAAGCCAATGATACATCCCTGGTAGCCAGGCGCGGCTGCAGATACTGCGCCTCCAAGCGCGCCGAAAAAGCGACTTATGACCGCATTGCAACATCCTTGGCAGAAGCTATCACCCGTCAGCAGGCTGTAGGCAATGCTATACGTTGTCCCCGCTGCGCACCCGACAAGCATGCCTCCGACTATATGCCCCATCCTCCCCGTAGAATCGACGTAACGCACGGGATTGTTGGTTACGTAGGCATACAGATTCCCCTGCTCCCCAACGGCGTTGCTGCTAATGAACAGCGGGAAGCTGCGCTGGAAGGAGTACCCGATCGGGTCCTCACTTATCCAGCGGCCAACCCGGGCATCGTACCAGCGATTGAGGTTGTTCTGTAGGCCGGTGTCGGTATCGAAGGGCCGGGCGGTGAAGAGGAATAGCGAGTTCACCGCCGGATTACTCTCCGACGTCACCTTACCAAAAGCGTCATAGATGAGGTGGTTGACCACGGTGGTCATGTTGCTGCCCGAATCATAATTGGCAATATCGCGGACCGTGTTCAAGTGGTCCGTGAGGGTCCACTGTACAAGGTCGGGTGTGCCGCCGTCAACGGCTTCCTCGGCCAAAATTTGATCCACCGCCGGACCCCAGAGGTAACGCTGCCGCAGGTGGCCCACCTGCATGTTGCCCGAGTTGGTACGCCAGAAATCCATGACAATCTGGTTGCCGTCATAGCCCTCGGCTCTTGTTTATGAGTTGCGCGACGTGGGAAATTTTGTATTCGTTGACTAACTGCTTTAGGTTCATGCAGCAAGCAAGATAAACAAGAACTGTATTGTTTGGCCGGATACTGAGGAACCTCTAGTTCTGCAGACGCTCACTGGCCGCCCATTCTTCCCTCGGATGGCGCCTCCAGAAAGTCTCGGGACCGCGATGCGTCTGCTTACCCGCGCTCTAAAAGCACTTCCGTGGCCCTTTCGATCCGCAGGGCAGCCAAACGAATTAAGGCGTTCAACGCGCCCCTCTCACCCTCTCTAACAACTCGCGTAAAGTCGTATTCAAAACCGAACGCAACAACCACGGCACAACGATGACGCTGCAAGCGGCAGACGCGGCACACGCAGCACCCCAATAGACGCTAGCGATCGCACGCGAAGCAGCCGCCCACGGCGTCATTCCAAACGCCGGTTCCGTACCAACGATGGATGCCTGAGCCAGGATGCCGTAAACGGCCCCAGCCATAGCGGCAACTCTGACAGCCTGGAAACAATCCTCAGGGTCGTAACTCCGTCTAGTCCAGAAGCGTATGCCCCAAAAAAGCCCCACGAGCATGACTTCGGGCACCCGCAATCCGTACGCCTTTGGGTAAAGCGATGCCCCGACCAGGCCCATACCCCCGACAATTCCCCCGCAAAGCACTGATAGAATGCCTATACGCCACAATCGTGGGGTCCGAACCGATCGACCTCGAAGGACGAATATGTAAAAACACGGCGGGCCTACGATTGGAAGTAACACACAGATTTGCCATAGAACACGTTGTAATCCATCCGTGAGCCGATCCGCTGCGTACACCAAGCTCCAAGCTACGCAACCAGCGAGCATCAATGTACCAAACCAGAAAGCTTCATGGGGACCCCTGAATAGCGTGCTATCGCCGTCAGCCCGCACCACCCCGTGGCGCAACCCGTACCAGAATATATAGATCGTTGCTGGAACATAAGCGAGAAAGAATAGGTCCGTTGCCAGCCTGCTCATTCCAGAAAGGCATCCTCTTCGCCTAACGGACACCTTGTCATCGGCCAAAATAGATACTGCCCGCGGTGGTCGTACCATACAGACGCAGCCTCCGTTTGATTGCCACCGAACTTAGTATTCAATCATGTAATGGAACGATGAGGGAGTTGCTTCGACAAACGGCTGAATCGCCTTGTATTCCTTTTGGCAACTACTCAGACTGATGTACTTCAATTCCTGGGGGGACAACGGCTCATCGAACAACTCGTAGCCGGATGACCAAATTCGGGTGTAGGCCGGAAAGGCGCTGACTGAGAAGCCAAACCCGATATCAACCCCTGCAGATCCCTCCGTATGACCGAAGCCTCCACTCAAAGTTCCGCCGATACCGATCGCGGTGACGCTGACTCCTCCCGAAACACTCCAGCCGGCAAGCTGCTCGCTGGATGGCGCTGACACGGTACCCGCAGCATACGCATAGAGTGTGGAATCCAAGCCGGCTCCAAGCGCCAAAACAGATGACGACCCATACGCCACCGGAACCTTGTATCGCTTTTTCGTGAAGAAAACCTGTCCGGGACACCGATAGCAGGTTTCCCCAACTACAAGCGATTGTTTGCAAGTAAACTTTGCCTTGTAGTAGTAATACCCCAGTATGACTTGTCCGCCCCTCGTGGTGCCGACCCACAACCATTCGCCACCGGGACACTCGACCAAGCCAAGCGGGTCTGACGTGTCAGTGGGCACATTCCGCACATACCGATACAAATTCCCGTCGCCACCGGCGAAGCCGATTGGGTCCTCGCTCAGGCAGCGGCCGACGCGGGCATCGTACCAGCGGTTGAGATTGTTTTGAAGGTCCGTGTCACTATCGAATGGTCTACTGGTGAATAAAAAGAGACTATCAATCGTCGGATTACTTTCCGACGTGACCCGGCCAAAAGCGTCATAAGTGAGGTGATTGACCACGGTGGTCATGTCGCTGCCCGGATCATACTTGGCGACGTCCCGGACCGTGTTGAGGTGGTCCGTCAGCGTCCACTGTACAAGGTCGGGTGTACCGCCGTCAACGGCCTCCTCGGCCAAAATTTGGTCCACCGCCGGACCCCAAAATACCGCTGGCGGAGGTGGCCGATCTGAGGGTGCTCGAAGCTGCTCGCCAAACAGCCCGGCACGTGCGTTCATCGGGGTTGGTTGGGTAAGTGATCGTTTTGGCCGGCGCCTCCTGAACCGCGCTTTTTCTGACAAGTCTCGTTGGCGTCATTGCTCCCTGAGGCCCCATTTCCCTCCCTCGGTGGAGCAGCACGACCGTTCGTGAAACGTGAGCCGGGGTGGCGTAACCCCTTCGGCGGAACCACCGTCCCGTCCATCAGTACTACAACATTGAGAATGGAGGGCAAGCCCCCCAATGCTCCGCCTGGCCTACCCCAATACTCGATGACCCAATACCACCGATCACCCGCGCGCGGCACGAGGCTGATGCCTTCCAGGGACCATAGCGTGTCTCTGTCGGCAGAAGACCTGAGCAGTCTCGCCTTCTCCCGCTCGGCCAGGGCAAGTGCCTTTCTGGCCGACAGGGGCGGATTCGCTTCATTCGGTCGCCACGGCGGACTGCGCCGAAGCATTTCGCAGGATATCGTGGTGACAAAGTCCCGGCCATTAAACGAGCTGTACACCTTTTCTCTTACCGGCAATGACGGAGTGCCCGGTCTTGTTGCCCAATAGATCGACGGCGACTCGTCATCCCGTATACCATACTCCCTGGGCTGAACGAGCGTCCCATCCAGCAGCACCGCAAGCGTGAGCCCATACAGCTCGTCGCGGTCATAGTGGACCTTATAGGAAATTTCCCAATACCAGTGGTCCTCCCAGGGCCTAAGCCTAACTTTATCCAGGTACCAAAAAATACCATGCTGTGGCGAGTCCTTGACCAGTCGGGACTTTTCCTTCTCCGCAAGTTTGAGTGCCTTTCTGGCCGGAAAAGGCGGATTCGGCTCGCTCTCACGCCAGGGGGGAGATCCGTCCAAAGCTTCCCAGGAAATCTCTGTGGAGAACACCCTTGTGTCCGGAGAGCAGTCCTCCCACGTTATAGCAGGGCCCGGCTCTACGTCAGGACAACGAGGCCCCAGAACAACCGCAATCGCGAAAAACAAATTTGAGACGACACGCATAAGACACTTTTTCAGCTACAAAGGCATCACGCAATATTACCTGGCCATGGCTCCGGGAGCTCTCCAGCGAACAACATCTGCACAACACGTGTTGCGCCGGACGTTGTCCATGTCGCTATGACTTTACGAACAAAGGTACCCGACCTCGGCTGAAGCCCCGCAAACGCGTTGGCGTTTCTTGTAGAACGCAACTCCCCCGCATGGGTCATCGGATTGTTGGGAACAAAGTCGGCCGGCAAGTTCGTGTATGGATAGAACGCGGCAAATCCTGTCATCACGATGGTGCCGCAAGTGTCTGGGAGGCCATTAGGCTGGCTGAATTCGTCATCGACAGCCACTCCCGGCCTGGTCACTGGGGATGGCTGACCTGGCCGCACTTCCCACGCTTCCCAATAGCCCCACCTTCCATCATCCCGCGGATCGTGAATTCTGTTGCCGTTTGCATCCCTGACATCGAACTCAGCCGTGACATACTGTATAATCCAGCTTGTCGAGGGAAGGCCTGTGTGTTTTGGCGGCATGATGGGGCGAGGTTCTACAATCCAATTGATGACGGCCCTGAAGCCCCCCCATTTGCCTTCGTTTACCCGAGGCCGAGCTCCTACCCGGAGAGAATAATACCGGACGGGTTCCCATTCGGCTGCCCCTTCGCCGGTGGGATCGGGAATCGTCCCCGGGCTATTACCGCAGTAAACATACAGGTTCACCCCACCACCGAATTGGATCGGGTCCTCGCTCAGCCAGCGGCCGACACGGGCATCGTACCAGCGGTTGAGGTTGTTCTGCAGGCCAGTGTCGGCATCGAATGGTCGGGCCGCGAAGAACTTTCAATCATCACTCATAGAATTGCTCAGACAGATAATCACTCCACATGACACTTCGTAGATAGACCGATGTCGCTTTTCAGTGTGCAAACAACGATGCAAAACCGATGGTGACTATTCATCCGTGGTGTGATTAACCAGTGACAACACGACCGGATATTCAATAACCTGGTAACGAATAACTTGACCAGCATCCCTCCCTTGATCCAGGCAAATCCAGCAATCTCCCATGGTGTTGACGATGTAATAATACCTGGCCTTCTGCGATGCATTCCGTGCGTTTCGCTTTGACTGATCGAGGAAGGCGAACCACTGCTCTTTTGGTGCATGTCGAGACTTTATTGCGAGATCCTCAATATATTGGCAAGGATCCCATTTTCTCTCAACCATCCCCGTAGTCTTCCCTTCTCGAATTAGGGTCCTAAAGTCCACGTTGAGAATAGCTCGGTCCTCGAGGATCAAACAACAGTTAAACCGGGGGACAAGATGCGAATACCCAAGGAAATAATCGAGGATGCTCATTTGTGCGGAATACTCGACTCCCTGAGATACATGATGGAAGGTAAGATTCCCCTGTTTGTCAGAGCGAAGAGGTTTACTAGGTAGAAAGTCAGTGACGGGATAACCCCACGATACCTGTCCTACTTCATCTACCACCCGTAACTCAACCCCTTCAACCGGGTTGCCGCGGCGGTCAAGGAATGTCATCCGCACTTCCACCGTGGGGTAGCTTCCCACAAATTCTGAAGGCAACTGGAGCACATACAGGCCTACACCCACCCCTAACGCACCTAACAATACGCCACCAAAGACCCACAAGAGTTTCTGGCGAGAGCATCGCAACGCCAACATAGGGTACAACCTTTTATGGAGAAGATAGACTTCCGCACTTGCGCGCAGCGCGAGTCTTCATCCAATTGTACACAGGATTGCCTCGTAAACTGTGACCCGGTACCACCAGCCACATAATTGTGTGAGCATTCATCAGTTCGCCCTTTGAGTCATCATCGACTGTCCCATACATGTGCGTCAGTTCGTGGAACAGAATTCGGTCCTGCCAATCGACATCCCTCTCGAACCAAGTCGGACGAATCCCCTGATTGAACGCAATGTACGGCCGAGGAAAACCGATAATGGAAAAAATGGGAAAAGTCGGTCCCTGAATCGCGTCGGAATCAGGATGCGAAGAGCTAAGATCATACCTAAAAAACCGGAGGACATCCTTCTTCGAGCGAATCCCGTTCAACACTCTAGCCAACACGTTCCGGAGGGCTTGCAGTTCTCTACCAAGCTCGCAACGCATGCATTGGGACAGACTGCTCATCTCCAAATCAATTTCCTTAATCACAAGGGGCAATCGGAAGGCGATTCGATCCAGAGACTGCATCACCATGGATCGAAATCCATCCGGCCATTCATAACCTGCCCATTCTCCCCACACGATTAAGTACAAGCCATTTGGGTCTATTCCATATGATGCACGATTTCCCACATACCGATACAAATTCCCGTCGCCACCGGCAAAGCCGATCGGGTCCGCGCTCAGCCAGCGGCCGACTTTTTATGCTTCCACGACCCCGCGACAGTACCCTGCGATCATGTCCGACAACTCACGATCACAGTTGTCTCTGCGTGTGGCACATAGGTGCCCCGTTTTAAAGAATACCTTTATTCGGTAACTCATCCCTGCACAATTTAGTGTAATGTGTGCTCTATATTCGGCATTGCAGATTTATTAGCCATACTCGCGGGATACATCACCCATTGGCGATTCTTGCGGATCCAGACAACCTTGAGCGGCACACGGAAAACGACCACGCGATCGCAACAACCGAAACGCGTGTCGCCGGGACATCGGCAGAATAGCTCCAACTCCATCGTTTCCACTTCAGCCCGCGGTATCCAATCCACCGAGGCCTCGAACCGCAGGGGGAGTGCGAGATGTCCTCGTGGCTCAACATCCTTCCATACAAAGGCGGGACCTAGCAATAATCTTGCGTAAAACACAGCATCTGAACCTAACATGTTGTCAATTATACAGAACAAATCGCGACGTTTGTCATATAGTCTACTGTCATACTTCGCGATACCATGGAGCGTGGCCATGACAAGCAACTCGGACAACCATACCCGGCAAGGTGTTGGAGACTGATTTTCGAGAATGACCACACCAGAAAGCTTGCATTTCTGGTGCATTTCATCAAATTCACCAGTAAGCCAAATCAGAGACCCTTTAAGCCTTTGTTTGGATTCCTTGTTTCGAACTCGCTCGTCTGCCCGCTTGGCTATCCATCGTTCAAACATCTCGATGTTGACTTTAGTTCCCCTACCTGTAACCCGATCAGGATGCAGTGATTTCATCGTGTCGAGATACGACAGAACGCAGTCAGTAACTCTCGTATTGTCAAGAAGCAGCATCTCCAGCCGATCGTGGTGAGCTAGTGCTCCGTCACAGGAAAATTTTGGGATTGTCTTGGGTGGGTGGGATGGGATAGGATGGGTGGTCGTTTCCGTTCCCTTTTGCCAAGGAGGGTTGCCATGCGAAAGAAGTATATTGTC
>Ga0078972_1004516_pt1 | contig 37831 bp, 29 predicted proteins | sample YelNatPaOPGAMG01_FD_67568 | JGI IMG/M metagenome (GOLD analysis project Ga0078972, IMG submission 67568) | Hot spring thermophilic microbial communities from Obsidian Pool, Yellowstone National Park, USA - OP-RAMG-01 (SPADES assembly) (version 2) | ecosystem: Environmental > Aquatic > Thermal...
GCCGTCTCATGGATGCTATCAAAGAAGTTATGCGAAATATGAAAATCCTTTATGCGGTTGACAATCCGCTCTTCAAGAATTTCAAGGAGGACGGCGCGTATTTTGTTTCGAAGTATCTGCCCTGGATGTTCAAATTTCTGTTGGCGCTTCGCAAAATCGATGCGATGAAAGGGCCGGTTGAAGATTTCCTCGCGGGCATCATAAAAAATCAGTCGCTGATGGATATTGTGGACCAGCACTTTTTCGCCGCGACTCCAACTTTTTTCGCGATGAGTTATTTCTACCTTTACACGGATTATTTCTATCCGAAGGGCGGCGTCGGCACGCTGCCCGCAAAGGTTCAGGAAAAACTGCTGGCCTTTGGCGGCAGAATAAAAAGCGACACGAAAATTGTACAGATGGATCCGGCTGCGCGGCTTTTGACTGATTCCGAGGGGAATACGTATCAGTATGAACAATTAATCTGGGCAGCTGATTTGAAGCATCTGTATTCCATCGCGGACACGAATGGTCTGCCGCAGGAAAAGGCCTCGAAAATAAAGGCTGAAAAAGATCTGCTGCTATCCCGGAAGGGCGCTGAATCCATTTTCACGCTTTTCCTGGCGGTGGATATGCCTCCTGAGGATTTTAAAAAAATCTCCCACGGGCATTTTTTCTATACGCCTTCGCCGAAGGGGCTGGGCGAAACGCACCGGAGCGAACTGCAGGGGCTTCTCAAACAGTGGGGTTCGCTCGACAAACAGACTGTTCTCGCGTGGCTGGATCGTTTCTGTGAACTCAACACCTATGAAATTTCGATTCCGGTTCTCAAGGATTCCGAAGCGGCGCCTCCCGGAAAGACGGGGATTATTGCGAGTCTTTTGTTCGAATATGAGCTGGCCCGGCGCGTCAAAGAAGATGGCTGGTATGAGGAATTCAAATCGCACCTCGAGGCGAAAATGATCGATGTTCTCAGCTCGTCCATCTACCCGGGGCTGAAGGATCATGTGCTGTTCCAATTTTCGGCGAGTCCTTTGAGTATCGAAGCGCTGGTTGGGAGTTCGGGCGGAGCGATTATCGGCTGGTCTTTCAAAGAGCCGGTGCCGGTCACATCGAGCATGCTGGGTGTCAATGATTCGATTAAAACTTCAATCCCCGGTGTTTTCAAAGCCGGGCAGTGGTCGTACAGCCCCACTGGCGTGCCAACCTCCATCATGACGGGCCGCCTGGCTGCGGATGCCGCGGTTAAGGCCGTTAAAACACAAAAAAGATAAGAACCGAGCTATCCAAAATAAAAAAATGCCTGGCGATAAGAAAAAGCGCTACGTCTGCGAATGCACAGCTCGTCATTTCGACCCGCCGCTTGCTGGAAGATCGTTCAAATGGCGGAAAATAAAAATAATAAAGATGCAACACCAGACGACGCATCGGTCGAACGGGTCAGGAACGCCTCGCCTTGCGCCCCATTTGTTAACCTACTGTTTTTTAAGTAACAGTTTTCAAGTAACAGGCGCAATTTGCAAGCATCATATTCACGTAATTCTTTATCGGGACGAGAGGATTTGAACCTCCGATCTTCTGCTCCCAAAGCAGACGCCTTAGCCCCTAGGCTACGTCCCGATTCCAGGATTGTAAACTAGATGAAAAAGCGCCTGTCTGTCAATATATCTGAAATTTCAAGCTTGACTATAGCGGCATTTTGCTCCATAGTAAGACAAATTTCGAATGGTTCCATAAATCCAGCAGAAAGGAGGATGTGTCATGAACGACTCGGATGGCAGTCATAGTTGTTGCATATGTACCGAGCCCGAAGATCCATTCCCGCGACCATCTAACCTGACAGCTGGCAACGAAAAGGCAGAAGGCAGCTACTAGCCTGAAGCCATCCACCTCCTGCTGTCAGGCACGCGGCAGTATTGAGAGGTGAGCTATGACCAAATTACCATTACTTTTGCCTTTTCTCAAAAAAAGGAGCAGTTCCTCAAATGGTGGTATTTCGAGCAGCGATGAGGCACGGCTGATAGCAGTCTGTTCTTCCTCTGTAGAAAGCACCCTGGCTCAGCTTGAAACCAGCGCGCGGGGGCTTTCTGAAAAAGAAGCAGACAAGAGAATTTCTGAATTCGGGCGGAATGAACTCTCCCAGCTCAAAAAGCTCAGCTTTTGGGAGGATATGTTCGAGCGATTCAAAAGTCCTCTTGTGATTCAGCTCCTTATCATCGCCATCGTTTCTGCCATCATTGGGCAAGCCACATCCTCAATCATAGTAGGAGCGATGATTCTGCTCAGTGTCGGCCTGTCGTACATACTCGACAGCCGATCGAACAAGGAAGTTGAGGCCCTTGGCAAACGAGTGCAATCGCGAACATATGTGCTTCGCGATGGCGCAGAAACAGAAATTCGGATGTCCGAGGTCGTCCCTGGAGACATCGTACTGCTGCAGGCAGGCGCTATCGTACCTGCCGATGTACGGATTATTGCAGCGAAAGACTTTTTCGTCAGTGAATCAGCCCTGACCGGCGAGTCCATGCCAGTCGAAAAAACCGCGAATCCGCCTGCTGCACCTGTAAAATCGGCCATGGAACTTCCAAACGCATGCTTTATGGGAACGAGCGTAACAAGCGGCACCGCGCGGGCTGTCGTCGTAACGACAGGAGCACATACGCTCTTCGGCGCCATTTCCAAAAAGCTCATAGAAAAAAGAGAAGAAACCAGTTTTGATAGGGGCGTGCGCTCGTTCACATGGCTCATGATCAGGTTCATGCTGGTCATGGTGAGCGTGGTATTCCTTATTGTGGGCATAACAAAGGGCAATTGGCTCGAAGCCCTGCTCTTTGCGCTTTCGGTTGCAGTCGGGCTCACACCAGAAATGCTGCCGATGATTGTTACCGTCAACCTTGCAAAAGGCGCGCTGGCGATGGCCAAGAAAAAAGTCATTGTAAAAAAACTGCCGTCGATCCAGAACCTTGGCGCCATCAATATTCTCTGCACCGACAAGACCGGCACCTTGACCCAGGACAAGGTTGTGCTGGAACACCATGTGGACATCATCGGCAACAAGAGTGAAGAAGTGCTGAACTATGCCTATCTCAACAGCTATTTCCAGACAGGCCTCAAGAATCTGCTCGACCGGGCAGTTATCGAGCATACCGACCTCAATGTCGATGAATGCCGCCTGGTTGATGAGCTCCCCTTCGATTTTCAGCGGAGACGCATGTCGGTCGTCGTCGAGTACGAAGGCGACAACGTGCTGATCTGCAAGGGGGCGGTCGAAGAAATATACAGCTGCTGCTCCCATTACCAAATTGATGAGGAAATTTACCCGCTTATCGACATGATCCGCGCCGACCTCTTCGAGGAGGTGCAGAAGCTCAATCAGGAAGGCTTCAGGGTCCTCGGCATCGCCTACCGCGAATTCCCAAGGACAAAGACCACCTTTACCGTTCAGGATGAAAGCCAGCTTATTCTTCTTGGCTACATCGCATTCATGGATCCGCCGAAAGAATCGGCTACCGAGGCAATCAAACTGCTTGCAAAAGCTGGTGTCGCAGTCAAAGTGCTCACCGGCGATAATGGGCTCGTCACCGAGAAGGTGTGCAGAGATGTCGGTATTCCCTTTACTTCTGCGATCACCGGTGCGGAGCTGGCCGCGCTCGATGCCCCTGCATTCTCTGAAAAGGTTCGCAGCTGCGAGGTTTTCGTCAAGCTCACGCCAAGCCAAAAAGAACAAATTGTCAAGGAACTCAGGCGCCAGGGCAATATTGTCGGATACATGGGCGACGGCATCAACGACGCAACGGCACTCAAAGCTGCCGATGTCGGTATTTCGGTCGATTCTGCGGTCGATGTCGCCAAGGAGTCTGCAGATATTGTCCTGCTCGAAAAAAGCCTTCTCGTTCTGGAAGAAGGCATTATGGAAGGCAGGCGCATTTTTGCCAATATCATCAAGTATATCCGTATGGGCGCGAGCTCTAACTTCGGCAACATGTTCAGCGTGCTGGGCGCGAGCTACCTTCTGCCGTTCCTGCCCATGCAGCCTCTGCAGATTCTGACCAACAATCTGCTCTACGATTTTTCTCAGACCGGCATACCGATGGATAATGTCGATCCGGAATTGATCACAAAGCCGGTCAAATGGGATATCAACAACATAAAGCGATTCATGATTTTCATAGGGCCCATCAGCTCGATTTTCGATTATGCGACATTTGCGCTCATGTGGTTCTTTTTCAAAACGAGCGCGTATGTCGATCCCGGGATCGCAGCTGCCCAGAAGGATGCGCTCGCTCATTTTTTCCAGACCGGGTGGTTTGTCGAATCGCTTCTGACGCAGACACTGATTGTTCATATTATCCGCACACGGCGAATTCCGTTTTTCCAGAGCAGAGCTTCAGGGCCGATGCTGCTCACGACTCTTGCGGTGATGGCCATAGGCGCCTGGCTGCCGTATTCGCCTTTTGCAGCTTTGCTCGGGCTCGTACCGCTTCCCGGTGTCTATTGGCTCTGGATCGCGGGTTTTCTTATCACTTATTCGGTGCTTACACACAAAGTAAAACGCTGGTTCATGCGGCGTTTTGAAGGGGCATAATCATGGATTCAATTCTCGATGCACTCCAGGAAGGTCGGCTTTTCGAGCTTCCGGAAAATGACAAGAACCATGCGCTGCAGTTTCTGGCGCACATTATTGAAGCTTTCCCGCAGATACCGACCGGTACCGATATTGTCGGCAATGTCATGGCGCGCGAAAAATCCATGAATACGGCGCTCGGCAGAGGCTGGGCATGTCCGCATGCGCGCGTAGATTTCGAAGAAGATCTGATGTGTGTTGTCGGATGGAGCCCTGGCGGCATCGACTACGGCGCTCCGGACGGACAGCCTGTGTCGATTATCACCATGTACCTCGTGCCGTCGAACCAGCGCAACCACTACCTGCGCGAAATTTCGATTATGGCAAAGGTGCTCAAGTCTTCGCCCGAAATCGACAAGCTTTCTTCAATTAAAGAATTGAATGATGTCCGCAATTACCTTCTGGACCTCATTTCGGCAAGCAAAGAAACTGCAGGCCCCGATGCCCGGGCGCGGATGATCCGGCTTCAATCCAAAGCTGCGCTGGCAACTCAGCCTGTGGCCGACCTGTCGAATCTTATCGTCGAGCCTGTTTCAATTATCGCAGGCACCGGCATGAAACCGCTCGCCCTTACTCAGAATCTGGAGCTCATGCATTTTGTGGAAAGCACGGCAGGTTTGACGGAACGCCTTGATTCGGACGGCACCTATCAAAACGGAATCTGGAGAATTGTCCGAAGGAGCGCGACTGCATACCAAGGCGGGCGGACTGTGTTCGACTGCATTGCCATTATGCCGGCAAAAGGCACACAAAAACCATGAAATCCAAACCGAAATCCCAGTGCCGGCTGGACAATGGCAGATTGGCTAACGGATTGCTGAAAGCAGAAACTTGATGCCGACCGCTATAAGAATTGGAGCGATAGTCAAGTTTACGATTTTGGCCAATTTTTCCGTCCAGAATCTGTTGACGATAAGCGCCACGATTGTAACAAGAGAAAATTCATAAAGGGCAAGTAATACCGTTGTACTGTCCGGAGACTGAAAAGCAATGAACTGCGTGGCGATGCTTGCCCATGCGCCTGCGACCACTCCTACTGAAGCCAGAAAATACGCTCGCTGTGGATGGTGTCCCATCGCGTTGTTATATGCGGGGACAATAAAGGGCTTTGCGCCGGCAGAAAGAAGGCCAGTAAAAAAACCGCCAGCGAGACTGACAGGAGCAAGCAAAGCCGGATGAGCCTTTTCTTCACGTTCAGGCAATGGTTTTATAATGAGGATGCGTAGCCCAGTGAGCATGGCATATACGCCGAGCAGACCTAAAAGCAGTTTTGGCGATGCATCGTTGCCTGCGAACCTGCCCAGAATGCCCCCAAGTGCTGCCGAGATGCTAATGATAAACCATTCATTCGACCCTGCAGGTACATGGTTTCTGAAAGCGTGTTTCTGACGCAGTACATGGAAGAGGGCTGCGAGTCCTACAACGAGGATATTGATTTCAATTGCCTGCTTGATGGGCAGTCCGACGATCCCAACCAGCATGATGACAAGGAATACGCGATCGATCCAGGATCTGATGGATGAAGTGACAAAACCTACAATGATGGCTGCGGCAAGCCCTTTTAGAAGCAGTGCGCTGGTGATCATTCCGCATTCTCCCTTCACTACCTATTGAATTTTTATTCTATAGCAATCGCCATATAAAGCTTGCAAAAAATAGAAACATTGCAAAAAAAAGTCAAGCAGTCCGCAAGGATGAAAAAGACATATTTTAAAAACTGCTGTTGACACCTGCAATTTTTGAATTATAATAGCTCGGCTTCCTTATTAAATAGGGACAGTTCAAACCATCCCACCCTGTGAGGAGTAAGTATGTCCTATACGACTGAAAAGATTCGCAACATCGCCATCATCGGACATGGAGGCACCGGCAAGACGACCTTGCTTGAACACATTCTCTTTCAGGGCGGAATGATATCGAAACCGGAAACGGTTGATTCGGGCAAAACCGTCAGCGACTACGGCGAAGACGAGATTGCGCGCAAGATATCAGTTCGCTCGAGCCTTACCCATGTCAATACCGATGACTGCAAAATCAATCTCATCGATGCGCCAGGAGCAGGCGATTTTGTCGGCGAAGCCATTCTGGCTATTCGGGCGGCAGAAACAGCCATGCTCGTTATCGATGGTAAATCCGGAGTGCAGATCGAAACAGTAAAGCTCTGGCGAATACTAGAGCGCAATCTGAAGCCCAGAATGGTTTTCGTCACTCGCCTTGATGAAGATCGCGCAAGCTTTGCAAGCACTCTTTCCGATGTCAAGGAAAAATTTAAAGCAATTCCCGTTCCCGTCACGATCCCAATGGGCGAAGGCACAGCATTCAAAGGTGTCATCGACGTGCTCAACAGAAAAGCATATCCCCGCCCAGCTTCTCATGACCAGAAAGAAGAAGCTACCGAAGTGCCCCCTGAATTCAGTGAAGCGGTCGAAGCAGCCCGAGCTCAGCTGTTCGAAGCTGCAGCAGAAGGAACTGACGAGCTCATGGAGAAATATCTTCTCGAAGGAGAACTGACCCAGGAAGAAACACTCGAGGGGCTTCAGAAAGCGCTTGCAATGGGCAAAATAGTCCCCGCATTTGCTGGCTCAGGAATGGCAAACAGCGGAACGGCCGCATTTATCAATTTTGCCGTGCAGAGCGTTCCTTCGCCGCTTTTCAGAACGCCGGAAAAAGCACTCGACCCTGAAGGTAAGGAAATCGAAGTATCGATCGATCCGTCGAAGCAAGCTTCGGGTTTTGTCTTCAAGACTCAAATAGACCAATTTTCGGGGCGCCTCTGCTACGTCAAAGTAATAACCGGAACCTTCCAGCCTGATATGGATATGGTGATTACTCGCGAAGCGCACAAGGAAAGAATCGGAAAACTCTATACGATGCAAGGCAAAAAGCTCGAAGAAGTTCCCTTTTTACCAGCAGGCGATATAGGCATTCTTGCAAAGCTTGCATCGCTCAAAACAAACGATACTATCTCCCAGTTCGACCAGCTCATCTCCTACATTCCTCTTCGCCTCCCCTCCCCCGTGCATATGCTTGCCATCTCTGCGGTAAACAAAAAAGAAGAAGACAAGCTTTCCGAACTGCTGTACAAGGCAGCGGAAGAAGATCTGACATTCCGCGTCAACTACAATGCCGAAACCAAAGAAATGGTGATTGCCGGCATGGGCGAACAGCAGATCAACATGATACTCGACAAAATCAAAGCCCAGGCAAAAATTGCTGCAGAGACAAGAGTTCCGCGCGTCGCGTACAGAGAGACAATCACCAAAAAAGCTGGCGCGGAATATACGCACAAGAAACAAACTGGCGGCCACGGACAATATGGACGCGTCGTGTTCGAGATCGAGCCGCTCGAGCGCGGCAAGGGGTATGAATTCGAAAACCGGATTTTCGGCGGTGCTGTCTCAAAAGGTTTCATGCCTGGCATCGAAAAAGGTATCCATCAAGCTATGGAAGCGGGTGTTCTTGCCGGTTATCCAGTCGTCGATGTAAAGACCGCAATTGTAGATGGCAAGGAGCACCCTGTCGATTCTTCGGAAATGGCTTTCAAGCTTGCGGCGCGTGGCGCATTCCGCGAAGCAATGAAACAGGCAAATCCTGTGCTTCTCGAACCCATAATGAATCTGTCGGTTTTTGTCGAAGAAAAATACCTGGGTGATGTCATGTCGGATCTTTCGGGCAGGCGAGGCAAAATTTCAGGCCAGAACCCAATCGGCGGAGGCATTGTTCAGATCGATGCGCAGGTCCCACAGGCAGAGCTTCTGCGGTATGCAATCGATCTGCGCTCGATGACTTCCGGCACCGGTTCATTCGAAATCGAGTTCTCCCACTATGCGCCGATTTCTGGCAAGATTGCGGAAGATGTCATCAAAGCTGCACAAGCGTTCAAGACCCAGGAAGCAGAAGAAGAATAAGGATTCGTATTGGCGGCCGGGGGCAGCGCGAGTTTCTCAAAGAAGCGAGCGCTTGTGCTGGAGTGCGCTCTTTCGGAAGCGCTTGTGCGGGCTCGCTTTTACGGAGCCCGCTGGTGGAAGCCGCGCTTGTATGGAAGCGCTTGTGCGGGCTCGCTCTTACGGGAGCGCTCTTCAAACGCTGCCCCCTGCTGGTTCTCTGAAGCGGCAATAGCGCGCAGTTCAGCGGGTCCCCCGCTGGAGAGCCTGCGCGTTTTTATTCTGTCTGGCCTTTTTCAAGGCGTTCTATCTCATGGATAAATTCATTGAGGGTGTCATATTTTCTATACACTGATGCAAAACGTATGTAAGCAACCTTATCGAGCGCATAAAGTCTGCGCAGAACCATTCGGCCCAAATCTTCGCTCGAAATCTCATTCGATGCCTTTGCCTGCTCTGCTGCTTCATCTTCGATCTCATTGATGAGATTTTCGATGGACATTTGCGAAACAGGCCTTTTTTCGAGTGCCCGAACCAGTCCTCGCTCGATTTTTTGCCGCTCGAAAGGCTCTCTGCGGCCATCGCGCTTTACCACCATAAGGGGCTTTTCTTCAATTCTTTCATAGCTTGTAAATCGCAGCCCGCATGAGAGACATTCTCGACGGCGACGAATTGCCTCGCCATTGGCCAGCGTACGAGAATCTATGACTTTATCCTCGAGACTCCCGCAATATGGGCACTTCATTCCTGATCCTTTCCCGCAAGCTTCTTGAGCGCCTTCAGAAAATCCATTGGCAACGGGAAGATTATCGTTGAGTTCTTTTCTACTGCAATTTCAGTCAAGGTTTGAAGATACCGCAACTGGAGGCTGGCAGGCGACTGCGCAAGCACATCGGCCGCTTGGGCGAGCTTTTCAGAAGCCTGCAGTTCGCCTTCGGCTGCGATGACTTTTGCTCTGCGTTCGCGCTCTGCTTCTGCCTGGCGTGCCATCGCTCGCTTCATGGTTTCTGCGAGTTCAACGGCTTTTATCTCGACAGCGGTCACTTTGATGCCCCAAGGATCGGTCGCTTCATCGAGCAATTTTTGAAGTATTTGCCCAAGTTCTGCGCGCTTTGAAAGCATCTCGTCGAGTTCATGCTGACCAAGGACGGATCGCAGGATAGTCTGCGCAAGCAGACTGGTGCTCTTGGTATAATCAGCCACTTTGACAACCGCAAGCACAGGATCGAAGACGTTGAAATACACGACAGCATCGACAATCACCGGTACATTGTCTCTCGTGATAACTTCTTGCTTGGACACATCGATGGTAAAGGTTCGCATGTCGACCTTTCGCAGAATATCGATGCCAAAAGGCAGTACCAAATTGAAGCCCGGCTGAATCACTTTTTGCATGCGCCCAAGGCGGAACAAGACTCCGCGCTGATACTCAGGGATCACTCGCATCATCTGGATAAGCAGTATAAAGGGAATAATGAAAAGAACCGTAGCGAATTCGGGATTCGAAAGCATAAGCAGAATTTCGGGGACAGCCCAGACAAAAAAGATAACAATCAGAAATACAGCAATGGGCGCCTGCTTTCGCACAATGCCCACAACAATAAAAACTATCCACCATGCAGCGAGTATCGCAAAACCGACAAAAATAAACGACATATTCACCGCCTCCTGGCTATTTCGAATATACTTACACTTGCTAAATTTAAGAAGGGGTCTGACCCCTTTTCGATATTGCCTCTTTTTAAATATATGGTTATTGTTACCATGCGAGAGGCGCAGTAATGCCAAGGCGCCTCGGAGGACGAAAGATGACATTTTCCGAAAAACTGAAGAAATTCATGGAAACCAGCGTTGACGCATCAAAGGAATTCCTGGAAAAGGCTGCCGATCAGGCCCAGGTTTGGGGTGAAATGGGGAAACTCAAAATCGAAATTCTTCAACTGCGTTCAAAAGCCCAATCGTTGACGGCAAAACTGGGCGCTGAAGTCTATAACCTGCTTGTCGAGAAAAATGAACCCATGATTGGCGCATCCACACCGGAAATCGAGCCCCTCATAAAAGAACTCGAACAGCTTGGGAGTCTCATTGACGAAAAAGAAGCACTTTATCGCTCAAAAGGCGGAAAAGACAGCGATCTCAACGAAAAAGAAAAATAAGAAGCATGTTCGCGCCATGTCTGTCCATGGCTCGCATTCTGTGTGTGCAAGATTGGTAAGATATGCAGAAAAATACCCCCGCCCTTATCGTCTTCGACTTGGATGGTACGCTGGCTGATACTATCAAAGATATCGCAGACTCGGTAAATCGAATTCTTGCAAGGTATGGATTCGAGCTTCACAATGTCGATGCATATAAGCAGATGGTCGGCGATGGATTTCTGTCTTTGATCGAGAAAGCCATCCCCAGCGATGCAGCCAAGAACCGCGACCTTGTCCAAGAGATTCTTGCACAGGCAGTCCAGGAATATGCTGAGCATGCGCTCGACGCGACAAGGCCTTTTGACGGATCGCCAGAAATATTGAAATTGCTGTCTGATTGGGGAATTCAGCTTGCAGTTCTGTCCAATAAACCTCAGGATCTTTCAGCTTCCATCGTTGGGGCTTTATTCAAAGATATTCCTTTTATTGCAGTATGGGGAAATCTGCCCGATCGCCCGCGCAAACCAAATCCCACAGCAGTGCTTCAGATCTGCGAACTCGCACACATTCCTCCGCAAAACAGTGCTTTTGTTGGCGATTCCGGCATCGATATCAAAACTGCAAAAGCCGCTGGAATGACCGCAGTCGGCGCATTGTATGGATATCGTTCGAGAGAGGAATTGCTGGATGCTGGGGCAGACATCCTCATCGCTTCACCGCAGGATTTGCTCGCCCTCTTCGCGGCTGAATGAATTTTGGCTTTCTTTTTTCATGCATGGAAGCTATATTTTGAGTGTGCGTCTCAAAAAACTTTTGAACGTGCTGGCGTCGCCAGTTTGCCAAACTGCAGTATCGAAAAATCTGTTCCACATTATCAGGAGTTACCATGAATCATGAAGAAATACTTGCACGGGCCAGAGAATATATCTCGTCCGAGACTGACCAATTCTTTTCTGATGAAGTAAAAGTCCTTCTCGAGAAAGGCGACTGGAAAGAATTGGAAGATCGTTTCTACAGGGATCTTGAATTCGGCACGGGAGGACTTCGGGGTGTCATAGGAGGTGGCTTCAATCGCATGAATACGCTCGTTGTGACGAGAGCGACTCAAGGCCTTTGCGATTACATCAAGGAGCAGTTCCCCACCAAACCGCTTTCCGCCTGCATTGCCTATGATTCCAGGCGCAAGTCCAAAGAGTTTTCGATGGCAACCGCCCTTGTATTTGCGGCAAACGGCATCAAGGCATATCTTTTTTCTTCGCTGAGGCCTACGCCTGAGCTTTCCTTTGCGATTCGCAAGCTCGGTGCCGATACCGGTGTCGTCGTCACTGCCAGCCATAATCCGCCGCAATACAATGGCTATAAAGCTTATTGGAACGATGGATCCCAGGTAGTCCCCCCTCACGACACTGGCATTATTCAAAAAGTGCTGAAAGTCCGCGATGTAAAGCTCATACCTGAAGCCGAAGCGCGCGCAAAAGGCCTTCTTGTGGATATCGACAGGGACATCGACGAAGCCTATATCGCAATGGTGAAATCCCATCTTTTGCGCCCTGAACTTTTCTCGAAAATGGCCGATTCCGTCAAGGTTGTCTATACACCGCTCCATGGCACCGGAGCGATGCTATTTGAGCGCATCATGAAGGACCTTGGGCTCAATGTGCTTACAGTGCCCGAGCAACGCGAGCCAAATGGCGAATTCCCGACAGTTTCCTATCCCAATCCAGAAGAAGCGGCGGCTCTTTCCATGGCGATTGAGCTTGGCAAGAAAACACATGCGGATGTCGTCATGGCAACTGACCCCGACGCCGACCGCCTGGGAATCGCAGTTCCCGATGGTGCTGGCGGTTTTACGCTCGTAACCGGCAACCAGCTTGGTTCACTGCACCTCGACTATATTGCGCTCACGCTTAGAGAGCGAGGCAAAATGCCGCCTCGTCCTGCATCTATCCGGAGCATCGTTACCACAGAATTCCAAAAAGCCATCGCAGAGAAATACGGCATAACGAGCTTCGAATGTCTTACTGGCTTCAAATGGATTGCCGATCTTATGCGGCAGTTCGAAAGCAATGGTTACGATTTTGTCTATGCAACCGAAGAATCGTATGGCCACCTCATCGAACAGGAAGTCCGCGACAAGGATGGTATTTCCGCTGCAGCGCTCACCGCTGAAATGACCTTGTACTGGAGATCCCAAGGCAAAACCCTTCTCGATCGCCTCGAAGATCTGTACCGCGAGTTCGGCTATTTTGAAGAAAAAGGTCTCAGCGCATACTTTGAGGGAGAAAAGGGCATGCAGATCATGAGCGGGATCATGGATGCATACCGCAGAGAACAGCCGAAGCAATTCGGCGGAATTCCGGTCGTGTGGACGAGAGACATCAAAGCCGGTACCGCATGGGATCGCGCCGGAAAAATCAGCTCGGTAAGCCTTCCAAAGAGCGACGTAATCCAATGGCGCCTCGAAGAAGGCACTCTTCTTACTGTGCGGCCTTCAGGTACCGAACCTAAAATCAAGTACTATATTCTCTGCCATAGCGCTGGCGAAGATCTTGCCAAAGCAAAAGCAGAGACAAAACGAAAGATTGCAGCAATCGAAGCTGATATCAAAGCGGTCATCGACGCACACCGGAAATGACCGAAAATAACGGCCCGCCGCTATGGGCATCGCTTTTCGACGATGCCCAACCAAAACATGAGCCACCCTCACCGTGGTATCGAAGGAGAAATGGCGCATGGGAAGGCGTTTCCTGGCCCGACCCCGTGTGCGGCGCCGAGCCATGGGAAACGCGCACCTATGTCGCGCTCGATGTCGAAACAACAGGACTCAACCCGACAAACGAGCGCATTGTTGAAATCGCGCTTGTACCTTTCGCGTTTGATGCCGAGGGAGCCCTGATTGAAATACAACGCTTTGCTGCCCTTGTAAATCCAGGTATTCCCATCCCATCGCAGGCAAGCCGCATCCATGGCATACGCGCTGAAGATGTGGCAAATGAACCCCTTTTTGGAGAAGTGGCGCCGGCAGTTCTGGAATTGTGCAAAAGTCGCGTGATTGTCGGCCACAATGTCATGTTCGATATCGGTTTTCTAGAGAGAGAACTCGGACGTGCAGGCTATGTGCTCGAGGCAGAAGAATGTGCCGACAGCTTCGGCATGGCCAAAATTGCATTCCCTGCGATGCAGTCCTATAATCTCGGCAAGCTCGCATTCGCTTTGGGGCTGCCTTCAGATGCGGCACATCGCGCGCTAGGAGATGCACTAACGAGCATGCGGCTATTCGCAGCTGCGGCCAGAACGCTTGCCAGCCGCTGCGTAGAATGATTTTCCGCAGAAAGGTCGAGGGGATGCGGTTTACTGCAAAATATGTACTCTTGGGCATCGCCGGCATTCTTTCCGTACTTTTGCTTCGAATTACAATGAAGATAATTGCGCCCTACCCTGCAATTTCAGGCGCTGTATTGCCAGAGACTTCGGCGCTTGCCGAATATACGGCTGAATCAGCGCTCGCCGATTCTAAGCCGGCCGCCAGCAGCGCACGGCATTTCGTGCCGATTGCTGATGAATCAGCGCTTTTGGAATCTAAGCCGGTGCTCACTTTTTTCGAGGAATTGGCCTCTCTCGATAGAGATCGCCTGCAGCAAGCGAGCATCGCTGAAGTGCGCAAAAGAGCACGGGATTTCATTTCAACTGGTATTGCGCTTGGGATGGAACCTGAAGCGCTTGCTGCCGAGCTCATTCCTTCTTCGGGCCACATTGTTGCAATGCTTATCGACAGCAGGGACTCGGAAGAATTTTCACAGATCGATGGGGTATCGCTGCCAGCAAAACTTTCCTACCAGAGGATTGCCGCCCTCAACCCGCTCATGGCACCCCTTCGCCTGAAATTCGAAGCTATTTTTGACAGTGCATACGCAATAGAAAAGAAATATGGTCGTGTGACTCCTTTTCGATGGTTCGAACCTGATGCCGCGCGGTGGCAAGGTGGCATAACTCTCCCGGGCAAATCTTCGTTGCCGCGGCTCAGCGACCTCGATTATTCGCACACCTATGCGCTCGATATTTTTTTCCAGGATGTGCAATACCTTGCTGGTAACATTCAGCGGGGGCCGGTTATTCATTCATTGAGTGATGGCATTGTGGTTGCGGCAGAGACTGGATGGGTTGGCGTACCGCGTATAGGAGAAAGACTCTCCTATCTGACAGGCGGGATATCTCCAAAATCCGGCAATGGCATTATCATATATGCTCCGGATGAGCACAAATATTATTCTTACTTTCACTTGCATGATATATTCGTTCGCAAAGGGCAGCTTGTGCGCGCCGGCCAGCCTCTTGGCCATGGGGGAAACAGTGGTATCAACGCGCGAAAAAAGGGAGGCGGCGAGCATCTCCACCTCGAAGTCTTCGATGCGAATGCTGGAAAATTCCTTCCCAATACCCAGCTCATTGCCCTTCTCAAAGCGAGCATAAAAAGGCGTCCGGCCGTTCCCCAAGAATAATTTTCTGGCTATAGTAAGCCCATGAGCAAGACATTTCTTGTCGCAGACATTGGCGGGACGAATACGAATTTGGCATTGGCGCGCCATGATGGAAAGACGATCGAACTGGTATTCAAAGAGCGCTATTCTACCCAGGATGAGCGCTCACTTCTTGAGCCTGTCCAGCGGTTTCTCAACGCCGCACGTTCGCTCGGATTTTCGGAAGCAATAGATTTTTGCTGTGTCTCCGGAGCAGGACCTGTGCAGGCTGATGAAACCATCCAGCTTACCAATGCACCATGGTCGATCAGCGGTCCGGAACTCAGCGCTCTTCTTGGAGTGCCTGTGCGCCTCATCAATGATTTTACGGCGCTTTCGTATGCGGTGACCCTGCTCGATTATAAAAATGAAGCTGAGATCACAAGGCTGCCCCACCTCGACGGCTCGCTTGGAGAACCTGCAGATGGGCTCATGCTCATTGTGGGAGCCGGCACGGGCTTGGGTGTCGGGTTTGTCGATAAGCACGGAAAATCGGTTACTGCATATCCATCGGAAGGCGGGCATTCCGAGCTGCCCTGCTTCGATGCGCTAAGCCATGATTTCCATGAATGGCTCAGTAAACGATACGGATATCCAGCGGGAGCCGAGCTCGCAATTTCTGGTCAGGGGATTGCCAATATTTTTGAATTTGTATGCACAGCAAAGCTCAATTCCCGCTTAATCGCTGCAGAGTATGGCATTCCGCTGTTCGGTTCTGACTCCGCTTTGGGTTCCATCCCCGGGACCGGCCTGGAGGCCAGCATGAATGCTGGGTCGGCCGCCAGCCTGGATGCCGGTGTCAATTCCGGCATAGTCGCCAGCTTGGATGCCGGGCCTTCGGAATTATCGAAAAACATTCTTAAAATGCCTAGAACTGCGTGGCCTGCCGCAATTGCCGCAAATTCCCGCTCAGATGTGCACTGTGCACTCACGATGGAGCTTTTTGTAAGACTGTATGCGCTCAAGGCAGCCAATCTTGTCTCGATTTTGCTGCCGCGAGGAGGCGTGTGGCTTGCTGGAGGCATTTCTTCCAAGAACGAATTATGGCTGCTGGAGAATCACCGCTTCATGCGCTGGTTCGAAAAAAATTACGCCCCGCACATACGTGAATTCCTTTCAAAGACGCCTGTGCTGATTGTCAAGAATTATGATATTTCGTTGCTCGGCGCTGCCGAAGCCGCGCATCAATTTTCGGAGCATGGTTAAGAGGCACATTACACATGATGAAAGAGGCACAACTATATCAAGAAATTCATCCAGATCTGCACGCTGATATGCTTGCCAAGCAGATCGATATCGAACTCGCCCTCAATATTCTCGATCGATACAACCGCGGCGAATTCGACCATGTTGAAAAAATAGTGCCAGCTGGCGTTCCGCCGGTCGATGGCATCCATGTCGTCGATGTGCGAAACCGCCAGGCCAATACGGTGCTTTTCACATTCCCAAAGCGCGAGGCGTTGCAGAACCTCGCTGAAAGGAATATCAAACTGCCCGAAGGCATTCCTGAAACAGCCGAAAAGGGCGTGGCATACCTGCTTCTGGATGCCACAATGCTCGAGGCAATTGGCCGCCAGATTGTGCCGCGCTGCGCATATGGCGTACTCAACGGCGGCTCGGCGACTAGCTATGCCGACCTCAAGAAAAACAGAGCTATCGATGAAGCCCTTTTTTCTGCTCTCAAGCCGGCGTTCGAACGTTATTCAGGGCTGTGCCGCGACCTGCCCAAAGGCCTTACGCCTGCCTACATCAATCCCGATGGTTCGCCAGGAGCAAGTTTTCTCGAACTCAAAATGCGGGCGCGCCTTCTAGCCGCGAATAGAGCAGGGTTTGCGGCATCGGATGCATCAGCGAAGGCATCTGAGAATGGCTCTGCACCACACTCTACCATGTTGAGCACAGATGCACGACAGAAAGAAGCTCGAACCGGCCAACCCGAACATCTTTTTATGCCCCTCTACCAGATGACGAGCACAGGCAACCATGAAACGCTGCTTTCAGCATATGCAGAGCTTTCCAGTTCGCCCTTCCTGAAAACCCTTTCACTCAGGACCGGCCTCGACGCAGCGCCGTGGCTAAGCGGTAAACAACCCTTGATTGCAGCGTACACACATTCTTCTGAGGGCATGCCCAAGCGTATCTTTGATCGCGCATATGGCAAAGAACATAGCTCGCTCGCGCTGCCCGGTGGCCATGGTCAGTGTTTCATGGTGCTGGCGGACATCTTCCGGACTCTGCAGCAGCAGGGCATTCGCTATGCAATGCTGAGCAATGTCGATAACCTTGGCGCTTTCATCGATCCTGTCGAGCTTGCAATCCTGGCCATTTCAGGGAAGCCAGCCGGCTTCGATTTCGCATATCGCACGCCTATCGATGTGAAAGGCGGCATTCTCGTCCGGACACAAGATGGCACAAACAATGTCGTGGATATCGGCCCGGCAATCGACATCAAAGAAGTCGAAACACTTGAAAAACAAGGCGAAGCTATACTTTTCAACTGCGCAACCGGCATCTTCGATCTCGAATGGCTCGTGCCGAATCTGCAAAATATTGCGCACAGCCTGCCAGTTCGTTTTACCGACCAAATCAAGGATGCAGGCGCATATTCGCAGGCAGAGCAGGTAACCTGGGAAGTTGTCTCGCTTTTGCCGGACTTTGTGGCCTTTGCAGTGAACAAAGAAAGACGTTTTCTCGCTGCGAAGATGCTCGCCGAAATGCTGTTGACAAGCGGTTTCGCGAACGATATTCCTTCAGTTCCGGAAACCTTGCGCCAAGTCGGGGCTGCCCTCCATAATGGCCAACGCTGGCTCTTGCAGAATGTGTACGGGCTCGAGCTGGTCAATGGCCGCTGGCTGCCGCCTGAAATGTCCTAACAAGGGGTCTGACCCCTGTTGCGATCTGCACTTCTATCGCATGCATGATGCACGAAGTGCTTTCAAGTGTGCCGCGATCCGAGGTGAGCATATTGGCACTGCCATTGGGGTCAGTGCCATTCTTCGGGTCAGCCCATGCTCCTTCTTCAAGCCAGACAGTCCTTCTTCTTATATTGGGGTCAAGCGCGGCAATGGCCAAAACTGCACCATTATCATTCCAGATACGGAGTACTGCGCCCTCAGTTGCACCTAGCAAAGCCAGGTCGTCAGGATGCATGTGTATGCGCGCTTTTTTTGCGCTGTCTGGAAAGGCGCCTCGCTGAGAATGTACATACTCTGCGACCTTGGGTGTGAGCATCCTGAAAGCCGTACCGCCCCCCAGTTCACTCTGCCCTTTTTCTTCGCGCTTTTGGGATGAGGTTGTATCTGGGTTGGCATTGCCCTTTTGAGAAGTCTCTTCTTCTTTGGCCGACTCGCCTTCTTTGGCAGCATTGCATTGCTCCCAGAACCGAGCCATCTCGAGTGTCCAAAGCGGGCTTGCAAATTCGATTTTGCCAGATTTTGTCTTGAGCGGACTGCTTGCAGGATCAGCAAAAAATGAATCAAGCCCGGCCCTGCAGCGCTGGGGCAAAGCATAAAAACCGCTCTGCTTGAATGCTTCTATGTCAGGGATTCCCGATTTGGCAATAAAATAATCAATCCATTGCGATTCGTTTTTGCCGCCTGTAAATATTTCTTTTGCGCCCAGCCGTTCCGCCAGCTCACTGAAGATTTGAAAATCGGACATTGCCATGCCCTCAGGCTCGAAAATCTTCGGTTTGTAGAGCACATAATCGCCAGCCCAGGGGATCCCAATATCCTCTTTTTCGAATGGATCTGCTGCAGGCAAAATCACATCGCTATAGCGCGCCGTTGGCGTAAGAAAGAGCTCGTGGCAGACAGCGAAATCCACAGCCGCGAAGGCCTCGATATTTTTTTGAATATTTGCTCCCTGATTGAGGAAATTTCCTCCGGCTGAATACAGCATGCGAATCTTTTCAAGTCCATATTGCTGGGGATTAAGAACTGCATCAGCCCAGCGCAGAACAGGAACTTTTGCTGAATAGAGCTTTTCGTCCGGCATCGATTCAGGAATTTCGCGCATTTTTGCCATGGTCATTCCAGGCAGGCGATTATTGATCGATCCGCTCGATGCGCCGAGCTTGCCGCTATTCCTTGTCGCGAGCTGAATTGCAACAGTGAGCCGAAAAGTTTCCTCACCATATTCGATACGCTGAATCGAATAACCAGGGATGAGCATGACAGGCTGCTCGCTCCACCAGAGACGTGCAAGGCGGCGTATCATGCTCTCTTCTATACCGCATATCGGAGCAGCCCATTGTGGACTTTTGGGAATTCCATCAACCTCACCGAGCACAAAGCGCACAAGCGCATCAAAACCCTCGGCGCGTTCTACAATATAATTGTGATCATATTGCGGAGAGTTCACGATTTCATATAAAAGCGCATATCCCAGCGCAGGATCAGTTCCAGGTCTCACCGGAATCCATTCAGCACCGAGTCCTCGGGCAGAGCGGCTGTACCTCGGATCAATCACAACAATGCGAGAGCCCCGTTTTTTTGCTTCAACCAGCCTTGATGGCAGCTCTGCGCCCAGCCTCGCCTCGAGAGGATTTGCACCCCATAGTACGATCAAATTCGAAAATGCAAGCGAAGCTGGATCAAAGCCGGACTCAGCGACAGATGCCCCGAACATCCTTGCGAGCGCATAATTTGCAGCATTGCTAGAATAATTGCCCGATACGTGTACGGCGCCGCCAATCGCATTCAGAAAGCGCAATGTCAGCACTTCAGTGTTATGCAAGGCTCCTGTCGAGCCAGCGCTCGCAATGCTCATGACTGCACCTGGCCCGCTTTCAGCGCGGATCTCAGAAAGCCTGCGGGCGACGAGGGTAAGTGCTTCATCCCAGCTGGCTTCCACAAAATTGCCTGAACCTCGTGGCCCGCGGCGCACAAGTGGCTTTGTTATCCTATTGGGTGAATAATGTTCAATATGCGCGCGCATGCCTTTGCCGCAGGCTCGTATCCACTGCCCTGCAGCTGGATTGTGGTGCATACCGACGAGACGGCCAGATTCTACCTCGGCGAGCAGAGGACATGCATCGCCTCCGCAATCTTTTCCACAAAAGTAGGGTAAGAATCCCATGAACAATCAGTCTATCATGAACCAAATGCGATATCGATCACTTCTTCCATACGCGTCACCGGGTGGAACACAAGACCCTTTTTTACATGCTCGGGAATCTCGTCGAGGTCCTTTTCATTTGCGGCTGGAATGATGATCTCCTTGATTTTATTACGCTTTGCGGCGACAGTTTTTTCGCGCAAGCCGCCTATCGGGAGCACCTGCCCCGTCAGACTCAACTCGCCGGTCATTGCAAGTCTGTCTTTGATGCGCTTGCCCAGCACAAGCGACAAAAGCGCGGTCGCCATGGTTATGCCGGCAGAAGGCCCATCCTTCGGTGTGGCGCCTTCGGGGATATGCAAGTGAATCTGTCGCGATTCGAAATACTGAGCATCGATATTGTATTTCTGGGCCGCAATGTTACGAACATAGGTATAGGCGATCCCTGCCGATTCCTGCATGACCGAACCCATCTGGCCAGTCAACTTGAAGCCCTCTTTGCCGGGGTTGGCCACCGCTTCAATAATGAGCGTATCGCCACCCATGCTGGTCCAGGCAAGACCTACTGCCATGCCTGGCCGCGTCGCCCGCTTGAGCTCGTCATCGCGGAAAATCGGCTTGCCGAGATACTTTTCCACGGCATGCTTGTCGATGACAAATCGCTCTTCCTGCTTGTTTTCGACTACTATCGCTTTTGCAATCTTGCGGTGGATCTTATCGAGCGCCTTTTCGAGATTCCGTACACCTGCCTCGCGCGCATAACCATCGATTATCGCAAGAAGCGCATCGCGTGTATATTTTACCTGATTTTTGACTAAGCCGTTTCGCTCTAGACTTCTCGGAATAAGATAGTGGCGAGCAATCTCAATTTTCTCGACATCGACATACCCCGGCAGCTGAATTACTTCCATGCGGTCGAGTAGCGGCCGCGGAATCGTATCCAGTGTATTCGCGGTGACTATAAAGAAAATATTGGAAATATCGAAGGGAAGGTCGAGATAATGGTCTCTGAAACTGAAATTCTGCTCGGGATCCAGTGCTTCAAGAAGTGCGCTCGATGGATCGCCTTGATAGGAAATGCCCATCTTGTCGATTTCGTCGATCATGAATACGGGGTCGCGGCTCTTGGTGAGCTTGAGCCCCTGAATAATCTTGCCGGGGAGCGCTCCAACATACGTTCGCCGATGCCCTTTTATCTCAGCTTCATCGCGCATGCCTCCCACCGAAAAACGGAAAAATTGTTTGCCGAGGGCACGCGCGACCGATCTCCCGACACTCGTTTTTCCCACGCCCGGGGGGCCTACAAGACATAGAATCGTCCCTCTTGAGTCTCTCTTGAGCTTGCGTACCGCGAGATATTCGATAATTCGATCCTTCACGTCCTTGAGCCCATAGTGATCTTCTTCCAGGACCTTCTGTGCATGCTTGATATCAAAATCGCCTGAAAGCGGCGTATTCCAAGGGAGCGAGCAAACGAGATCGAGCCAATTGCGCGTCACCATATATTCACTTGAAGAAGGCTCCATAAGGTTGAATTTTTCGAGCTCTTGCTCGACAATTTCTTTTATTTCGCCCTCGAGATTGAATGAATCGATTTTCTCGCGGAATCGCTGGTAGTCAGAGCTGCGCGCATCGCCTGCCATGCCGAGCTCCTGCTTGATAGCCTTGAGCTCCTCGCGGAGAAAGTAGTCACGCTGGCTCTTCTCGATTTTTTCGTTTATCTCCGCCTGGACTTTTTTCTGAATGCGTAAGAGCTCCTTTTCCTTGTTGATGTGGATGAGAACTTTTTCCATGCGTTCGCGGACGTCGAGAGTTTCTAGGATTTCCTGTTGTTCTTTTTTTTCGATATTGAGAATGCTTGCGATAAAATCAGCAATCTTGCCTGGGTTGTCGATATTGATCATGTTGAGGCGCATCTCTTCCGAAAATAGCGGGTTGTTTTCGCTGAGCTGCTTCATCTCGCTTATGAGCGCCCGTGTGAGCGCCTTCACCTCGTCTGTATCGTAGTTTGTGTCATCGAGGTAGGTGACAGCGGCAATAATCGGCTGCTCCTTCGACATATATTTTTTGACTTTGAACCGCTTGAAAGTCGAAATGAAAATGTTGATGCCGCCGTCGGGCAAGTTGATCTTTTTGATAACTTTTGCAGCGGTACCGACTTGGTACAAATTGGCAGCAGAAGGCTCGTCTGCATCATCTTTCTGAAGCACAAGCCCGATCATCCCGTCTGTAGAGATCGCTTGTTCAACGAGCTGTATGTCCGGTTCTTTGCCAATCATGATTGGGGTAAAAATTCCGGGGAAAATTGGCTTTCCTACGAGCGTGATAATTGGAAGCTTGTTGGGAAGAATTTGGTCAATTGGAATCAATTCACTTGTCGACATATGGTTACCACCTGAAATATTGGATGTTTTGGTTTTTGCGATTGGTCTTTGGTATCATATTTAATGTAAGAAAAAACTGCCCTTGTCGGCAAGAATTGCTTCCCGCAATAAGCGCATGCAAGCTGCATCAGGAACCGAGCCCTTTGCACGCAACGCGCAGGCTGCCGCTACAGAGCCCAGCTTCATGCACGCTTTCAAAGGCCAGCCTAGAATCCTTCCATAGAGAAATGCACCCGCAAAAGCATCCCCCGCGCCAAGATCATCGATCACAAGGCCAGCTGGCGCCTCTTCATGGGCCGAGCCACCTTGAAAGTAGCAATCGACGCCCTCTTTATCAGCCTTGACAATCCAGGCAACATCGGGACGCATGCGCGCGATATCTGCGCCCAGCGCCTCGAATTCAGCCTTGGTACAGAACACAAAATCAGCAAATCGATCAATAAGATTAAGAATTGGTGCACGGTAGCGGCGAGCTATCTCGGCCGACACAAGGTCGATGGAAACAGCAAGTCCCTTCTCCTTCGCGCGTTGGAAGACCCCTTCGAGAAGGCTTCCGCTATCGGCAAGGAGGCCTTCAGTATGCACTATCCCTGGGCCTTCGGGTACGAGCGAGGCGAGAGGCATTTCACGAATTTTGCGCGCGCTTGCAGGAGAGGCGAAAATAATGGGCAGGGCTTCTGGCGCGGAATCCTCGCTGCGGCCCCCATGGCGGACCGTGCAGAAAACCCCAGTGTGCCCTCCTTCCTGGCGTTCGATCAGGCTCCGGACGCCGCTGGCTTCGAAATCATTCACAATTGTGTCGCCGAGGGCATCATCTCCGATGCAACCCGCAAATGATGCTCTCGCACCAAGCATCGAAGCTGCCCGAACTGCATTGAGCGCAGAACCGCCTGCGGAATAGATGAGATCTGCATGCCCTCCTCCGGCGAGCTTTTCGATAAAATCAAGCGCCTTCAGCGCCGCTTCGATATCGATATGATGCGGCCTGATATTCGCAGCAAAACCAAATTCCTTTTCGAATGCTGCCCACCCCTCATTATCGAGACGCACACTCACATCGCACATCGCGTGCCCAACCCCAAACAGAAAACCTTTTGATTCTGCCTTCACTTGACCCATTTCCTTAAATCATGATAATCTCAGCCCGATTTATGCGGGCGCTTGGCTCAGCTGGTCAGAGCGGCTGGTTTACACCCAGTAGGTCGGCGGTTCAAATCCGTCAGCGCCCATAAAGAATTACACGATATTATTGCTTGCAAAATGCTCCTGTTACCATGGTACTGTTACCAGATTCAGGAGGTAGACTATTATGAAGCGCAAGCAGGAAAAAATCGATTTCCGCGTATTCTCCCGAACCGTATGGGGCAACAAGAAAAAATACTACATTCGTTTCCTGTTTTGTTGCAAGGCGTACCTGACTCGAGCAAAAGACGCATAAACCGCTGTCTTTTCACTATAAATAGCACTCGCTCGAGCCATTCATCTTGCACAGGACAGGCGCCGACAGCATGTATGTATGGAATTCTATAGCCTCATTGAGGCGCCAAATTCCATGGGCATAAGCCATGTAAGCGTCTTTGCCGCTCCTTCTATGTGCTCCCCAAACCCCAAAGGGAAGAGCGCGAAAACAGGCTGGCGATTCCTCCATGCTCTTTGTTCACTGGATGCATATTGAACCATTTTTTCAATCGATATGATGGTTCTCGATGTGTTTGTGCCAGCTATGCTCAAGTTTTCAGCAGCGAGTGTGTTTGGTATTCTCCCTTGACTGCGCCTCTATTGACTAAAAAGTTGCTCTTTGTTTATTCTTCTCAAAGGGCGATGGGGTTCGCCCAGTTCATTATCTGCTGTTTTCCATAGCAAGATGTGAAATAACCGCCGCATCGGCTGATAACTCCTGGCATCCAATGCATGTTGAAGGAGTTTCTATGCAATCCATCTTTTTCATCGCGGCCCTGTGGCTAGGACTCGCTGTCGTTGCCGCAATCATAGCCTATCACCTTAAAATTTCTATCGCACTTGTTGAAATCTGTATTGGCATAGGTGCGGGCGCCATTGCAAATCGATACTTCGGTCAAGGATCTCTTGGCAGCAATCAAGAGTGGCTTCAGTTTCTCGCCTCAGCAGGAGCGATCCTTTTAACATTTCTTGCGGGTGCAGAGCTCGATCCGAGCGTGATGAAGCGCAAAATGAAAGAAGTCTCTATCGTTGGTGTTGTTGGCTTCACGGCACCATTTATCGGTGCCACAGCGGTGGCATATTTCGTCTTCAATTGGTCATTCAGCGCGAGCATGCTCGCTGGAATCGCTCTCTCAACGACTTCGGTCGCGGTCGTGTATGCGGTTATGGTAGAAACCGGCCTCAATAAGACAGAGTTCGGCAAAGGCATCCTCGGAGCATGTTTCATCAATGATATTGGTACTGTGCTTGCTCTCGGGCTAATCTTTTCTCCTTTCAGCTACAAAACAATAATTTTTGTCATCGTGAGTGCTGTTTCCATCTTTCTTATGCCCTCGATCACGAAATTCATCACCAGGGTATATGGGAATAGAACCGCGGCTATCCGCACAAAGTGGATCATCGCGGTGCTTCTCAGCCTTGGCGCACTTGCGTATTGGTCAGGAAGCGAGGCGGTTCTTCCTGCCTATATTGTGGGGATTGTCCTTGCTGAATTTGCTTCGGTCGAAGAACAGTGGATTCGGCGGCTCAGAACACTCACAACCGGGTTTCTGACACCTTTCTACTTTATAAGGGCCGGTTCTTTTGTATCGTTGCCGTCACTTATCGCGGCGCCAGGGATTTTCATCCTGCTGATTCTTTCTAAAATTGGTTCTAAAATTTTCGGCCTCTATCCAGTTATCTCGCGATTCAGAAAGACACCTACGGAGCGCTGGTACTATACGCTTATGATGTCGACAGGGCTTACATTCGGCACAATCTCCGCAATGTTTGGGCTATCGCACGGAATTGTCAATGAAGGCCAGTATTCAGCCCTTGTGGCAACGGTTATCGCGAGCGCCCTCATACCAACCTTTATTGCATCGAAATGGTTCAATCCGATGGAGAAACTGGCACCAAAGCACGCGCATCGAGTGCCGCGGATTCCCGAAGGGGAGCTTTCTGATGAGTGAAAATTATCATCTCGAATATAAAAGCTGATCTGCTCCTTCGCCGCCTCGAAAGAATGGGCCGGCAGGAATTCCCTGAGCGGCCCATCATATTGATTCCCAAAGCGGAGCCTTTTCTTATTGGCTTGTGATTCCTGTCTTTCCTTGTTAAGGAATTGTTGCGAAGGCCAGCTAATGAAATGTTTAGATCTCAGCGTGCTTAAAAAGTTTTCATGTTAAATTTGGAAGAATCTGAAATTGTCCACTAGGATGAAATCGAGGCGCCTTATCCGCTCGAAGTGTTCGGTGGGCTCGGCAAGATGACATTTCTCGGAGGACTATGTATACTTCCCTTATATGCTGCGCGATGGAGCAATAGCTACATGGTCGGATATCGTTCCCTCACTTGAGAGCGTGCGTGAAAATGCGCGCCCTTCTATCGTCAATTCGTTTGCGTCTTTTCCCTACTGCGTGTATTCTCCAGCTTTTGCCGGCAACTATGGCAGATCGAAAGCTACCTATCTCTGTTTGGGCGATGCAAAAATAGGCATTGTGAACGCCGAGGGGAAGACCCCTTCATCGCTCATCTTTCCTCTTTCTGAGATCGATGAAATTGAGATGGGGACGGAGCTGCTCAGCTCGTGGATTGCCTTCCATGTTCGCGGGCAGCGCAGAGCGGTGTTTTTCAATTCTGTCAGCAAACCTTACTACACGCGTTTCGTCGATGCGTTTCGTTCGGACCGAGAGTCCAAACGGAGCGCAGACTCCCTGTTGACGCCGCAAGAGCTCGATCATTATTTTTCGGATTTGAAAAAGCTCGATTTCAAGTATGACACCTACCCAAGAGTCGCGCTCGAGAATCGTCATCCTTCTGCAATCTTCTATCATCCTGAGACTCAGATACACCCTTCGATCTTTGGTGCTCGCGTAATTAGTTCGTATCTTCTCCTAACAGCGAGCTGGATTCTCTATGCGTTTTCCGAAGCGCGAATCATTCGCTATGCGCATACCGCAAACTATTCTATGGTGATCCGCTATATTCCTCTCGATGCCGACCTGAAACTGCACCAAGCTGGAGCCAAGGAAGATTACGCCATCCATGTATATGAGAAATCGAGTACTCGTCTTTTGGAAATTCCCGTAGCACCTGCACAATCTGCCACATTCTCTGAGTTCTGCCAAAAGAGCGGTATCTCATAAAGCAAATCTGATCTTCGGCGCGCTCGATCGAGCATGCTTTTTTCCCAATTCGGATCTCAACTATCATGGAGCGCAAAAAATGTCCCGCTTTGGACTATTCCCCCCAGCTTCCTAATACCCCAGCATCTGCGAATAAGGGCGTGGCTCCAGGTTTGCGCGCGGAATGCCACAGCGGTCGATTACCTCGTAGAGGTGGCATTTGGCCTCGTCCAGCGCTTCGCTATCGAGCTGTTCGCAGACGCATTCGACTTCGAGGAACAGACCAAGGGGCTCGACTTCGACGACTTCGGCGACAAAGCCTTCGGTGGACTCCCAGCGCGTGCCGATTTTCCGTTTGGCATAGACAAAGCGGGCTTCGAGTTTTTCCATGAATTTTCTGAAGACTGTTTCGTTGTCGACAGAAAATTCCGATTCGCGGTTTATCTCGATGTTGCCATCGAAGGTTTTTTCTTTGAATGTGATGGTAGTACGAGCGGGCTCGGCACGGATGCGGAATCTGAACGCCACAGGGGCCAGAGGGTTACAGCTTGCCACTTCCCAATATTCGTCGCGCTTGTCGATATCACCTGCAAAGCGCATAAAGCTTGCTAGCTGCGCTTCGACAGCTTTTCTGTCTGAGATGCGCGCCTTGAGCTCGATTTCAACCATATGCGCTCTTTCTGGGTAGTTCATCAGCATGCCTCTCCGATTATCGTGCTGCGCACTCTGACCCTCTAAGTGCGCTTTATTGCTCCATCTCCAGCACCGAAGGGTCGTAATCCGCTGGCGGCTCGTAGCCTAAAAGCTCGATGCAGGTCGCAGCCAGACTCGAAATGCCGAGTCCCCGCCGCAGTTCTGTTCTATATTCGCCCTTGTATTCGGGGTCGTAGATGACACAGGGAACAGGATTGAGCGAGTGGCTTGTTTTCGCCTTTGGCTCGCCATTTGCATCGAGGATGACTTTGCCGCTTTTCTTGTCGTGCTCAAACATGTCATCCGAGTTGCCATGGTCTGCGGTCAGAATAAGGATGCCTCCTGCTTTTTCGACAGCTTCCTTGATGCGCCCGATCTGCAAATCCATACCTTCGAGGCCGCAGACGACTGCCTGGAACACACCTGTATGTCCGACCATGTCGCCGTTCGGGAAGTTGAGCCTTATGAATGAGTATTTGCCGCTTCCGATTGCGTCGAGCACATAGTCAGTGATTTCGGCGCACTTCATCCAGGGACGCTGCTCGAAAGGAACGCGATCGCTCTTGATCTCGACATAATCTTCGAGCTCATCAGAGAATTTGCCGGAGCGGTTGCCGTTGAAAAAGTAGGTGACGTGGCCGAATTTCTGGGTTTCGGAAATTGCGAGGGTTTTGAGGCCTGTGGCAGCGATATATTCGCCAATGGTCCTATCGATGGCGGGCGGCGAGACGAGGTAATTCTTAGGAACCATGAGGTCGCCGTCATACTGCATCATGCCGGCATAGTAAACCTTGGGGCGCCGCACCCTGTCGAACTTGTCGAAATCATCCTGCTCGAATGCAGCGGTTATTTCTATTGCTCTGTCGCCGCGGAAATTGAAGAATATGACGCTGTCGCCGTCTTCGATGGTGCCGATTGGGCCTTGTTCATCCGCAATGACGAATTCGGGCAGGTCTTGATCGATGACGCCGGGGATTTCCTTGCGATAGGTAGTGATGGCTTCTTCTGCGCTCGAAAAGCGCCTTCCTGAACCAAGCACATGGCAGTCCCATCCGCGCTTGACCTGCTTCCAGTTTGCACCATAGCGGTCCATGGTAATGTATTGGCGCCCGCCGCCCGATGCGATGCGGTAATCGACTCCTTTTGTTCGCAGCTCAGCAAGAAATGCTTCGAAAGGTATGACATAGTCGAGGGCGCTCTGGGAGCCCACATCGCGGCCATCGAGGAGTATATGGATTCTGGCGCGCTGTACCCCTTCTTGAACTGCGCGGCTCAGCATAGCTTTGAGATGCTCGATATGGGAATGCACATTGCCGTCGGAAAAAAGCCCGATGAAGTGGAGAGTGCCGCCGTTATTTTTAGCATTGGCGACAAGCTCGCGCCAGACTCTGCCCTGGAACATGGCGCCTGTTTCGATCGACAGGTTGACAAGGCGGGCTCCCTGGGCAAATACACGGCCGCAGCCGATTGCGTTGTGGCCCACTTCCGAGTTGCCCATATCATCGTCGGTAGGAAGGCCTACTGCTGTACCATGTGCTTTCAGCGTGGTCACGGGACAGCGTGCCTCGAGCTTTCTGAAATGCAGCATATTGGCAGCCTGCACCGCATCACCTTCTTTGTATTCGCCATACCCGACACCATCCATAATAACGAGGACAACAGGTCCTCTTCTGCCCTTCCACCGAGGATTTTTTTTCAGAGCTTCAATCATTGATATCTCCATTCCATATGAAAACTTGAATCATGCTGTGTGCCTTGGGCCGCATGCCCTGAGGCGCACTGCGAGCAACTAGCATCCTAAACGACAGGCACAGTCAGCTTCCCGAGCGGCCGTTATTCGCCAAAATACTCGATGAGCGTATCGACCCCTATGTCCTTTATCTTTTCTGCATAGTTGAGAAACGGCAGGCCAACGACTGAGAACGCACGAACAGGCACTGCCCCGCTTCGAGTAAGCATATCGCAGGTCGCATTGATAGTGCCCCCGGTTGCAATGAGGTCATCAACGATGAGAAAGCGTGCGCCCGGTTGTATGTCTTCTACATGCATTTCCAATATGGCAGAACCATATTCGAGCTCATAGGAACAAGAAATGGTCTTGCCCGGCAATTTCCCTTTCTTGCGCACAAGCAGCAGGGGGATGCCGCGCTTGTAGCAGAAGGGAGCTGCAAACACAAAGCCGCGCGATTCGATGGCGGCGACCGCATCTATTTCCATATCTTTATACAGCTTGAGCATTGAATCGATACAATACTGGAATGCATCGGGATTCGCGAGGATGCTGGTAATATCGTAGAACAGTATGCCGGGCTTCGGAAAATCAGGCACTTTTCGAATTGCGTCGTCGAGGTTGAATCCTTCATCCTCTTCATGGATTGGGCTGTCATTCGCCATACGCTTCGCCTCTTCTGCTGAAGGGAATCGCGCTACCTTGTCAGAAAGGTTGCGGCACAGTATACCGAAAAAGGCCTCAAATGTATATCACTTGATGATCGCGCTCAAAATGCCAAAACCAATGCTGAGACCTGCGGATATGCCGAGTTTAAGCCACATTTCACTGTTGGTGAGCGCAACCGAGTTCTGGCTCTTGAATGGCCAGGGGGCATAGGCGGCATCAAAGTTGTTCGAGACAAAGCGCGTCACATCGAGCACAATCCCTGTATAGAAATAACTGAATGGAAAAACACCAATTGACAAGATGAGGGCGCGGCCGGCTATGCTTTCCTTTGTAGTCTTGTAGGAAAAGCTCGGCAGGGTAACGGTTGGGGGTTTGGCTTGAGCAGCCTCCGTCTGCCCGCCCTCGGCTTGGGGGAAGGCACCGGTGATATTTTCAGTCTGTGGAATTATTTCCTGAGTCGGGGTAGTCTGGTTTTCTGGCAGAACTTCCTGAACATCCTGCGCGAACGAGAAAGCGGCGCCACCAATAAATACAATTGCGAGGAAGACGATTTTCCTCAGCAAATGCCATCGCATGCTATGCCCTTTCGCCAAACAGCGCAGTGCCTATTCGTACAAGGGTTGAGCCCTCTTCGATCGCGATCTCGAAATCATTGCTCATCCCCATGGAAAGCTCTGTAAAGTGAACGAAGTTAAAGCGCTGAGTAACTTCTTCTTTCGCTGCCGCCAGCATTCTGAACGATTTGCGAATCGCACGCTCGTCAGTGGTGAATGGCGCCATAGTCATAAGCCCTCGCAGCACAACCAGCCTGCTCGCTTCGCGGTTTTCCGCCATAAAGCTGGCAAGCAGATCGCAAGCTCGCAAAAGCTCATCTAATGAAGGAAAGCCTGCTTTCGATTCCTCTCCTGTATGGAGCTCAAAAAAGAGCTCGAGGGGCTCCATGCGGCTGCCAAGCCTTGCAAGGACAGCTTCGAGCACTTCGACGCTGTCGATTCCCTCCAGCGCATCAAAAATGCCAAGTGCTTTATTGATTTTGTTTTTCTGGAGGGTGCCGATCATATGCAGGCGTGCCCCCGCAAGGGAGCTTCGCAGGGGCGGATATTTTATCTGTGCTTCTTGTACCCTGTTTTCCCCGAAAAGACGGATTCCTGCATGGTATGCATCGATAATTGATTCTGCAGGATGAAATTTCGTGACAGCCATCAATGCAATTGATTGAGGGGTTCTACCTGCCCGCGCAGCCGCGCGGGAAATTCGATCCCTTATTCGCGCAATATTGTCAGCAATCTGTGAATCATTCATCGGCATATGCACAATCTATCAGCGAAACAGGCCAAGGGCAAGATTCAGCCGGCCGAACTTCAATTGACCATTATGCTTGTTTTTAAGCTGCTCTCGTTCCCTGCATAATCACTTACGTGGACTTCGATTTCGTGCTGGCCCCGCTGCAATAGAATTCTGCCGACAAGATAGGCTCCATTCTCCAGTATCACTTTGCTCGATGGAGCTGGATTACCGAGGAAAGAAAGCCCTTCGTTTTTGCACGATGCAGCGATAAACGAGGTGTCAATACTCGTTTTCCCGTCCAGCACAATGACGATTTTGTATGGTGCGGAAAATGACCTCGATCCAGGGATAATCGAATCGATTGCCGCAACCGAAACCTCATAGGTGGCTTGCTGACACTCAATGTATTTTCCTCTTGATACCGTCGTTTTGAGCTCTATCGGTGCATTCCCTTGCATATTTCCATTGGTGAGCCAGACATTCTGGATGACAGGTGCAGTGCGGTCATGAAGCCATGAAGCGAGAAACAGCGGATTGATCCACAGTGAATTTTTCAAATCAAAAAGGCGCACTCCACAATATCCCTCAGGATAGATGCCTGATCCTATTGCCTGCCCCAGGCTTGCACCCTTTTTCAGACTATTCTCATGCCCCTTTCCTGTCTGATTGAACATTGCATCATCAAGAACGAGTCCTGAAACAAGGCTGATATAGCTTTCCGGATGCAGGATCGCAACGGCTCCTCCGAGGGGAAAGGAAAAAACCGAGGCAAGCGGAGATTCATGCTGCGAATATATGACAGCACCGCTCGATGGCGCTTGGATTTCTGCATATTCGGTTTTCAGTGCTATATCGCTTCGCGGTATGAATCCAGGCTTTGCTGTCTGAGATTCCTTCGCGTTGGAGGAACCCAGAGGGGCAAGGATCGTCCCGAAACCAGCGATATCTGCCGCAGTGGGAACTTGAAAATCGAAAGCGCCCAGTGAACCCAGAAAAGCAATAAAAAAGAGAAAACATATGGCAATCAGTTTCGTGGATTTCATTGCTGCCAGCCTTTCACTATGCCAACGCCATCCCTGCGTACAATTATGAGCGTCCCTTTTCCCACCGATACAGAAACTGCTCCTGATTCCTCTCTTTCAATGATCCCGTGTTTTAGTATCAACACTTTCGCTGCCTTAGGGTTTTTGCTTTGCACTTGGAGCACTGCAATGGTATTGCTACCGGTAGGCCCCAGGACGTAATGCTGTACCAATGTATCGGAATCTGGACTGGCTGAAGCATCGACATCTGCCAATTCTCGGATATAATTCTTTTTGGTATTATAATATATAAGCTGTCCACCCTGCGCGATTACCACATGGGAATCGTCTTCGGCGTAGCACATTGTCGCTTGAAGAGGCGAACCACCATGCAGCTGCCGCTCGGAGAATTTAACGAACCCCGTACCTGCGCGCCGATATGAATCAATGGTCCGAGGAGATATGCCGCGAAACACCACAGCGTATCTTGCATCGCCGGACAGCGCGATTCCATACACTGTTCGTATGTGCTGGGAATCGTATTGTGAATTTTGCTGATAATTCCAGGACTCAGAATACAGATTTTCTCCCTTTGTTCCCAATAAGCGGATCGATCCATCAAGAAAACCGATCCCCAGGGTTGTAGGTGTCGCATCGATAGCCGTTATTGGCATCGGGAATTCTCTTTCCCAAACGATGGAGCCGTCTGTACGGATTTCGGCAATTCCCATCTGATCAGCCCGAATCATAAAACGCCTTGACGATTTGAACCAAGGATATCCATATCCAGCGAGAGTCGATGGCTTTGAACCCACAGAGAAGGCATGAAAAGCTGTCGCTAGCCGATCATAGGAAATCCAGCCACTAGAATCTATTGCAGCGCGATCGGAAAATTGCGCTGCATAGAGCTTGTTGCTCACACTATCGACATAGCCAAGGTACCCATCTCCAAGAAAAGGAATAAGCGACGGAGTTGGATATTGGCGCGAAATGTTTGCAGGATCGAGCGCACTCGAAAATGGCAGAAAGATTGTTTCGGTAATTTGCTCCTGCTTTTTTGTGCCCCGCACCGATAGAAGCACAAACAAAACCGCTGCAACGATGAATGCAACAATGCGGAATCGCCTCTTCTTCATTTCATTTCGATGGTGCACGAGCAGGCACAATGAGTCAATACGGAGCAATGCTTTCCAAAATGCCAAAATTCAGATATATTCAAAAAGAGGTACATATTGCATGCAATCGGAATATTCATCGCTTTTCGACCTCGCTCTTGAAGCCTGCGAACATAGTTATGCCCCTTATTCGAAATTCCGCGTAGGCGCAGCCCTCCTCTGTGAAGATGGAAGCGTCATTACGGGAGTAAATGTCGAAAATCGGAGCTACGGATTGACAATCTGCGCTGAACGCAACGCAATCGCAGCAGCAATTACTGCTGGCAAAAAAAAGTTCAAGGCCCTTGTCATTGCTACACCGGACGCGGATTACCCAGTAAGCCCCTGTGGCGCATGTCGGCAGGTGATTTCAGAATTCATGCCGCCATCCGCTCCCGTGGTATTCGGCAACAGCCAGAATTCGTATATGACATCCAGTGTCGGCGAATTGTTGCCGCACGATGCATTGCACGAGCTTGCTGGCGAACTCGGCGAGTAAACTATTGGTCTTGCGCTGGCTTTGCATGTCTTATTCGTGCAAAAAAGATTGGATACTGGTTTTAGTGCTGAGCCTGAGCTTTGCCGAGCAGTTCCGCAGCATGCGAGCGTGATACATCGCTCTCTGCGGAGCCTGAAAGCATGCGCGCAATTTCCGCCTCGCGCTCATCTCCCGAAAGATAGCGGATTGCAGTGCTTGTGCGCCCTTGCGAGATGTACTTCATGACTTTGCACTGCTGGTCAGCCTGTGCAGCAATCGTCGCCAGATGTGTTACACACAGCACTTGACGATATTTACTCAGCTGTTTGAGGTATTCGCCGACCGCCACGCCGACCTGGCCGCCAATTCCCGTGTCGATTTCATCGAATACAAGTGTGTCAACAATATCATGAGCTGCCAGCACAGCCTTGAGAGCAAGCGCAAAACGCGACAATTCGCCGCCTGATGCAATTCGTGAAAGGGGCCGATCCGGTTCTCCGGGGTTTGGAGCTATGTAAAATTCTACTTCGTCGAAGCCAGAGGGCCCTGGTCGATATAAGCCGCGGTCATCCACAATCCTTGCAACGCGTACGATGCAACGTGCATCTGGCATACCAAGCCTTCTGACGATCGCTTCCATTGAAGATGACAAAGTAGCAGCTGAAGCCATGCGTTTTTCCGAGAGCTCGGCTGCTGCCGAAAGCACTTTTTCCTTGAGAGCTTTCGTCCGCTTTTCAAGCTCGAGCGCGTTTTCATCAGCATGGGCGAGCGTATCGAGTGTCGAACGGGCACGTTCGAAGCGCTGGAGCACATCCGAAAGCTCGGGTCCATATTTGCGCTTGAGTCTCTGCAGCTCCGCGAGCCTGTTCTGGATGGCTTCAAGTCTCGCTGGGTCAAATCGCAGGCCTGAACGGTATTCAGCAATTGATTCGGATATATCTTCGAGCTCGTAATATGCAGCTGAAAGCCTGTCCGCGAATGGCCCAAGCCGGGCATCGATTGCTCTCGCTGTTTCGAGATCGGCTCGTGCTCTTTTCAAAAGATGCAGCGCATCGGTGCTGTCGCCTGCAGCCATCGAAGATGAGGCTTCCGATATTGCAGCAAAAAGCTTCTCGTGCTGAGAGAGAATTTTCTCTTCTGCAGCGAGTTCGATATCTTCGCCCGCCCGCGGTTTTGCCGCAGCGATGTCTTTAACGACAAACTCGAGATAGTCTATTTCCTGGGCACGTTTTGCTTTTTCCTCGAGAAGCGATTGATATGCTTTTGCTGAATCCCGCCATTCCTGGTAAATTTTCTGATAGGCTTTGAGATCCTGATCGAGGCTCGCATAAGCATCGAGCATCTGAATATGAGTTGCGGGATCGATGAGCCGCTGATGCTCATGCTGACCATGAATATCTACTAGAAACTGTGTGAGTTCGACCAATTCTGCACGCGAAACTTGCCTGTTCTGAATCCATGCAAGGCTTCTGCCATTCTGTTTCAAGGTTCTCCGGATGAGAATGGAATGCTCGTATTCGTCGCTGATGCCTCTCTCTTCAAGCCAGCGCTGTATGTCTGGGTTTGGTGGTATAGAGAAAAGCCCTGAGACTGTGCAATCTGCAGCGCCTTCTCGAATGATCGAACTATCCGCTTTTGCTCCGAGAAGAAAGCCGAGCGCATCGACGATGAGCGATTTTCCCGCTCCCGTCTCTCCCGAAAAAACTGTCATCCCGCGAGCAAGATCGATATCGACCTGTTCGATAATCGCAAAATTCTGCACCGAAAGCTGCTCAAGCATCGTTATCTCCAGACCAGCCCAGTTTTGTCCGCAATGCAGAGAAAAATGCATTGCCGGGTGGCACCACCAACAATGCGTGCTTTTCGTACTTCTCGATTTTTGCAATATCGCCTTTTTTCAAAGGAGTCATATCATGGCCATCGACAGTCAGAAGAGCACCGGATTTTCTTGTCTCATCGATCACGATTTCGACCGGAAGCTTCCCCGGGATGACAAGAGGCCTCGAAGCAAGGGTAAATGGACAGATCGGATTGATAATGATGGCGTTAATTTCGGGATGGACTGCCGGGCCGCCGGCAGCCAGATTGTATGCAGTCGAGCCGGTCGGCGTGGAAACGATGAGACCGTCTGCGCGGTAATGTCCGAATCGATCGTTGTTGACATAGAGGCACATCCTGATCATGCGGGCATTGCCTTCCGATGATACGACAATGTCATTGAGCGCAATGCCATTGTAGAGCAGCGCATTTTCTCGATACGCGCGGACACGCAACATAAGGCGCTTCGATACTTCAAACGATCCGCTGCACCAGCCATCGAAGGTTGATGCCCATGTATCGAGTTTGTTTGCTGCAATAAATCCAAGTGTCCCCAGGTTAATGGGTAATATAGGAAGGCCAAGGGGAACCGCAAAACTCGCTGCATAGAGCAAGGTACCGTCTCCTCCAAGTGTCACAAGCAGAGAATACCGCGAGAAATCCGGCCGTTCGCCAATCGAGCCGCGAAAACCCAAAATATCAGCTTGCCAGCCCCGTTCATGCAAGCCTTTCTTTATGACCAAAGCGGCATTGCCCGCGTCGTCTTTGTTGAGATTTGCAAATATGAGTGCAGATTTGCTTTCTTGCATGGAGTTCTCCTATGGCAGCGTCGCGATTATCTTGCCAATCTGATCAACTTGCTGGTTGGAAAGTTTATGATGCATAGGGAAAAGAACACATCTCAGCGCGATCGAGCGGGCTGCGGGGAAACGTGAGGCGGCATCATCTCCAATCATCGCAGGACTTGATGAAAAAGCAAGTTCTGCCTGTACACCATGTTTCCTTGCGTACTCGATAATTTCTTTTGAGCTTCCTTCGACAAATACGGGAAATGCATACAGTGTCGTACTTTCGCCTTCACCAAGTTTCAGGCCTGCATGGCGAGTTCTGGCGAGCTGTCTGCTTAATATTTCGTATATTGCTTTTCGGCGCTCTGTCATCTGTGGAAAACTTTTCAGCTGGGATACACCGAGAGCTGCATTATAGTCGGTCATTTTCAATTCGAATGGGAGCGATTCTTCCATGGAACGGAGTATCTGGCCATCTCTTTTGCCTCTTGCACACAACAGTGCTCCACCGCCAGTTGCTATGGGAGAGTCGTTTTCGAACCCCCATACCGCAAAATAGGCAAATGTATTTGAGGACGCGCTTTCTGTGATATTGCCCGAAACCTGAGAAATATCTTCTATGACAGGGATTCCTGGGCTTTGCAGCAAACTCGATGGCGGCATCTTTCCGAGTACATCAAATAGAAGGACTGCAGAAGGGTTTGCCGATTCAATGGCTTCTTTTGAAGGATGGAGGGTTCCTTCTTCAACATCGAGGACAATAGGCACATATCCTGCATCTTCAACCGCGGCAAGGTGCCAGGAAGGCGCGAGCGCAGAAACGGCAACTTTGCTTCCCTGCCCAAGTCCGCATATTTTGAAAGCTCTCTGGATAGCTGTGTGCGGGCTTCTCAAGGCAACGGCATATTCAAATCCAAACTGGTCTCTGATGGCTTTTGCAAACCGACTATTGAAGTCGCCAGGGCCAACTGCATCTTCAACCATTCTGCTGAGCACAAGATCCATGTCTTTGCGGGTAATATAGGACGAAAAAACGCGTATCATTGCATGAATACTATCATTTCGGGCAGTGGGCGACAAGGCTGAGAATAGCCCGAGCACCAAGACAGCGCGGCGCATCAAGGTCCAGCAGGGCTGGCCGCTCACAAGCGCAGGGCTTATTTGCCGGTATTACTGGCAAGCGCTGGGCTTATTGCAAGCAGGCAGGGCGCGTATTGCAATAGCGGCCGGCGCATGACCGAAAGACAATAAAAAAACCTGGCGACGACCTACTCTCCCACCGAAAGGCAGTACCATCGGCGTTGGAGGGCTTAACTTCCGTGT